>ENA-UOUL01001843-UOUL01001843.1-bioreactor-metagenome-genome-assembly--contig:-NODE-1843-length-27310-cov-10.638637_pt1 | contig 27310 bp, 18 predicted proteins | sample MGYA00249838_ERZ747220 | MGnify/ENA primary metagenome ERZ747220 (study PRJEB28778, sample SAMN05720191) | bioreactor metagenome | isolation source: Anaerobic biogas reactor | place: USA:Washington...
AAGCGGCCGCCTGCGCCCCCTTGATTCCCTCGGGATGGTTATGAGAGACTTCCGCGCTTTTCCGGGCTTCCGCCAGCACGGCTTCCGCCGTGGGGAAAGCGAATCCGATCGGGCTGACCCGCATGGCCGAGCCGTTTCCCCAGCTGTTGTAAGGTTTGCTCTCCGGGGAAAAGAGCCACTTCATAAAATCCCGGCCGTACCCGGCATCGGGGTATCTTCGACCGAAAGATTTCATCGAATCCGCATAATCCGTCGAACGGAGGATGGCATCGGCAACCGCCACAGTCATCACCGTATCGTCGGTAAAGCGGGAGTGCGTCTGAAACAGCGGAATGTTCATTGTTTTCATGCGGCTGTGCTCATAAGCGGAGCCGATGACATCCCCTGCGATGGCGCCGAGCATGGTTCCCATCCTTTCCGGCTCTGAGCCTGGATTCTGATTCCTTCCGACTGATGAGCGGCCAATCCAGCCCGATGGTTCCGTTCATGGATTCTGCCGAGGGTCAGGGGGCCGCCCCGCCAGGAATGCCTCCACGCCCGCCTTCATGCGAAGAAAGTTCCCCATGACATCCGGATTTTCCTTGAAGCGGGATACCCGGCGCCTTTATCGGGTTTCCCGGGAAAAAGGCCTTGAATGCCGCTGCGCTGCGGCGCCTGCCTTCCGCAGGAGATTCCTGGCATCCTGAAACGTCAGCAGCTGCATTCCTTCCTCGCAGGTGCACCATCGCTTTGCACGATTTTCAGGACTCTCCTGCTGGTCGATGTGCTCCAGCAGAAAAAATTGTGTAATGACCTCTTCCGCCTCCATGCGGAATCGGCTCTCTCCCAGTGGCCCTATGACGCTTGCAACAACGCCCGCTTCTTCCCATACCTCGCGCACCGCTGTCCTCTCCAGATCTTCGCCTGGCGTGATGTGGCCCTTTGGAAGAACCCAGTGTTCCGGAATCTTCTTTGCCGACACGATCAGGAAACGAGGTTCTCCGCTTTTATCATACCGTACCACGACACCGCCGGCATGTGTGAAATAAGACTGAAAAAAATCCCCCCGGCTCTGCTTTTCCCTTGCACGAACATACGCTGCCTGAATAAGGAATGCGGCAACAAAGGCAGCGGCTGTTGATGCGACGGTGAGAGTTGGCTTGCTGCTGCGCGAGGAAAGCGCCAGGGCGGCAAAAGCGGCTGAAATGAGGCTGTTCATTGCAGAAACGGTGTAAGCCAGCCCACCGAATTTTCGCAGTTCTGAAGGCCGCGTTTTGTCCTGCGGACTGAAAGGCGCGTATCCGAAAAGAACCCCCCGATCGTCATAGTAATCCTGAAACCTCTTCCTGATGTTCCTCATGTCTCTCTTGTAGCCGTCTGTGACTTCATTTCTTTTGATCAGTCTGAAGAGCGTAACAAGACCAACCACGAGCAAAGAAGAAAAGGCAAAGTAGAGGAGGAATTCTTTTGAAAAATCGTATTGAACGCCATCCTTGCCGATGGCGACCAGTGCGGTAATCGCCGCGGTGACCAGTGTAATGAAGAATGTTACGCGCTTTTCACCCGTCTCCTCATTTTTCCAAAAGGAATCCTGCAGATGACTGAGATCTGCCAGAAGCAGTTCCTTGGCGGCGTTTTCCCCCCTGTTTCCCGCCTGATCGTTCATCGTCATAATCCCTCCAAGCGATGTATCGGAACCGGTAAAAATTCCCTGTTAAAGGCCGGTTTCCTGGTTCGGCGCCATTCCGAATGTTTTCTCGTACCGTTTCCTGCCGGCGGTTTTGAAAGGAACTGCCGGACATGTCCTGATCTCTCCTGGGCACGCGCTGCTTGTCAGGGCGTTATGCCTTCATAAAAGCGGGTACATCACGTTCTTTTCCGGATCTGTCTTTCTCCTGTCTTTCCCTAAACCACTTCGATGGTCCTGACGGCAAAATGGCCGGCGTGGTCGGCGTCTTCGACCTTGACGGTTCGGATGCCGGGGGAGGCGCCGGCGGTGGTGAGCGTAACGGTCCGCCCGTCGCCTGAAACGGTCGTCGTGATGCCCTGGGAGGGGGTCACGACAACATTTGAGCCCCGCACTGCCGGATCCCCGGGGGCGACTTCGCAGGTCAGGTTCAGGGCGCCCGTGGCGGGCACCTGGTAGGTGGCGGCGCTGCGGAGCATGAAGTGGGGCTTGAGCGTGATCGACGTCTCGATTTCCGTCGAATTGTCGCTCCGTCCGATGCCGATTTTGAAGGTCATGAGGGTTTCTTCCTGGGGCGGTTCCTGGGCGGGGAAGGTCACCTGAATAATCAGCCCGTCGCCCAGGTAGTCGTCAAACCCTTCGGGGTTCGGTTCCTGTGCCGTCAGGGACGGAAGGGGATCGACGTTTCCCGGCGAGGGGGGGCTGCCGGGATAGGAAACGGCGGTCCGGTTGAGCGCCCCGGTAACCGGGGACGGGACGAGCAGATAAGCCGTATCGCCGGGCCGGAGGAGCGAGGTCCGATGGGAATCGAAGGCGGCCGAAAGCTCCGCGAGAGTCGGGATCGCACTGCGGAAATAGAGATCCCGGACGATCTTGACGGAAAACTGCCGGACAGGAACGTGGATATCGCCGAAGAAGAGGGTTTTGTGGTGGTTGAGTCCGGGATCGTCGAAGGTTCCGTCGGCTGCGCTGTAGGCATAACGGCGGCTGATTTCCACGGGCTGCTCTGCGTCGCTGCCGGGCGTTCGGGCAATCAGGGCTGTATCGTTTGCCTGGACAAAGGTGCTTTCCGACGGGTCCGTTACCGTAAGGGCATAGCGCCGGGTGTTGTTCGGGGTGACCTTGATCCGCGCCTCCTGGGTTTCCAGGAGCGTGAGGACGGTGCCGTTGGCGACGGTCAGTCCGGCGCAGGTGACGGAAACGTCCTCGACCGTATCGAGCTCATAATAGATGTTCTGCTTTCCCCAGTCCCGCTGTACCTCCAGGCTTTCAGCCATGTCCGAACCGGCGGCGTTGGGGACGGAGATCCGGTGTTTGCCGCTCCGGGTGAAGGTCACATAGGTGCCGCCGCACCGCTCCAGGGCGGCGGAGGTGGGGAGAAGGGCGGTTTCCGAAGGTGCGAAGCTGGGCGGGTCGGCCATGGTGGTGTCGTTGGGGGTTGCCCAGTTCCTCCGGACAAACCCGTCCGCAAGGCATTCTCCACTGCCGGCGGGGGCCATGGCATCGCCGTTGGGGTTCTGGGAGGCCGGTGCGCCGCCCGTGACCAGGGGAAGCAGCCGCGGCTTGTTGGCGTCATCGTAGTGCACACCGGGGGCGTCAAGCATGTTGGCGGTGATGACGGAAAAATTGCTGCGGTCTCCGCCGGGCCAGGCGAAATACCAGAAGCGGCCGATGTCGCCCACATAGCGGGGTGTATTGCGCAGCCGGCAGAAGGCGGAGTAGAGATCACCGCTTTCCTCAGAGGCCTGCTGCTCCATCCAGGACATGTGCCCCCTCTGCTTGGTCTGCTTGAAGGCGTTGTCGTGCCAGAAAAAGCCGGCTCCGGGAATCACGCACCACGACTGGGTGCCGAAGATATAGCGCGTAATCCGTGTGAAGGTCTGCGTCCAGTTGGAAGGACGGAACTGGTAGTCGATCTGCCCGTAGGGATCGAAAAGCCATTTCATCCAGCCCATGTCGAAATATTCGAGCAGCCAGTCGTCGACCCATCCCATGGCGTCGTTATGGCCGACCTTGGCCACCCGCAGTGAGGTTTCCCCCGTGGGAAGGGGCGGCGCGTCCTTGAGCTCCGCGGTATTCCCGCTGACGTGCATGACCACGGTGGTCTGGCTCTGATTGCCCACCAGCATCTTGACCCGGTCATAGACCGTGAGCGTCAGGGACTCGCCGTTGACCGGTGAAATAGTGATGCGCGCCGGCTGATCGAGGTCGGCCACCTGCGCGGGATAGTAATTATAGGGGTCCAGGGCGCTCGTCGGGTCATGGGTCGAATAGGGGGAAACGCCACCTGGATTGATAAAGCTGACCCGCGTGGAGAGGGTGATGTCATGATCGTTGATCGACGCCACTTCGCGTACCACGGTCGTTTCGCCGGATTTTACGATGACCCGGCTTGCACCGCGCAGGGCCGCCAGACCTTCATCGCCGGTAAGGTGGAGACGGGTGCCGTTGTCTTCGAAGGAAACATCGTAGTAGCGGCCGGCGCGGGACTCCGACAGATGAGCCAGGCCGTAGATCCCCCGGTAGATCAGGAAAAAGAGGCCGCCGTAGACCGTGCCCACCGTGGCATTCATGATCCCGCCGTGGGTGAGGATCTGCAGGATGTTGATGATCCATTCCGGCACGCCTTGCCAGTTGGAGCGGCGTCGGCGGATATAGACATCACTGGTACCGTAATCACGGAGCGGAGAGGGAAGGCGGAATCCTTCACCGGTGTTTCCGGGACCGAGTTCGACCTCCCTGGTCCTTCCTCCCTTGGAGATCTGTACCGGCGTTCCCTCCTCGAAAGAGGTCTCTCCGGGGCTCGGAATGACCAGATACCAGTCTCCTTCGACCTCTTTCAGCCGGCCCTGGACATAGGGGGAATAGGTCGGGTCTTCACCTTCGGAAATCCCGTCGAAGAGGCCTTCGATGGCGCCCAGGGGGATGTAGGAGGTCAGAAGGGGGCCGAACCAGCAGCACTGCCGCGTGTGAATGAGCTCATGCTCGATGAGGCTCTTCTGGCGATCGAACTCCCAGTTTTCCGGATCATCGGGAACCAGGGTGGAACCGCAGCTCAGCGTGCCGCTGACCGTCCTGTCCGTTTCGACGAGGGGAACGACCACGACGGGATTCGTCCCAGCGCTCACGTTGTTGAGAGTCCCCTCGAGGAGGTAGGCGTTGCCTTCCCGCCGGAAGGAGGCGGCGAAATCCGTGTCGATCTTGGTGGTGTCGGGGGCCAGGATGTCGATGCCGGTGCCGGTGAGGGGCGGATCTCCGGCGAAATAGAGTTCATAGTCGAAGGCGGTTGTCTTCACCCGGGCGGCAATGGTCTTGTCCCCACTGACAACCGCCACCTCGACGGCCGCCATTCCGTAGCGCGGCCGCAGATCATAGAGTTTGAAAGAGATCTTATCGGTGGTCACCTGCCCATCGGCGCCCGCTGCACCGACAGGGGTCCCGTCAATTCCGATCCGGGACCACCCCGTGCCGGGATTGGCCGGGGTCATCCGGACGGCGCGGATATCCGTTGCGTTGTCTGCTGCGAGAATCAGGTCATCGCCCTCGACCTCGCAGGTCGTTCCGGAAACGGATTTGATCCGATAGAATCTGTCCTCGGCGCTTGCGGGCAAGCCCGTCGGGTTGGCGGTGAAGGTGACGCGCAGGCATTCATTTTCGCGGAACCGCGGCATCTGGACCCGCGTTCTGGCTCCGCCGACATCGATGAAGGGCAGGACGGAGAGATGCGAGTCGTCCTTTCGCTCGGCATCGTAACGGGGGCCGCTTTCAGCCAGGGGGACCAGTTCAAGGCCCGCTGCCTGGACCGTCACCGGCCGGGTAAGCTCGATGGCTCCGCGGATCTCGTCAATCAGTGCGATCTGAGTATCCGTTCCCTTCCGGAGATAAACGAAGGAATTCGGCTTCAGGTCCGAGGTTCCCGTCGCGGTGGAATGGGCGGCGAACCAGCGGTTGCTGGTCGCGTGTTGGGCGATCTCGATGCCGCTGATCGTTGCGGCTCCCGGCATGGCGTCCGTGACCTGGGCTCCGGTGATCTGGGATAGCTGAAGGGCTTTGGCTGTTGCCGCTGCATCGGCGGGGTCCATCGTGAGGGTCAATTCGGCGCTCAGGGTGCGGTTGTCGTAAGGGCTTGTTTCCGCGGGCGTCTGCCGGGAGAAGCACTCCACGGAACAGGGACCAGTCCCGGCCGGCAGGGGATGGGCGGTGACGATGGACTGGTAGCCGAGCCCGGAAACGGAGCGGACGGCGGTTTTGATCGGCTGGCCGGAATCGGCAAATTTGACGAAGCCGGGCGCCGCCGTCGAGATTCTCGCCGGGTTAAAAACAAAGGTGGTACCTGCAGGCGGCGCGGCAATGGTCCCCAGGGGATCGGCGACAGGCCGCAGGAACTGCCAGGAGAGGGGCGTATCGGCCGCGCCCAGGACAGAGGGGTCGCGGTCTACGAGGCGGTCCGTGGCGGTCCCTCCGGGGCCGGTGATCTTCAGGGCGAGCGGATTTGCCGTAGCGCTCGCGGCGACGAGAAATTCCCCCGCCTCCGGAATCGTCGGGCTCGGGCTGCCGTCGGCTTTCACGAAGGAAAGGGTATTGGGTGTGGCCGAGACCTTCGCTTCAAAAGGGCCTTCCGACGCCTGTGCCGTCGTCAGGGTGACCGTTCCGGTAAAGTCTCCGGGCAGGGCCACATCGACGGTCATTTCGGTGTCGAAGGACTTGATGGAGGTGGACAGGACGACATTGTCCGCGGTAATCCGCAGGGGATCGTTGACGGAATAATAATTCTGAGTTGCCGTCGCGCAGTCAAGGGCATCGGGCTGACCGCCCCGGGGCAGGTCTTCCGTGCCCCTGCTTGTCAGGGGGCGGACCGAAACGGAATTTGCCGCAATCGTCCCTTCCGCCGTATCGACGCGGAGCCGCGTTTTTCCGCTCCGCTCCTCGACGGACAGCACCTTGGCAATGGCATAGCCCCCCACCGTATCCGTCAGCAGCAGCCAGGAATCCTGGGCGATTCCCGTTCCGGTGGTTCCGAGTTCGAGAATGAAACGCCTTTCCAGAGTGCCCACCGCGCATTTCGTCCCGACGACGCATTCGGTGCAGGTGGCGCTCTGTGGTCCGCGCAAGCCGGTCCGGGTGTCGAAATGGAATCCCCCCCTGGGGAAAGCAGGGACCGGTGAGCCGGGGATGACGGGTTTTGCCGGTCCTCCGTAGCGCGTCCAGGTCAGGGGCAGATGGTTGGTCTGCATCGAACCTTTTCGCCGCGCCCCGCGCAAAAGAAACGGCCTGCCGCTCTCGGGCGTTACGAGCAGAACGGTGCCGCAATAGGTGGGGACGAATTCCTCATTGGGGGCGAAAACCCGGACATCGGCCAGATTTTCGATTTCTTCCTGGTTGACGATGATGATGTGCTGGAAGGTTTTGGCCCGGTCGTTGGCGAAAGCGCCGTCCCGGAGCACGCCGTAACTTCCCGTGCGGTCGCTGTGGACCCCTTGAGACCAGCCGTAGCGGTCTGCGTTGCCGCTGAAGATGCTTCCCCAGAGGCTGAGGAATCCCTCGTAGCCGAGCCAGCCCACGATGTTGTTCTGCAGCGACCATGTCAGATCGCTGAGCACCATGAGAAACGTCCAGCCTCCCGAGGATTCGCCCTGAATGTCGGCGCGGCTGACGGGATTGTTCTGGCAGACGCAATAGGGACCGGCGGAAGGCTTTTCAACGGGCAGGGACCCGGCGTAGCCGTCTTCCCGGCGCGGATCGCCGGCGGTACCGTCCAGGGGATCGGGGGCGGTGAAATAACCGATGCGCGGATCCAGGAGCCGCGACCGATAGTGCATAAAGCGGCCGTAGCAAGCGGCCCCGAAAAGACCGGGGACGGCATCGTGGGCCAGGAGGGATTCGCCGAAGGCGTCGCGGTGCAGCCGGGTGACGCCCGTCCGGGAAATCATGCGGACCGGGGTGGCGGTGCAGTCAAGGGAAAAGACAACGGCCAGCGGCTCTCCGGGGTTGCCGTCGATGCGGCCCAGGCAGGAAAAGCCGTCCCAGAGGAAGGTATGGCGGACGGTTCCCTTGCGGTCCTTGATCGTCCAGAGCCGGCCGAGATCATCGATGCAGAATGTCGGCGGCAGGGAAGGGAGATCGAGTCGCCGGCCCGATCCGTCGTAGTCAAGGAGGAAAATGCGGCCTTCCGCGAGGCAGGCGATGGGGCGCTTTTCTAAGTTGAGCTGGATCCTGCGTCTTCCCCGGGGCGTGACCAGTGCGGACAGGGCGTCGCCGTCGTATTCGTAACGCCAGGTCCCATCCGGCGTCCGGCAGGCGACGATGCGCTTGCCGCTGTCATAGTCCATCTCGACGCCGTCGACGTGGGTCATCAACCCCGCGGCATCCCAGAGATACTTTTCGCACCAGGTATCGCTTCCCGCCCGGACGGTCCGCAGGATGCCGCCGGGGGTGACCGTCTGGCTCATGGAGACGAAGCCGTCGTCGAAGACCCGCCAGCCTCGGTCATAGCGCAGATAGGTCCTGCCGTTGGCGGAGATCTCCAGCAGGCAGCCGGCCTCGTTGCGGGTATAGAGAAGTTCCGTCGTCGTGCCGGGAAGAAGGAAATTTTCAGAAACGGTTTCTGATTTGATGGAATCGGTTGCCGCTGCGGTGGTCATAGAACTCTGAATCCTCCTTTACCCTGAGAACCAATCAGCCGATGGAGCCGGAAACGCTGACCGACGCCGATCCCGAGGTCTCCTGGAACCGGATGGCGTTCAGCAGGGCCAGGATCTCCTGCTTGATGCGTTCCAATGCTGCTTCGAATTCTTCCACGAGCCGCGGCCCCAGAGAATTGATGGATTCCAGAAGTCCTGCCGGATCGATCTTGGCCAACTCCGCGCCCACCTCGTCCAGGGAACGGTCGATGTCCTTCAGCGCCTCCGTCGGCACGGCGGCCTTGATCTTGTTGAGAAACTCGTTGGAGAAGGAAAAACCCGCCAGCAGTTCCGAGGGTTTCAGAACATCGAGCCCCTGAATCAGCCGGTCGATGATCTCCCAGATCTCCTGGGCAAAGACGGCGGGGTCGTAGGCGGCGATCGTGTCCCGGATGGCCTTGTGGATCTCCCCCAGCTCCGCCGCCAGCCGCCGCGGGTCCAGGAGATCGAGCTGCTCCTTGAGGAGATCGATCAGGCCGAGAAACTTCTGCGCCAGGAAGCCGGGATTGAACATCGTCAGGTTTTTCTTGAGACGCTGGACAAAGGCCTTGAGCTCTTCTTCCAGGGAGGCCATCAGGGTCGGGACCTTGGCCATCATGGCGGCGAGGAGGTCATCCAGTTTCCGGGCGATGGGTTCCACATCGAGGGCGGCGAGAAGGTTGTCCAGACCGCCGGTCAGTCCGCTCAGGCTGCACCGTTCCAGGGCGTCCGCCGCCTTTTCCAGCTTGACGCCCACGGAGGCCGCGAGGGTCGCCGCCCGTGTCCGGACCTGATCCGAAACGGCCATTGCTCCCTGACCCAGGGCATCCCGCATTGAGCCCGGTCCCGCCTCGGCGACGACCGCCAGGGAGCCGCTGACGTTGAAGGACCCCGCCGAGAAGTTTCCGGAAATGGCCACCTGAGCCTCGAACTGAGCCTTGGCGAGAGGGGCGAAAAAGGCGTTGGTTTCGCTTTCAAAGCGTTCGCCGATCTCCCAGATCGCCGCCTTCACGTTCCGCAGGTCACGGGCCAGTCCGCCGCACAGCCGGTCCACGGCCTCCAGGGCGTCGCCGGCCGCTCCCGCTTCGAGGTCGGAAAGGGCCTCCCGGAGTTTGTTCGGCAGATAGCCCAGCATGCGGAGCACATCGCCCGGTTTGAATTTCGGTTCGGGCTGCGGAGGACCGCTGGTCGACGCCGTCGATGAAGACGATGATGAAGAGGGCGCTGAGGAAACGGCTCCTCCCGATGACGACGAGGAACCGGCTGTCGGCACGCCCGTCCCCTGGCTTACGGTTCCGGCGATGCCGCTGACAACGGAGTCGCCGATGTCGTTCAGGACGGTGCGGGTGGCGTCCAGAGCCGAATCCGGAGAGGGCAGGGAAATGCTTGCCAGCAGGGAATCGTATGCCTCTGCCACCGGTTCCAGAAGACGCGCGGGGGAAAACCGGTCGATGGCGTCGAGGGCGGTTTGAAAAGGACCGCGGATCTCCTCCACGAGGGGGCGCGGGTCAAGACCGGTCAGAAAGGACTTGGCCTCGTCGACATACGCGTCCAATTGGCCCAGGAACTGCGCCGGATCGAATTTCTTCAGCTCTTCGAGGAAGGCATTGATTTCCGCTTCGATTTCGGCGATGAGGGTATCGGGGATGAGGTTCGAAATCAGTTCCGCGGCGCGGGCCAGTCCCTGGATCACTGTATCGCCGACGGAGGCGGGGATCTGGAACTGCTGAGCCGCCGACATGACGGGAGAGAGGACTTCATCGAGGTCGATGCCCTCAATGGCGCTGATCAACTGTTCGATGGCGGGTCGCAGGGACTCGGGCAGCGGCAGCGCCGACAGAAGCTGTTCCGCCGTCTGCCGCAATTCGGTCAAGGTCCCGATGACGGAATCGGCGGCTTCCTTGATCCCCAGACTGTCCACGGCCGTCTTGATTTCATCCATGACCTGCCGGAAGGATCTCAGGGCCTCCAGTACCTTTTCGAGGACGGTCTTGGCCCCCGCCGCAACCGTGTCGATGCCGCCTTTCACCGTTTCGAGCGAATTGAGAATCGTGTCCAGAACGCCCTTGTAAACGTCCTCGATCTCACCGAGAACGTTTTCGATTTCGGCCTTGAGGGCCTCCGGATCGATAGCGGATTCGATGGTATTCAGGAGTTCGCGCACCTTCCGGGCGGGCTTGTCCAGATCGGCGTCATTGATCGCCTTGGCGATGGAGAGGAGAAAATCCGTGATCATGGCTCGGTAGGAGGCCAGGGGGATATGGTTGAGCAGCCCCCGCATCCAATCTTCCGCGCGCTTAATCTGGGCTTCGATGGGGTCGCGGATGTAGCGCTTCAGGGAGTCCTCGACCAGCGCGTTGAGCCACAGGAGCATCTCCCGGATCATGTCCGCATCCATCTCGTTGACGGAAGCCTTGGCGTAATCCAGGTAATCGCCGATCATCTTGAAAAACTCCATGATGCCCTTTTCCGCCCGCTGCAGGGCCGCTCCCGCCTCTTCGAGGGGGGCCGCCAGCTGATCCAGGGGAAGGCGGTCGATGAGCCCCACGATGCGCTCCAGGTCGGCGCCGACCGAGGCGACGGTGTTTGCCCGCGCCACCTGCAGGGCCGCCAGGGCCGCATTGAGCCTGACCGCATCTCCTGCGTTGGCTGCCGCCGTGACGTTGTTCAGCGCCAGCAGGAGCCCGGCGTTGCGTCCCTGGGGGAAGCTGATGCTCCCGGCATCGGCCAGGACCGCATCGACGGAGAGGCGGATGCTCTGCAGGGACGTCCGGGGAATGGGGACCAGGATGTCCATCGCCAGTTCGGCGAAAAGGGCGGGATCCGAGGGAACGCCCCGCTCGACCGTATCCAGCAGGCTGCGGAAACGGCCCAGGCTGGAGAGATCCATGCTGGTATAGCCCTCGAAAAGGGAGGTCGCCTTCGAGAGGGCATCGCCGGAAAAGATGCCCAGCACCTTGCCCAGCTTGAGTGGATCGCTGTCCAGACCTTCCAGCAGGGAGACGATCAGGGCCGCGCCGTCGCCGACCGCCCGGACGTAGTCGGCCAGGGGGAGGGAGTCGACGGAAAAGCCGTCGGTAAAAGAAACCACCGACTCGACCAGAGGTTGAAGGAGTGAAGCCGGTTCGGAGATGTCGGCCTGCAGTGCGCCGATGCCGCCGCCCAGGCTGCCCAGGGCTGTGGAGATGGCCCCGTTGCCGATCAGGTTTGTCACCGCATCGGAATTCAGGGTCAGGGAAAGGGACCCCCGGGCGTTGGTGATGCTTGAAATATCGAGGCTGGTCAGCTCGTCCAGAAGGCTCATCGGTCATACCTCAGTTCGAGATCCGAAAGGTCGACGGTTAAAAAGAGGAGGCTCTCCAGAAGGGGAGATGTCCCGGCAAAGGGGGCGGTGGGAAAGGAAAATCCAGGAAGATGGATCTCTTCCGCACCGGCCTGCACCAGCGTCTCCCCGTTGAGCAAAACCGGTTGGAGAGAAGGGTTGTCGTCGTAAAGGGCGATCTTCACCGAAGGATCTTCGTTTCCCTTCACCCAGAAGAACTGTCCGGAGACGGCGCGGACCGCAAGGCCGACGGTGCCGCTGCCGATTTCGACCCGTTTGGGCGTGCACCACTCGAGACTGAAAGAGGGGGACGGCTCCACGGTCATCACCGTCTCCGTGCCGATCGTCTCGGCGGGAATGCCGTTGGTCATCCGGACCAGGCGGACCGCCAGCTCGCATTTCTGCGGCGCTCGACCGATCAGGCCGATCCGGGCGAGAGGCAGACCTTCCAGGTGGGCCGACGGCAGCGGCCGGACCACATCCCCCGCTCCGACAATCGTCCCCGACGCCGCACGGACAGGTACGGGGTCGTTCAACCCGGCGGAGAGCCGGATGCCCGAATAGCGGAGGGTCAGATCCCCGATTGCCGAAGTGGGCGCTTCCGCCGGCAGGGTGACGAAGCAGGGAAGGGGCGAGGTTTCCCCGGCGAGTTCCACGGTTGTAATGCCGGGAACGGGATGCGCCAGATGGCCGTGAAAGGCCCCCTTCCAGAGCTGGACTTTCCCGTCCGTGCCGCCTTGAATCCGGAACGAGGCGGCGGGTGCTTCCCCCTTCGCCATCGTGTCATTCAGGGCCGTCTCCAGGGGGATCTTCAGATCGATCTCCGCCGGCGGGAGGGTGGCCGGCAGCTCTCCGGGGAAAGACCAGAGCGCCTTGTCCGCTCCATCGACCACCCGGCAGTCCGACGGGCCGAAGTCGGCGTAGGCGGTGATCGATCCGACCTCGAAGGCCTTCGGCTCATAGTCCTCGGGAAACCCTCCCGAGACCAGGCTGAGTCTTATCTTGTCCGTCTTGATGCCTGAAAAGCTCAGTGTCGAAGAGGCGAACTGCGCCGTGCCGACAGGTGGCGGGAGCATTTCGCGCTGGGGGGAGGCCGGAGCCGTCGCCATGGGGTAGTAGTTCCCCGCGGCATCCGCCGCAGAGACGACGAGGCGCCGATCCGCCGGCAGATCCGAGGTCTGCCGCAGGTGTATTTCTCCCGATTCGCCTTCCGCGGGAATTTTCAGATCCGCAAAGACGAGTTGAGTGACGGTCACGGAGGCGCCGAATTTCAGGACGCGGTGAGCGCCTTCCTGGGAGACGGTGGCGTTGACCGGCCGCTTCACCAGAGCCGCCGCCAGCGTGAGGGAGGCGGAGGTGACAGCCGCCTTCGTGGCTCCTTCCGCCGGTTTCCAGGAGACCGCAATCTCGTGGCCTTCATCGGACAGGGAGATTACTTCGGGCGGGACGACGAAGAACGCAACAGGGGGAACTTCCACCTTGCCGTAATAGACCGGCGTGGTCTCGATCCCCACGATTTTTTTCGCCTCATCCTTGATGGAAACGAAGGCCATCACATTTCCTCGACGGTTTCAACGGGCACCCGGCCCAGTTCGATTCCTTCACCCGATTCCCCGTTCTCCAGGGCGATCACGAGATCCTCCACCGTGGCTTGAGCCCCCGGCGTATAGGTGAGAAGGGCTTCCTCCCCGGTAAGTTCGATCAGCCGGCCGCCGTCAAGGGCGGCGACGCCGCCGGAAAGGGTTCCCAGCGGATTGGAGCCGTCCCGGGTGCGGAGGGCGCAGTAAAGCCTTCCGAAGGGCCCCGCCGAGGCGGCGCCGGATTCCGTAACGGCCAGCGGTCCCATCGCCGGCAGGGAAAGGGAAAATTCCTGAGGGGGGCCGCCCGCTCGGAGCACCGCCGGAGAAGGGGCAATCGAAAGGGTCAGCCCGACGCCGCGAACGCGGACACGGGCGATGGCGATGCCGGTCTTCCCCGGTTTGCCTTTCGGCCAGAACCAGCCCCGAACCTCCAGGGTCAATCCTGTCGCTGCCGTGCCTCCGGAGATCAGGGGGGCCGATCCTCCCGTCACCTGGAGGGAGTGGATGATAAATCCCTGGTCCCCCGGTTTCTCGAAGGCCTTGCCGTTCCGGAGTTCCGGGGCGTCAAGAAGATAGGCGATCTGTTCCATGCCGGAGATCTCCTGGCCGCGTTTGCCCGAGGAGGAGGGGTAAACCCCGATCTCGGCAGTGCAGATCAGGCGCAGGACGCGACGCAGATCGGTCGAGCCGGGGACGATTTCGCCGTGTTTGGGTCCCATCTCAGCGGGCTGCCAGGCCGTCCGGGTCACGCCGACGAGGATCGCGGGCTGAGCCCCGCCGCCCTTGGCGTCGCCGTCGGAAACGGACACGCGGCCCGCAAAAGGGGCGTCCAGGTGCGTATTCAGATATGCGGCCAGTTCCTGTTCGAAATCCGTAATCATAAAGGCTTACCGGGTTTTTGCGGCCAGTTCTTTCGCCTGTTCCACAATCTGAAGTTTAATGACCTGCGTCGGTGTCAGGCCGAGAATCCGGCCCACCGTTTCGGGGCTTCTGGCGGACAGGTCGGTATAGGTGAAGATGCCGGCCTGGTTGAGCTTTTCGTTGTAGGCCTCGCCGATGCCCTTGATGACCAGGAAGTTGTCGTCGAAGACGGGCTTCTGGTATTCCATCCGCAGCTGCTCCACGACCTGCCCCCGCACTTCCCGGCCGATTTCGGTCTTCGTTTCCGCGAGGACCTCTTGGATCCTCCGGGTTACCAGCTCTTCCCATTTGCCGGAGAGCCCTTTTTCGATGAGTTCCGGGATCTGGTTCTGAAGGCGCGCCATTTCCTCTTTCATCAGGACTGCGGCCTTCTCCTTGATGCCCCGTTCCACGGCGGCGTCGACATCGGGGATCGCCGCCAGGAGTTCCCCTTTGAGGCGCTCTTCCCTCTTGCCCTGCTCCTCACGGACGGCGGTCACCACGGAGTCGTAAAGCTCCTCCTTGATCCGGGACAGGTCGGGGATGGCCTTCTCCGGCAGCTTCCCTCCGAGGACCTCGGAGAGCTCCTCTTTCGTCACGTAGGTGTTGTTCAATTCCGTCAGACGTTTCTCCAGCGCTAACGCGTCCAGGAGGTCGCCCTGGGGCATCGTCAGTCGCTCCTTGAGAACTTCCAGGGCCCTCAGGCGCGAATGGATCTTTTCGAAATCAGCGATCTCCCCGCCGGTTTTGAATTTCTCCGCCACCTCGACGGCCGTCTGCACATCCGTCCGGATCGTATCGAGACTTCTCCGCAGGGCCAGGACATCGTCCCGGCCGTCGCCCAGGGTCTGCACCTTGAGGCCCACCTTGGTCAGGGTCGCTTCCCGCACGAGATCCCGGGTCGCCACTTCGGACAGGCGTGTCCGGACTTCGCCGAGATTGCGGTGGGCTTCATCGGCGCGCCCGCCGACCTCGTCCACCTTGCGCTCCAGCAGCAGCATCCGCCGCACCGCCGACGGATCGGCCAGGGGGCCGCTCTCCACGAGGGAGCGGAGGCGGGCATTGAGCCAGCTCAGGGCCACCTGCTCTTCGTGGGTGTGGGACGGCACCGTTTCGTCCTGTTCGTGGGTCAGGATATTCCGGGTCAGTTCCATCAGGACCGACACCAGGGTGTTCCAGGCCTCAGCCGTCACGGGTTGTCCCGGCTTGACCTGAGAAAGGGGTCCCAGCAGCTCAAGGAGCGCCTTGAGGCGATCCAGGTCGGAAGCCGTCGCCATTATTTACCTCCCCCGCCTTTTGCCGCACCGACGAGCGTTCCCAGCTTGCTTCCGCCCGTAGCGGTGGTCTTGCGATAAGTGGAAATCTCCTGCTCCGTCGTGGTCACCGCGCCGGTATCGGAATACTGGGTCGCCACAGCGATGGTGTTCTTGACGGACTCGGTATTGAGGAACTCCCCGGCCTTGTCGCCCTTGGCGACGGCCATTTCGTTGATTTCCGTCAGCAGGAAGCTTCCCGCATTGGCCAGCTTGTTCGTGAAGATCGTCGTGTCGGTTTGAACCATATCCTTGAGTTCGTTGATCCGCCCCTTGACCCGGTCCCGGATGGCCTGCGAGGCCTCCGCCGCATCGAGGACATTGTCGACCTTCCGGTCCAGGTTCTCCGTCTCGATCTCCCGCTGCAGCTCCACGAGGGACTTGCCGAAGGCCTCGGCAAAGCGCCGGATATTGCCCTGGACCTCGGCGATCTTCTCTCCGATTTCCGGATGATCGTGGCCCCTGGGCGAAACGAGCTGCGTGAGCTGCGCCACGGCATTGGCGAGATCGGCCACGCCGTTGACCAGCAGGTTCCAGTCGGCGCTCTTGATGGCCTCCCCCGGCGTCTTGCTGCCGATGGGTCCCAGCTGCCCCTTGACCGTGGCCGCCGCCTGCTGTACCGGCGTCAGATCCGCATCGGGGACATCACGGATCGGCGCGTCCTTGAAAAGGGTTTCGGGAATCGGGATGGGAACCACCGTGGGGGGGATCTGCGGGAAAAGCCGAATCCGCTTCTGGACGATGGGATTCACCAGGTTCGGATGGACCACCTTCATCTGGTAGTAGCCGTCATCGAGGTCCGCGACCGTCAGGGTCCCGTCGAGAAAGGGCTTGCGCTCCACCGTTTTCCCCGTCGATTCGTTGACCAGCTGAATCACCGCGTCGCGGTTGGCAGCCGGAAACCCCGTCATTTTGAATTGAAACGATGCCATAGGGACACTCCTTTTTTAAACTGTTCCTTATCGGAGAAAGCCTTCCTGTTTTATGTCTAGAACCACTGGAGATCGCCGTAGGGGAAAGAGACGTCCCAGAACAGCGTCAGTTCATGGTCGTTGCCCTTGGTCAGCGGCGCAAAGGTCACCCGGTTGTAGAGGACCGTGCCGCCTTCGCCCTTGGAGAGCAGACCCGCCTCGCGGATCGTGCCCACGGCGGAGGCATTGGGCATCGTCCCCCGGATCTTCACCGTGACGAGGCGTTTTTCGGCATTGACCGCGATGGAAAAGGCCGTCGCGGCCAGCTCCACATCGGTTTCCCCCGTCAGGGCCGGGATCTCGCCGACGGCCTCGTTTTTCAACCCGGCCAGGGAAAAATCGTCCGGCGTCGCCGCATCGCTGGTCCCCACGGCCATGTGGGTAATGGGCGATCCCTGCCCGGCGAAGAGGCGGGCGATCAGTTCTCCGCCCCCGCGCATCACCGAGTTTTTTGAACTGCGTTCCGCAAGGGGTTTCCCCTGCGCGTCCAGAAGGAGCATTCGAACTTTTCCCTGCATGGTCTTCCCTCAATGGAAAATAGAGTAGTTTAATCCCGTTTTTTCAAACATGGCCCCGATGGCCGGTTCCTGGTCCGTCCCCGTCGGTCCTGCAGACTTGAAGCGCTTGGGTGTGGAGTCCTTGAGATAATCCCGCTGGAACTGGACTTCCTGCAGTTCCAGAAGCGTCACCTTGCCCTGGACGCCCGCCGCTTTCAGCTTGTCCACCCCTTCCTGAAGGGAGGAGGCGAGGGTTTCCCGTTTTTCCAGGGCTTCTTTGATCTGCCCTGCTTCGGAGAGCATCAGGCCGGCGGGCAGCTCGATGGAAAAGCTGGCCGGTTGTGCCTCCTCGTAGGCCACGAAAATCTGTACGAGGGCATCCTGGCTGAAGAGGCTCGAATCGAAGGCGCTCGAATCAAAGACTCCCTGGGAAATGTTCAGGGCCGCCAGGGCCGAGAGGTACCGGTCCAGCCCCTGTTCGTCGAAAAGGGCGCAGGGGAAGAACCAGAGTGTATTTTCCCCCCGGTTCAGGGTCATCGCCCGGGCGGGGGAGGCGATGGCGTTGCTCTCAAAAGGGGTCCCCGGCGAAAAATCGGCGATGGACACGAGGCGGTCGCTCACCTCGCGGTCCTCGAAGGTGCCCGTTGCGGTGCCGTCCTTTGCGATATCGATCCACAGCCGTTCCCCCTGACCGATCGTCCCCTTGTAGATCAGGGCCTGGCCTGTCGTCACGTTGGCGATCAGCGGCACGTATTCCGGGGCGCCGGAAAGATTCTGCAGCAGGAACCGGATTGGGACGGGATCGAGGCCGCGATTGACGACGGGAAAGAGCGCCAGGGGCTGAAGAGCCGAAGGCCCCGCAGGCAGGATTCTCCTGCGGCCCGGATTCTCGACAAAGGCGGCCGCGGACGGATCGGGGAAATCGGTCCACAGGGTGAGGGCCGGGACGGCCGAGATGGCGACGGCCCGGGAATAACGCTCCACGTATTCTTTCACAAAGGACTGAAGGCCGGCGACGGTCACGCTTCCTGAATGGCGGAGCCAGGCGTTTCGGAGGGAATGGACCCAGGCGCGGAATTCATCGGTATCCTGCCAGGGCTGGGCTTCAATATCGAGGAGGCGGGCCAGCCGGACCACATCCTCCCGCTCCCAGGCCGCATCAAACCAGTGGCTCTGGGCAATAAGGCGCCCCAACTCGTCGAGAATCTCCAGCTGTATGGCAGGCTGCGTCAGGACGCCGCGAAGGATCTCTCCGTCACGGTAGAGCTGCGGCATCCGGCCGGTCATGTCGTCGAGATGGGCCATGATCAGACGCCTCCCTCCCGGATATCCAGGTTAACGGCCTGTTTCTCCATCGTCTCCCCGGCAGCGGGGACATACTGGCCCTGAGCGTCGGCGAGCTGCATAAAGGTGTCGCCCTTTTCGATGGTGATCGTGGCCTCGTCCCGCACGAGGGCGTACCGGGAGTCGTCCCGGATGGAAGCGGCCATCGTATCGACGGAAACAGGGGTCGAGGGGCTCCGGCTGGTAAGATAGGCCGCCAGTGCGGACTCGATGGCACTGTGCGCCTGGGCCTCGGTGACGCCTGCGACCAGGTGGAGCGGCAGGTAGAAGGTCGCCTTGCTGCTGACCGCCTGCGCCGCGGCCTGCTCTTCGGCGGCGACCTGGGCAAAGGTAAAGGGCTTTTTGACCTCGAAGACTTCATTGCTTTCCAGGGAAAGATTCTCCTGGGCCTCCTTGCCGGGAACGGTCAGCCGGACCTTGGCGTCGGCGATCCGCGCGTCGGCGAGGAGAAGGGCCGACATGCGGGCCTGGCGCGCCGAACCGCCGGGGGGGAGATCCGCCAGGTATTTTGCGATGGCCGTCTCCACGGAGGTCTTGAGGGGGCCCAGTTCAGACTGCGAAACGCCCTTGCCCGTCAGGGTCAGGTCGATCTGCACCTCCAGGGGCCTTTTCGCCGCTTCGCCCGAAATCACCCGGATGCCCGCGGGACGGAGTTCCCGGATTCGGTCGGCCACCAGGGCGCGCACCTCCGGCGTATCTTCACTGTAGGAGACCTCCACCCGCACTTCGCCGGCAATGCCGTTGGGAAATTCAACGATATTGACGCTTTTGACTCCCGGGATGCTGAGGAGACCGTACTGCAGGGCGTTGACCGTGCCTCGCATCACGCCGTGGAGCGCGCCGGCGGCGCGTCGTCGCAGGTCGTCGTCGCTTTCGGCGGCGCTGCTCTTGGAGGATTCCTTGAGATTGGTCACCTCCGCGATGCCCGCAATCAGGGTTTCGAGGCGGTTGAGTTCTCCGGGGGCGACTTCCCCCGTCCCCGGCTTCTCCCCGGCGGCCAGGACCTCGCGGCTGCTCTCGTAGGGTTCGAGAACGAGGGCCTCCAGGGTCAGGTACCGGTTGTTTTTGGCATCGACGATGGCCGTGTCGGCGGGGATCGAAATTTGTCCGGGGCTGGCCGCGTTGCGGGAGAAACGGACCTTGACGGTGGGATGCCCCGCCGGCAGCCTCTGGACGCCCACCAGGGCGACCACTTTATCGAGGGACGGACCCGTGGCCGTTTCGAGATAGGCCGACTTGTAGATGAAGTCGAGGGAGAGATCGCTCAGGGCCAGCTCCCGGGCGAAGGTTTCCATCAGGGTGCGGACGACGGATCCCACATTGAGGTCCGTCAGCGGCGTCGGATCGGCCGAGACGGGGTAGTAGTTGACCGAGAGGATCGAAGCCGTTTCGGGGTGCTGTTTTCCTTTCCGGAAGCGGATCGTGTCGAGATTGTTTTCCGAGCCGTCGGAGGCGAAGAGCTCGTAGTCGGCCGCCGTATAACGGATCTTCGTCCTTTTACCCTGCTCGTCGGTCCGGATTTCTTCCACAAAGGAGACGCGCCGCACGGGCCGGGAGGAAAGTTTTTCCGTAACGTGCTGTCCGCCTGCCTCCAGGACCTTGACCTGCTCCCGGACAGTTCCCGAGGTCAGGGTGGTCAAAAGGTCACGGACAATCTCCTCATATGTACGGGGCGAAAAACTCATAGGGATACCTCAAGAGAAATGGCGAGGGGGTCCTGGCTGTTCAGGGGTTTCACCTGGCAGCTGAAGACCAGGTTGTCGTTGGATTCCGCCGTCTCGTCAAACTGGAAGGAGACGGCCTTCGGCTCGATCCGGGGCTCCTGGGCCAGCGCTTCCAGGACGAAAAGCCGGCACAGGTTGCGGATGGCCCTTGTTTTAGGCCGCCCGATGAGCTCGCTCAGCCGGGAACCGTACGCGGCGTGTCCCAGGGACGCCAGGGAGCCCCTGGGTGTCAGGAGCCGCAGGATGATCGCCTGGGCCAGATTGTGCCGATTCTCCACGACGGCGATGTCTTCCAGCGAAGATCCGGCTTGGGCCTTCCTGGAGGTGTCGGGTCTGCTGAAGACGGAAAAATCGACCTCCGCCGCGTCATGGGCCGTCAAATAAGGGAGGACACAGATGTCCCTGCCGAGGATGTCGTTCATGTTTTCCGGTTCGCCCTTTCTCTCTTCTTCCTTGAGTTCAACCGATGAATACCGTTCCTGCCGCGACAATCTGCCCGACAGGCAGATCGGACGGATCGTTGCAGGTTTTCACGCTGTCGCTGCTCCGTGCCGCCGCCTTTCCCCCGATGAAGACGGTGGCGCTCCCCAGAAAAACTTCACCGGAATTGGACGGGGGCTTCTGGAACCCTGTCCCCGGGGGTGTGGGAACATGGGCCGGAGAATTGGCGGCCGTCGATCCTTTTACGGCCGCCGGCTGCCCGCCGATGGAGACCGTCGCGACGGTCCCGCCGTTCAGCGCGCCGCTGAAGGCGTGGGGCAGAGGCGTCGGCACCGGCCCACCCGGAGACGGGACCATCACAATGTGCGTATCCACGGCCACAGCCATGCTCTGTGCGTTTGCTGCCGGCAGTCCCATCAGTTGATATCCACCTTTGCCCCTTTGATCTTCAGGTTTCCCTGGGCCGAGATCTCGATGTTGACTCCGCTGAGTTTCAGATCGCCCTGGGACGAGACGGTGATTTCCCCGTCTTTCTTCATCGTCAGAGTCGACCCCCCCGCGGCGATTTCCGCCCGTCCTCCGCCGGCTGAGGTCAGGGTTGCTTTCAAATCGCCGACTTTTATCTCAACCTTGTCCTTGACGCATTCAATGGCCACATCGCTGTCCACCTTGAGGGAGATGGTGGGCGTCTCCCATTTCAGCTCCAGATTGATTTTCGGTTCGCCGCCCCCCGGCGGCAGGCGCAGGACAATCTGGCCGTCGGCATTCTCGGGTGGTTCCAGGTCCGGGGAATAAAGCCGTCCGACGACGACTCCCGCGGAAATGTCTCCGTTGGCGAACACAACAACCACCAGATCGTTGACCGCCGGAAGGGCGGCAAATCCCGCAGCGTAAACGGCTACGGGGACGCGGGGCAGGAGAATGCCCGTATCGCGCATCTTGACGGTCACGGCATAGTCTTTCGCGCTGCTGTCGGCGCCGTAGGCCTCGGTGACGATGCCGATGCCGGCTGTTGCCCGGGAATTGACTTCATGGCGGGCAATCCGGGCGATGCTGTCGTAAAGAATCGCGCTCATGATGATAACAGTCCTCCGGCAAGGCCGGCCAATCCGCCGCCTCCTGCGGATTGCCCTCGGAAAATCGTCCGGCTTCGGCCGGAGGGCCGCACCTCGTGAACGATTCCGGTCACGATCCAGGGGCCCGGACTCAGGCCGTCCGGAGCATCGGAAATCTCCAGGACGGAGCCAAGGCGGAGCTCCGGATTGAGAAGGCAGTGCCCTTCAGCCCGGGACAGCCCCCTTCCAGCCTCGCCGTTGAGGGCGTCACCGGCATCGGAAGCCGCCGAGGGCGTCCGTAGAAAGGCATAGGGCAGCCAGCGCATCTTCGCGCCGGGAGGCTGGGCATTTGAAGGCAGGGAAACCACCGTCTGGCGCAGGGCGTCGGGGGCGCTTCCCGAACCTGCCGGGCCGTTTCCGATCGCCGCGAGATCGGGCCGGTCCTTCTTCCGCTCCTGAACCTGGTAGACCAGGATATCCCGTCCGTAGCGCAGGGCGCAATCGGCGGAATCGCTGATCTTCGGCGCGGACAGTTCGTTGCCGCTGCTCACGAAGGCCAGGCAACCCGACAGCCGGGCCAGGAGGGCCGCATGCTCACCTGCGGTCCGGTTCTGTTCCGCAACATAGGCAGCCAGATCCAGGTTGGCGTCGATCCGGCCCGTCGGCAGGCCGGCGTCGCCCGCCAGGGCCTGAAGGATCTGTCCGCTGTTCTGGCCTTCATAGGTCGCAGCCGGCCGGCAGGCATGCAGATCGGCGGATCCGTCGCTCACGGTCACGGCGATGGCCGTTAACGTCCGCTCGACGGCCTTGATTGTTCCCGTCAGAACCGTTTCCGTTGAATCTCCCGCCGTCAGCCCGATCTGTGCACTCTCGCCGGGAGAGGCGGAAAACGGGACGGTTGACGGCATCACGGCGACGGCACTGTTGACGCCGGGCAGAAGGGACAAGCTGACCCGCAGACGCCGCACATGCGAATCATAGCGGCTGTTGCCCAGCACCAGGGAGATGCCTACGGGAAATGCCATGTTGCCTCCGTCTTGAACCGAAGTCTGCCCTTATCACCAGTTCGAATGTCAATGCGCCCTTCGCCGGCTCAAACACCCATTTCAACGCGCAGGGACTCTTCGCTCCCCCCGCGTCCGTCCCTATCCGCCGAACAGGCTGCTCAGCGAGGACAGGGAATCCTTGAAGGCCGATGCCAGCGGCGAGACGCTGTTGCTTACGTCCTGGATGGGCTGCAGGATGCCGCCGACACTCAGCCCGTCGAGCCCGGCCAGCCCCTCAAGGGCATCCAGAACGCCCAGGGCGTCGTTTAGGGCGCCGGAGAGGTCTCCAGCCAGGTCCGTCAGATCCCCCATGATGTCCGTGTCAAATCCCAAATCGCCAAGGCCGAAGTCGTCCAGTCCTCCGAACCCGGAAATCTGCGCCGGAGGGGGCAGCGGAGGGCTTTCCGCCAGCCGGATCTCGTAGGAGTACCGACCCTGCGTGGCCACTTCCTGGGAGCAGGAAAACCCCTCGATGACCACGTTCTGGATGTCAAGAGCGGAGGTGATGTCCGCCGAAAAGGTCAGTTCCTCCCCGTTCTGAGCCGCCTCCTGGAGCGATGAGAGCGAATCGGAAGCCGTTTCCCCGTAAAGAAGGCCCCGGATGGTGATGCGATGGGACGGGCGGGCGGCCCGCTGCTGAAGCTCCCCATCCAGGCCGGGAATGACGCTGGAAAGATAGCCGCCATCGATGCGGTGCTCAACGTGCTGAACATAATCGAGAGAGATCTCTCCCAGCAGCGGAACGGGTCTGGCGGGCGCAGTATCCGGCATCAGTCAATCCCCCTCAGGTCCGCTTCCGCAGAGAGCAGCCGGCCGATCCCGTCGGCCAGTTCCGCCAGATCCAGATCGTCCAGGGAGGAGAGAATATCCCTTTCCACATCTGCATGCACCCCGGCTGAAGAAGGAAGGACGCGAAGGCCGGGAAATTCTCCAGCAGGCACGGGGGGGAAGCCTTGAATCCTTCCCTCCGGAGATGAAAAACCGGCAGGAGTCTGGCCGGTGCGGTGACCGGCGGGAAGGGATCCCCTCATCGGAGCAAGCCGGGCCTCCTGTTCCGACCGGGCTTCCTGGTAGGAAGGTCCAGGCCCCGTTAGCTCCGGCGCACGGCTGTCCATAAGCCCGGATGCCGACGTCCATCCGGGGTGGAGATCCCCTTTGAACGGCTTGTTCTCGGTCCGCTGAACCGAAAGCCCTGAAGGCCGCCTGAAAGGAGGATCCTGCGAAGGGCTCCTGCCCGGAGACCTTTCTCCGGCCTCAATCGGAGCAACAGCACGGCTCCGCCTTTCCCCTCCGTTTCGTTCCGAATTCTCCTCCGAAGCGGGAAGCCCGCGGGGCCGGATGCGGTCCGGGTGGGCATCCCACCGGCCACTCCGGCCGGCCGACGGCGGGGCCGCCGAGGGATCGCAGGAGAGGGGTTGCTCGCGAAGCTGAACCGGGGTTCCGTTCCTGGAGGCGGCGGGGTCGCTTCCGGCGGAAAGAGGCATGCCCGGGCTCGAAACGGCGGCGGGGTCGCTTTCCGGAAAGCGAGGAACAGAAGGGTCGTTCATGGTGTTCGTGGAGCCGGGCAGGCGCCTTCCGGACAGCGCGGCTGGATCCTTTGAAAATGCCGGAGTTCGGCCGGGGAAAGATCCGGCCGATCCCTGCGGAATCCATGGAGGTTCAGCCGGAACCAATCCTGCCGGAACGACCGGGGCCTTTCTTGCCGGATTCAAGAGGCCCCATGCCTCACCTTCTGCTTCCGTCGGCCGGGAAAGAACGTCCTCTCTGAGCCGCATCATCGCGTCATCGGTGCGGTTGAGGAGGAGCGACGCCAGTTCGAGGATGATCGTCTCCACATCATCCGCCCCCTGGCGGGGAAAGACGATCCGCTTCCATCCCGCATCCCGGGAGCTCAGATCATAGGCCATCCGGTCAATCTCGATGGCCCTTTTTTCATTGATGGCTTCCTCCGGCCATCCCGTGGCAGCGCTGACGGCGGCAACGGTCCGGGAGAGGGTCGGGGCGTCGATATCGCCTCCGGCAAGCACCAGAGCCAGCGCCCGCTCATCGGGCGAAAGCGCTTCGGCGGGAGAATCCGTTGCCGCGTGGACCAGAAGATCGGCACAGAAACCGGGAGGATCGTCGGCCAGAAGGGCATCGATCAACAGGCGGGTGCGCTCTCCGAAGCGAAGGGGGCGGATCACGGAACCGGAACGGCCGACAACACGAATCGATCCGTCATCGCCCGCGGGAACAAAGTGCACCCGTTGTGATCCAATCATCGCTTCGCCGGATTCCGGCGCGAAGATCAACGGCATTTCTCTCCTCCTGCCAGAAAGCCCGAAAGAAACTACGAGGAGGCGATTTCCTCGCGGATACGCGTTGCGCTGAAGGTGTACACGGAGCTTCCCACGCTGCCCACGCCCATTTCGAACGTCTTTTCCATCAGGTAGCAATCATCGAAGGACAAGGTCATACTGGTCGCGCCGTGCCTGAGCTGAGCGGTCACCTGGAAAACGGTATCGCCTGTAATGGCGTTGATCGAGGGCGCTGTTGAATTGACCTTGATCCGGCCTTCGACCCACATCGGGCCGGCAATCTGGCCGATGCGTTCGGCGTTTCCCACGGCGAAAACATTTTCCCGCTGCTGAACATGGCGATACTCAATCGCCTGAACGCCTTCGATCGCCTCGCCGTTGATGAGGACCACGCTTTCATTGGCTGCAAACAGTGTCGGCATAAAAATCTCCTTTGGTTCCTAGTTTTTCACGCGGATGGTCGCATAGATGTAGTCGATGGCACGGACAGGGCGGACCGCGATGTCGATGCGGACGATTCCCTGGGCAAAGTCCTGCTGGGTCGAGTAGACATCGACGATAAATGCCGGGTCCTTGCCGTCCGTGGAGGGGACAAGCGCACCATCGCGCTCCATGCGCAGGAAGGTTGCGATCAACTGCTGCTTCAGGGCGATTCGGGCTTCCTCCGTGTTGAGAATGCCGATGAAATTTTCCGCGATGGCCTTGGTTTCCCGGATGGCCTTGTCGGCGACGCGCGTTACGGAAACCTGATCGCCGATGGTATTGATCGCCTTGAGGACGACAATGCCCCGTCCAGCCCGTTCCTGAATCACGCAGAGGTTGATCGTCGGCCCCAACAGGCGGTTCAGCTCGCTTTCCCGGTAGGAAGCGGCCGACATCCCGTGCAGGGGGATCGTCTTGAAGGTTGGCGATTCCTGAACGTCCATCCGTCCGATCATGCCTGCGAGCAGCCCTTCGGCCTGAGGCGGGGCGGCGAGGACAAACCGGCGGTTGCGAACCGCGGAGGCGTGGTCCTTGATCTTGTCCAGACTGGTGGCCTCTCCGGCGGTGACCGATCCAAAGGCAATGCGGGGAGCGCCGCTGTCCGACATGGAGACGGCGTGGGAAAGGAGCGCCTGATGAATCGTCGCCACATCGGCATCCGTCCGCGACGGTTCAATGGCTGCGCAGACCAGGTCGATGCGGGTATCGTCACTCAGCAGATCAATGGCGGAACTGACTGCGGCGAGGGAGGGGGAAGTGCCGTCGGTGAAGGGAACAGGGCCGCTGGTGGCGACGGGCAGGGCCTTCCCCGCTGCAAAAGAGCTTTCCGGGGTGACGCGGATCAGCTTGCTGCGTGTCAGCAGAACATAGGGGAGATAATGGTCGCTGTCGGGATTCATGACCAGTTCGGAGAACTGCTCCTGCAGGGCGGTGCCTTTGAAAACCTTGATCGTGACCGTGTTGGCCGGTATGGCGGGAAGGGTGAGGACGCAGTTCAGTCCGTTGGGGTCTGCGTCTTCCGCCACCAGAAGCTTCAGCAGCGTTTTGACACCGTCCTTGACGGGAACGGGAATCGGAGCGCCGGCAGCGCTGAAGGAATAGGTCCCGGCCGTGGGCAGGTCATCCTCGAATCCCGCATCCAGAGCCACCAGGAGCCTGGATGAATTGTTGACGACATTGAAGAGGTCATCCGCCTCACCGGGGGCAATCCGGAGATCCGTGAAGGTTTCCTCGCTCCTGCCGTTGACGATGACGTCGAGATTGACCCGGACGACCGCCCCGTTTGCATCGAGGATAGTCCGCACTTCCGCCGCCAGGGCCGTACCCCAGGACCGGTTGAAACGGCATTTGAGAAGGACGCAGGGCTCGGAATCGACATTCAGCAGGGAGAGGCTAGCCGGGCTGCCGCCCGACACGGCGGAAACAACCAGTTCCGAAGCGCCGTTCGAAAGGGCGTCAACGCCCTGCTTCAGGCTGTAAAGTGACCCGGGCCCTAAAAGATCACGCAGTTCGGAAATTTTTGTAACGCCGACCAGTTTCCCGTTTGCCGGAGGCCGGTCCACAACGCCGGCGATGCCGACAATCCCCGATGGCGCCGGTTGTGGGGGAAGAACATCGAAATATGCCTTAACATTGACTCCTGGAACAATGAGAGTTGCCATACTTCCTCCTACTGGTTGATGTGGATTACAAACGCTTAACTTGCCGATTTCAGGTACGATATTTATCTGAACAACGATACTGCCTGAACGGATTCCCCCGTGGAGGATCGTCCCGTGGATGGGATGGAAAACCTGTCTTGCCTGCTTGGGTGCAACTAAAAGTCGATGTAGAGTAGAGCAAGGTTTCTGAAGAGGTCAATACCTGAAAAATGGTATTTTGTCTAGGAGTTTGGAGTAGGGTTTTCTCCCGATCACGAAAAAGGGCGGTTTACCAAAATCATTTCCGGAATACTTTCGGGTCGGTAGATGAATTCTTCCGGATAGGTCTGTTACCGTTCTGTGCCATGGCGA
>ENA-UOUL01001848-UOUL01001848.1-bioreactor-metagenome-genome-assembly--contig:-NODE-1848-length-27250-cov-152.670114_pt1 | contig 27250 bp, 24 predicted proteins | sample MGYA00249838_ERZ747220 | MGnify/ENA primary metagenome ERZ747220 (study PRJEB28778, sample SAMN05720191) | bioreactor metagenome | isolation source: Anaerobic biogas reactor | place...
GGATGAAAAAAAGATAGTTGAAGACAGCACGAAGTAATCAGGAGGAAACAAAGTGGTCTCACTTACGGTCTATGACGGAGCCAATGGCATAGGAGGAAACAAGCTATATCTTGAAGAAGGAGGCAAAGGGGTTCTTCTGGATTTTGGGAAAAACTTCGGGAAATATGGGGCCTTTTACGAAGAGTTTCTAAAGAACCGTGATACTCGCGGTATCCACGACCTCATTTATCTAGACCTCATGCCAAAGCTCAATATCTATCGACCGGATCTCATTCCCAGTGATCTTTCTATCAGCCAATACCCATCATTAAATGTTGCTGCTGTTCTCCTCTCTCACGCCCATATGGATCACTGCGGAAACATCGGAATGCTTCGAAAAGACATTCCTATTGTAGCTTCGCCGGAAACCATAGTCATCATGAAAGGAATGCAGGATACCGCCAGCACATCACTAGAAGGTGATACTACTTATTTTTCTCCCAGGCAGCCATCCGATGAGATGGGTTTGTATCTTTCTTCGGTTGCTACCATAAACTACCAGGGCAGAGACTTCTGCTGCACCAAGAAGCCATCCGAGGAGTTGACTAATTTTCTATCAAGAAAGCCAGGACAAGACGGCAAGAGAGCAAAGAAATTGGAGCCAGGAACATGCAGCTTCTATGATAATGCCGCCTACCCATTCGAGATCTCAGCACATCCTGTGGATCACTCCATCTTTGGGGCAACCGCTTATATCCTGCAAGGAGACACTACAATAGCATACACAGGAGACTTCAGGCTACACGGGAGGAATGGAGACGCAACGCGCGATTTTGTTAAAAAGGCAAAAGACGCATCTATCTTAATCACAGAGGGAACTCGTGCCGGGCGGAATGATTCACCAGATAACGGAACAACATCAGAGAAGTCCGTATGCGAAGTTTGCAGGGACAAGGTAGGGTCAGCATCAGGTCTTATTATCGCAGATTTTTCCGCTCGGAACTTTGAGCGTCTTGAATCCTTCCAAAATATTGCAGAGAAGATGGGCAGAGAGCTTGTAGTGCCAGCTAAGGACATTTACATGCTCCAGGCTCTTGCTTGCATAGATAATGCATGTAAAATGGATTCCTTGCGGGTATACAGCGAGATTGGAAATAAGTCGCGAAAATGGGAGCAGGAAGTAGTTCAACCGTTATTCTTTGATCAATATGTTAACCATGAAACGATACGAGAGAATCCCGATAACTTTATTCTCTGCTTTTCATTCTTCGATATGAAACATCTTCTCGATATAAAACCGAATGGCGGCACTTACATCTATTCTGCTTGCGAGGCGTTCAGCGAGGAAATGGAGATCGATTTTGTGCGGCTTTGGCATTGGCTGGAGCATTTCAAGATAGATCCGGTTGGGTTTTCTGTGGAGAAAGAAGATGGCGGTAATTACTATCCAACCTTTGATAAGCGGTTTCATGCTTCGGGCCATGCATCTCGCGAGGATCTTAAATGGGTTATTGATCAAGTAGATCCAGATTATTTAGTTCCAATTCATACCGAATCGAGAGATTGGTTCGTCAAGAATTTTGAGAATGTAATATTGGTAGATGAAGGGATACCATATGACTTCTGAGAACAAGGTACGATTTTCTTGGGTTCCACCATATTCTTGGATAAGCAAATTGCTGGCCACATTAGACAATGAACCAAAAAAGAAAGTAAGCAACATGGTGAATAGCATTTGGGATCAGAGAGGCAATCCGCAGAATCCAGTAGATTGGTCGGATCCAGATACATGGATTGTAGAGAATCTTGAGGGCGATGATCTGGAGTTGGCCAGACGCATTTGGGAGGAGAGTGAACATATTGTAAACCCAAGATATACAAATTCCCCGTTAGCATTTATCACTCGCTATGAACTTCTGACTGCAAATGAAGAAGGCGTTTTTCAACTTTCCGATAAAGGCAGAGCTTTTTTGAATAATGATGCTAATACCATCAGAGATCTTGATAGTTCTGAAGGATTGCTGCAACTTTTAGAAATTCTTGCAACTAAGACTCGTGCAAAACGCAGTCATCTGCTTTCAGAGTGGAGTGCATTTCTGAAAGAGCGCTCTAATTATAATGCTGACTCGACTATAAAGGAGGCTTTGTGGAGTAGATTGCTAAATTTGGTAGAACGTAATTATGTGTCACGTGAAGGTCAATATTATGTCATAACCTCAAAAGGACTTGATTATGCTGTAAAGGAGGCAGAAGCGGATCCTAAGCGTAGGGTTTTACGTGCCATAAATAACTTCAATGAAAGCCAAAAAAAATCTCTAAAGGAACATCTCAGCAAGATTGATCCGGATGATTTTCAGGTGCTAATCCGTGACTTATTAGATAAGATGGGCTATGATAATGTTCGGGTAACTGGAGCAAGCGGCGATAAAGGCGTTGATGTAGTGGCAACAGTACAATTCGGTATCACAACTATCGAAGAGTTCGTGCAAGTTAAGAGGCATCAGGGAGCCATAGGACGTCCGATTTTAGACCAGCTAAGAGGGGCACTTCCCCTCCATAAAGCGATTAGAGGCACTTTAATCACGCTTGGCAACTTTACCAGTGGCTGCAAAGATGCTGCATTGTTTCAAGGAGCGGCTCCAATTACCCTAATTGATGGAGAACATCTTCTAGATCTTCTAATTGAAAATGAGGTGGGCATAAAAGAGCTGAAGGCAACTCTTTATGAGCTGGATAACAACTACTTCTCCGAGCTGAAAGAAGAAACGGATATGCAAAGTGGGCATCAAGACTCCTGCATTCAAGGCCAAGGGGATGAAAGAAGCCCATAAATACAGGCGAGAATCTCGGTATGACTTAGGATGAGCCGGCTTTTTGAATGGAGATCAATGACAGCGCTGTGAAGGCGTTGGCGATGAATCCTGCAGAAGATCGCAAAAAGCTGGTTGAAGCAGTCCCAGATAGATGCGACCATCTTTGCGAGCTGACGGAGGAGGAGATTGGGATTGTGGAAGGAGTACGATCTCAAGCCAGATGAGATCAAAAGCTCAGATTTAATGAGGGTGATGCAAGATGAGCAATGCAAAAATATTTCTTGTGGATGATGACGGAGATCATCTGACGCAAATGGTTGAGACCTCTTTCGTAACTGAAGAAAACCTGCAGATTTTGCTTGCTCGCTACCCTGATCTTTTGCCTGGAGACCAGATAGATCCAGAGAATCCTCGCCAATGGTTACTTGTTACGCGTGAATTGGGAGTACCGGGTGGTATTGCTGAAGCTGATCGCTGGAGTCTGGATCATTTATTCCTTGATCAGGATGGAATACCCACGTTCGTTGAATGCAAGCGATCTTCAAATACACAGGTTCGCAGGGAGATTGTGGCCCAAGTGCTCGAGTATGCAGCCAACGGAATCGAGTATTGGACTATTGACCGGCTCCGTCAAGCTGCAGCTGAGACAGCTGGCAATCGCAACAGATCTCTTGATGACGAGATAAGGCGCCTGCTTGGTTCAGATGAGGCTGATGTCGAGCAGTATTGGAAACAGGTTGAGGAAAATCTTCGATCCGATAGAGTTAGGCTGCTTTTTGTTACCGATAACCCTCCAAAGGAACTGCGAAGGCTGGTGGAATTTCTCAATAGGCAGATGAAGGATGTTGAGGTGCTCATTGTTGAGATTAAGCAGTATCTTGGAGAAGGACAAAAGGCGATGGTGCCCAGAGTGATAGGAATTAGTCCTATGGATAAGAAGCCTGCGAAGGGAGCTGTTCTCACTGAAAAAGAATTCATGGAAAAATGTCCGCATGAATTTGCACCATTTTTCCAAAAGGTGATAGAGCGGGCAAATGAAAAGATATTTTCGATCTACTGGGCCAAAACAGGCTTTTCCGTGCGGAAGCATTTTCCTCTTTCCAATAAGTATGCAAGCGTAGTATATTGCTCACCAAAGGGCGAATTCAATTTCTACTTCGCCCAACTCCCTATATCAGAAAAATTAGCGGAAGATCTGCGTCGACAATTATTGTCCACGGGCATTTTCAAGGAAACCGGCAAGAAAACTCTCACCTCGACATTAGATATCCAGATGCTTGATAAGGCCAATGATGTAATCGAGTTAATCCTGGAAAGAATAACTGAGATTGCAGAGAATTCTAGTGAGGATTTGATTAATTGATGGCAAATAAGAGGCTTGCATGTTCTCAAGAATAACTCATTCAAAACAGGTGGCTCGATAATGGCAGTTCCTGATTATCAGAGCTTCATGCTGCCGCTGCTCAATTTCGCAGCCGACGGCCTTGAGCACAAACAGAGAGATGCAAGGGATGCCCTCTCCCATTAGTTCAGCATAACCGAATCCGATCGAAGGGAGATGCTTCCCAGCGGAAGAATATCATATCAGATATGTCTCAATCCAATCAACGGCTCACCTCGTTGTATCCAAGCCACCCCGGCGTTGAGGGGGCCCAGGGCACTCCCGCGGGAGGGCCGGAGGCCCGACTCGCGTCGCCCACTAAAAAATAGTTTGCGTTGATTTAAATTAGCCATAATAATGGCCTGAATTTCTTATAGCGCAGTTCAAACGTTGGCTGAGCCCGCCTGAAGAATTTTTGCATTAAAGTATCACTCCACTTTGAGCATCTGGTGGTGGAGTTATTGGTGGCCATGGGCTATGGCGGCTCTCGCAAAGACGCTGGAGAGGCGGTGGGAGGAAGCGGCGATGGCGGAGTGGACGGCATCATCAAAGAGGACAGATTGGGTTTGGACGCCATCTATCTGCAGGCCAAGAGATGGGAGGGAACTGTTGGCAGACAGGTGGTGCAGGCCTTTGCCGGGAGCCTGGAGGGACACAGAGCCCGAAAAGGTGTGCTGATCACCACATCCCAATTCAGCCCGGATGCACTGGATTACGTCACCAGGATCGAGAAGAAGATCGTGCTGATTGACGGGGAGAAGCTTGCCGAGCTCATGATAGACTATGGGATTGGTGTGACAATTGACGTGAGCTATGAGATCAAAAGGCTGGATGCAGACTACTTTGAAGAGGAATTATAGAACTGCTCTTGGCATCAGCACCGAAAAATGCTTAACGAATTGGATTGGAGACTAGATAGATGAATGCGAAAGTCGCCGAGATGCCTGAAAAGAAGGCGGTACCGCCAGAGGAGAATGCAAGAATAGTGGCCGGAACCCTGGAAGGAGAGTCTGAGATCAGAGCAGGTCTAGGAAAGCGATTTCGCAATGCAGATGAGTTTATAGATCATCTAGAGAAACATAAGACTTCGATGGCGTACATTCAGCGTTTATCGCCCGCATTGATCGGAACTTCAAGCGTCTGACCAAGAAGAACAGAGACCTGAGGGATAGGGCGCTAAGAATATCATTGTATTCGGCGTGCATCTAAAACATTATTATTTAATCTCCGATTTCCATTTCCCATCTTGCCATGATTTCCGATGCCTTCTGATAAACAAAATCATGATGATCTACATATAAAAATGTGATTATGTCGCCTTTGACTGCATAGACGATTACATATGGATCCACGTGGGAGCCGCGAGCGTGTCTAAGCTGGTGAAGCTTTGGGGTGCCGATCGATGGATTATCAAGGATTTGCCTTATCTTTTTGAGAAGTCGCACCTCCAGCGCCCTGTTCTTCCTGATGAGCTTCGAAAATTGCTCATCAAACTCGGGTGTGGAGTCGTATTCCATGAGGCTTACTCAAGGTTCTTCAGGTGGTCTAAGAAATCCTCTTTGGTCTTGAAGGTCTTAACTAAACCAGCTTTGTATTGACTGATGCTTCGGGCAAGGCCCGCTTCAAACTCCTGCAAGGCGGCCTCGTTTGCATCCTGGATAACTTCTTGGTTGACTTCTTGGTTCTTTGCCTCTGCCATGAATAGATAATCCTAACTGAAACGGATATATCCCTTTCGGCCTATGGTCCTTCTTGGTAGTCTCCCCAATACGCGTTGTTGATTTCAGGAACAACTAACACCTGGCTACCAAGATTTTAATAGCAAGAATTACCAGGTAATATCGATGTGCGAGGTTCTAGAGCGCCGGATCATAACCCAAGATCTCACTTACGACCTGGAGGAATCTGGCGGTGAGAGAGAGATCACCAGAGGACTTATGAGGCTCTCGCAGCAGGCGCTATCTAAATATGTAGATAATGAGCCTGACATCTATTGATGAGAGGAAAGATCGTTGTAGTTCCATTCCCTTTTACAAAATCGATTCTGAACCCAGATACCATAAATGGTGCTGCAGACCTGGCCAGCCATTATGCCCCATAACTCCTGAAATATGGATAAGAAGGAGGGAGGCAAAAGTCAATTGGATGTAGGAGGGAAAAATAGCCATCGACTTTCGCCAATATACTATACGTCAATTGCCGAGATAAAAGCCTTTCGCTTCAGTGCTGAAAAGATCATTTCCACCCCAAAGAGATCATCAAGAGAATGAGATCTCAAGTCCCAGGCGGGCCAGCGCCGAAATCCACAGCGCCCTTGTCGGAGGAGCCGATCACCGAAGTGATGGCCTGACCCTGCCCGAAGCTCGACGATATTTAAGCCGGGCTCGAGGCTCATTAGCACTGGAATTTTGCCACAGCGTCCAAATTGCAGGAACCCGAACTCACTGGGCCTAATGCTCGCCTCTCGCCTTTGGCCTTTGTGCCGCAACATGTCCCGGTCGTGTATTAGCGCGAGATGCTTTCGGCAGATTACTGCACCAGTTACAGTGCGCAACTTTTTTTTGCTGCCGAAGTTTCATCTCCCAGGCTCGTAGCCGAATGCAGTGCCACGACGACATGCATCTCCTGGAACAAGGAAAGCGATCCGATCTGTATGCGACCGCAAACTGCCCCCCATGGGGACAGCGCTTGAATCATCCTTGCCAAACAGAGCATTATCGGAATACGTTAAGCCCACGACACACCCGCCACCCTTTGCATGAAGCGGCAAACTATCTATATAATCGTTATATATACTTGTAGTTTGCGGTTGAATTCTGAACTTCGTATAAGAACCGAACGGTATCCTTTTTAACCAAAGTTCACCATAATTAACATATGGACGCTTCGAAGAAAGGAATGCCTCCGCCTGCGTCAGTATCAATAGGGGCAAAGATTGCGCCCGCTGAAGCAGCGCAGATCCGGGAGCTGCTCGAGGCGGGATTGTACCTCAATGAGTCCGATTTTGTCAGAGACGCCATCAGGCACAGATTGTCTGAAATCAAGGTCATCAAATGCAGGGAAGTCGATTTCCAGACGGCCAAGAAAGAGATTTTGGGCTACTACAAGGCCAGAGGGGAAGCCTATCCAGATGAGGCAGCAAGGGATCTTGAGCTTGATTTTGATCTGGTGATGAAAGCAACTGGCGAGCTGCGCCGGGAAGGCAGGCTGGTGGAAGCATAGCAGACTGTCATGAGATAGGCGATACTCTGCATGCCTCGAAGATCTATGCCGAGGCCAGAAAGTTAGAAGGTCCGAGAGTCATTGTGAAGACTGGCAGTCATAAGGCTCTTTTGCGTAGATTTATATCTGAAAAAGGAGAAATTGAAGACCAATGAAACGCCTTTATGACTACACTGTAATCCTTCGCCCCGAAGACAATGGTACATTTGTGGCCTATGTACCTGCAATTCCTGGCTGCCATGCCTGGGGCCAGACCCCCCAGGAGGCTCAGATGGAGCTGACAAACGTCTTCGAGATGATACGGGATGAGTACAAAGAAGAAGGGCGCATGCTTCCCGCGGATATTGATGCGTTGGCTACTCATGCCTGCCAAAGCTAAAGACCTGCAAAAAGCAGCCAGAAAACTTGGATTTCGAGTGGTAAGGCAAAAGGGCAGCCATGCCAGATGGAAACATCCCGATGGCCGAGCCACAACCATTCCCATACATGGCAATAGCGAGATTGGAGGCTGGCTTTTGTACGAAATTTTAAAACAGCTTGAAATAACAGAGGAAGAATTTAGAAAGCTCTTAGAATAAGGCGCGATGTTCTGGAGACAGACATCCCAACAGTAATCCACGCCCTCTGAGCAGATCCAGGTGGCAATCTCCGGCGCACACAAGTCTACGAGCCGCCCGCGGACACGGGAGTACCGTATGCAAACCCGAAGGTTTTTTAAATAGATCTTCCAGATAAAGACTGAGCATAAAGGGATCGAATGAGATCGATTACAATCTTAGCGTTATCTTTGTTCCTGATAGGGCCATGCATCGCATATGCGGAAACGATGGCCGAACCTGAGAATATCAGCATTTCAGGAGATGGCCAGGAGGCATCACAGGAGTTTTTCCTGGATGAAGGCCTGTCGATATTCTCCATGAAGCACTCCGGTTCGAGCAACTTCGCCGTCTGGCTGCTGGATAGCAGTGGTAATAAAGTCGATCTGCTGGCCAATGAGGTCGAGGATTTTGATGGCGCAAAGGCCGTGGGGATATCTCAATCGGATGACTTTGTTTTGGATATAGAGGCTGATGGTCCATGGCTGGTGGATATAAGCCAACCAAGACCCGAGACTGCCCAAAGCGTTCCAATCACATTTAGCGGAACAGGACAACAAGTCCCCCCATTATTCGAGTTAGGCCCGGGACTGGCACGGTTCGAAATGGAGCATGATGGGAAGAGAAATTTTGCCATATGGCTGCTGGATAGCAATGGGGAGATGGTTGATCTCCTGGTAAACGAAATTGGCCCATTTGATGGATCAAAAGCAACAGGCATAGAAGATAGGGGAATATACTGCCTAGACATCAGTGCGGACGGCAATTGGAGGATAAATATCAGCCAATGAAGACTCATAGATGTATGCTGCGGGCTGGAAAATCTCTTGTGTGTGGGTGGTGGAGAAGGTCAATCCCACAAAGAAAGGCAACCGGTCCTATCACTATTGGATGGCTATGAAAGCCACGTCCCTGGCTATTAAGATCTAAATAGCAAGAATTACCAGGTAATATCTATGTGCGAGGTTCTAGAGCGCCGGATCATAACCCGAGATCTCCCTTACAACCTGGAGGAATCTAGCGGTGAGAGAGAAATCACCAGAGGACTTATGAGACTCTCGCAGCAGGCGCTATCTAAATATGTAGATAATGAGCCTGACATCTATTGATGAGAGGAAAGATCGTTGTGGTCCCATTCCCTTCTACAAAATCGATTCTGAACCCAGATACCATAAATGGAGCTTTTGGCCAGGCCAGCCATTATGCCCCATAACTCCTGAAATATCTGAAATATGGATAAGAAGGAGGGAGGCAAAAGTCAATTGGATGTAGGAGGGAAAAATAGCCATCGACTTTCGCCAACATACTATACGTTAATTGCCGATATAAAACCTTTCGCTTCAAGCTTCAAGCTGAAAAGATCATTTCCACCCCAAAGAAATCACCAAGAGAATGAGATCTCAAGTCCCAGGCAGGCCAGCGCCGAAAATCCACAGCGCCCTTGTCGGAGGAGCCGATCACCGAAGTGATGGCCAGATCCCGACGATATTTAAGCCAGGCTTTGGTTCTTTGACATTGTCTGGAATTGATGAGAATGCACAGAGTTTCTTGCCGCTGCAGCACATCCTGCTATAATGCAGACCAAGTTGAAAAAAGGAGATGGGTATTGGCTGCGATTACACGCAGGGCAGCCAATCAACGCTGATTGCGCCGCAGGTGGAATTACCCCAGAGCTGTATGAACTTTTGAATGGCGAAGACGCCGGTCAAATCCTCGACCGATCTGCCGTACTCAGCATGGCGGCCCTTGAGCAGCTTGTTGGGCGCAGGATCCCTAGAGATCCAGCCGATATGAGCAACGCCGATGACGTTGCTGTTGAGGTTTGCTTCAAGAACTCCAGTGCAACAATCCTTATCCAGCGTATAGCCCTCATGGTATGCATCAGTCAAGCAATAAGGACAAAAGCCGTATGACCTTGTCTTGACCTCTGTGGTCTTTTGCAGATGCTCGGCATGAGTATACATCTCAGTCAGCACAGCGCCGATTCTGTAGTTCTGCACGCACAGCTTCTCAATCCATTTTTGGTCGTAAGTGCCAGTCTGGTAAGAGACGGGCATGTACTCGAACTCAGCCTCCTTGGTGAAGTTGATGTAGTCCATTGGAACAAAACCCGTTGGATAATCACAAATCGGCTCGTCTATCCACATATCCCAATATAAGGGGAAGGACTGTCTATTGAGCTGTCTCTCAGCTTCAAGCTCTGTTCTCTCGGCGATCACATTGCCAGAGCCAGACTCCTTCTCGACAAGTTTGTCACCGTTAAAACCTGTCTGCGTGGAGATGATCATCTCTACATTTTTGTAACCGACACCCTTGACTGATGCCTTTTCGTACATGTAGTTGGCAGCTCCAGCCATGCCAATTAACATAACCACTAATGCAGCCAAAATCAGCATTCTCTTCAGTTCAATTCCCTCCTAACTGATGATAATTATCCTATCAATTCCTATTTGAGCTTTATGATTGATGATTAAATATAATTAGCTTGATCCATCAGAGACTTCACTCTAATTATAGCGAAGAGGCATGAAAAAGAGAGCGGATTTTCGCTGGCAGGAATTAGAAATGGCAAGCCCATATTCGGCAGAATTGCCCTCATCGCCATGAATCTGCAGCTCAAATGTAAATTAGTGCGAATCAGATGACTCTGGATGTTTGATCTCAACTTCTTGACATACTGAAGTGGATTTATGGTCAAAAAACGATGCCCAAAGCCTAAAAAATGGTTAGAATCGAGATTGATAGCGGTCGACGGCTGTAACGGGAGCATAGATGCTACTATACGGCTTGCGAAGCTATGGAAAAGTCTCCAAGAAGAAATCCCCGGATATGGATTTGGACATGAGCTATTTACATATTGCTATCATAAAGGGACAGGGTTGTACCCTTTCCCTGGAAAAGTGTTTATCTGAAAAAGATTACAGCAGGGTTGGAGACAAATCTAGAGGAAAGAGAGATGATCAAGAGCCCGTGGGAGGGAAAGCTCGCCCGCAACATGTATGCGGGCAGCATCCTGGAGATATTTATAGTCACGGCCGTGACCACCGTCCTGACCATAAGGTTCTTTCTGGGAGCTACAGGTTACCCCCAAGTAAGCGGCGGTGGTCTCCATATAGCTCACGTATTGATTGGAGGTCTGGCCATGCTGATCTCCATCCTGATCCTCCTGACCTTTCTGGGCAGCTACTCAAAGAGCCTAGCTGCAGTCCTGGGAGGCTTTGGTTTTGGCGCCTTCATAGACGAGCTGGGGAAGTTCATCACCATCGACAACAATTACTTCTTCCAACCAACCATCGGGCTGATCTACATCGCCTTCGTCCTCCTTTTTGTCCTCATTAAGAAGATAAGCAGCAGAAGCTATCTTACAGAGAAAGAGAGACAGGTTAATATCCTGGAGATATCCAAGGAGGCGGTCCTCAAGGGCGATGAGGCTTATGGTATACAGATGGCCAGAAGCATACTGAAGAGGAGTGCAGCCCAAAAGGCATGCCTAAAGGGCTCAAATGAGACCACAGGATGCCTTGATGAGATACCTGATCTGCCTCCTCTTCTAAGTCCTGAGCCCAAAGTCTACGCCGCTGCCAAGACCAGAGCCAAGGGCCTCTATAGCTGGATGATAGGGAGAAGGTGGTTTATCCAGTTCCTGATAGCCTTCTTCCTCCTAAATGCCCTGATCTCCCTGATAGAAGTGATCTACCTCACCATAGGCATACAAAATGCCGTCTTCTGGGCAATCTTCGCCCTAGCCTCCCTGGGAGTTTACAGGGCCATTGTCTCTGGGACATCGACCGTGAAGAAGGTAGTCTATATCCTGATCCTCGTGATCCTGGCCTTAATCTTTCCCTTCACCATCCTGGGCCTAACTCTGCCGTCCCTGCCCCTGGCCGACTGGCTCCGTCTGGGCTTCACAGCCCTAGCAGGCAGCTTCTCTGTGGCAGGGATGCTAACCATACGAAAAGACAGGCTCAAAGCTTACCATCTTTTCGAGAACTCGATGCTGATCTATATTTTCTTCGTCCACGTCTTCGACTTCTTTGACATCCAGCTCTATGAACTCTTTGACCTTTTCGTCGATCTAGTAACGCTTATGGGGCTGAGATATATGATTAATCAGGAGGAGAGGAAGGAATCAGTGATAGGAAATCAGACTAATAAGGAATAATCCTGTTCACGTAATCCTCCTCATAGACTTCCAGAGACCTGTTAAATACTGAGAACATATGAGCCCTGGTGTTTAAACGTGACTGTAGAACGTGCAGGACTTTGATTTGAACCCTATTTTTATGCATAAGCCATTAATCTAAAATAGTTTTTAGTTAACTATTAGTACTATTACTAATAAGTATATAGGTGAGAAAAACGTCGTGAATTCACAGGCCTATTATTAAACATTAAATATTTAATATTTTTTTAAAGAATTGTCGAAAGCAAGGTGGTATGAAATGACAGAAAAAAATTCGAATGCCAGGATAAAGCCCATAGTTGATGGAATAAAGCGATCCAAGGAAAAATTAAAAGCTGTAGTATACAGCGACGAAGGTGGAGAGATAAAAATCTTATGCGAAAAGACTGTTGATCAAGACGAACTGGACTTGGATTTAAAAATGGGAATCAAGGATCTGCCCGAGACTGTAAAACTCGCAGTTGTCCCCGATAAAATAAAATCCAAGAGCTTGATACGTCGACTGGTCCAATCAGATAAGGCTCCCAGTGCTACCATCAAAAGGGATGTATTTAAGGCAAGGGATGGGATAGTCGCAAAAGAAGACTTTGTGATAAAGGGCATTGATGACTTCCTTCCATTCTGGAAACTCACCCGAAATGTATGCGGCAGGGTGGTCAAGAGAGATCCGATCTTTGGCAACGACTGTCCAGTGCCGGGTGCCACGGTTCACATTTTGGACGTGGATGTGCATTTCATGTGGTGGTATCCCTATCCTGGCCTGCCATGGTGCTGGCTGTTCCCGTTTTGGATTCGCAGGGAAGAGATTGCCACAACAACGACTGACGAGTGCGGACGGTTCTGCGTGGACATTCCCCTCTTTGATATAGATGCCATCCTGAGATGGAGGCTTCGCATCCGCTGCTTATGGGATCTACTTAAACCGCCCAGAGTAATCGATGCCATCGATCTGGGTGTCAAACCCGATCTGAGAGCATATCCCAGGCTTAAACATCTGCCTGAAATGAAATACAGGTCTAGATCGGGCTCTGAAGTTCAGACACCGGTAATTCCACTTCCTCCACCAGGTTCCGCTAATTTGTATTCCAGTACGCTGCCTTCGACAAGCCGATTCTATACAGAGGCGAAATTCGAGATTGCGCGGAGGGCTATATCAGAAGAGCTGTTTGAGCCTCTGGCCAGAGACAAACAGTCGGTGATGGAGAAAGCAGCCTTCCCATTGCCAATATCGCCACCTGCGCTGCCTGATGACGAGAAACTGCTGAAGTTACTGCCAGATAAAAGAATGATTGCCAATCTGCGCAAAGCCAAGCCAATCCTGCGCCTCATGCCCTGTTGGGCAGAGATTGTGCCTGAACTGAGGCTATTCCTGGATGTGCCAGATATTGTGTTCAAGGTGGAACAGGACACAAATGGCGATGGCAATCTGGAGACCATTTATGATCAAGGCCTCTTCGATGTGAACTGGAATCTCCAAGACCCCACCACTAACGTTGTCATTGATGCATGGGGAAATGCCATATGCGTCCCATGTGGCGCAGCTGGATATCAACCATGCACCACAACCGGGATAGTTGGCATAAATGATATGCCTGTAGATATCGCATATCTAAAAGATGGATATGCTGTGCGCGTCAACAGGCCCATGCCAAATGGAGCACGCCCGGAAGCTGAGACACCTTTTAGCGGCGTGTTGCGGCTGGTGGGATGTCCAGATTACTCTCAGGCGGCATTCTACAGAGTATTTTATAGTTTTATGGGTTCGGTTAAAGCTTTCAAGGAGTCTTGGTATCAATATAGAATCAGCTCCAGAACGTTTCATGAGGTGATGCCAGATTCAGATGGATTCTATCCCATATTGACGCCGGCTAATGACTACTATCCGTATCATACGCTCATAAATTGGCCAACTTATCAGTATTCCAATGGAGAATACAAGGTGCGTCTGGAGCTATACAATGCGGGTCACAATCCCATCTTGCCCGAACTGCCGGAGGTGGATGTGGTCGTGGACAATAGCCGACCTTTGGTCAAATTCCTGAACCTGCGCTGGAGGCAAGCAGGAATAGCGGCCTGGAATGATCTGGATCTTGACTGCCCAATCATTTCCAGAATTCCGAATAGCAGTATAGATATGGAGGTTACTTACAATGTGGCTGCGGATCACTTGCGTGATCTGTCAATCAGCCTTGTCGGCTGCAAGGATGGCAGCACAATTATCGGCAGCTCAAGTTACTGGCACAAAGCAGTAAACGATAACAATAAGGTCCTAACATGGACTGTGAATGTGCCGAGCACAGCGGCCCAAGGAGCATACCACTTCTACTTGGAGGGCCGCAGCCGGGCTTTCAACGCCTACGGGGGCTTGGCAGTCGACTGGGAGTTCGATCCATTACACATATACGAAGGCGAGACACTAAACGTAGCCATCATAGATTCTTGAGGGACCTTGAGTAGCTGTCGGGCCACCGGCAGCTTTAACTTTATTGATATCTGTAATAGACTCTTGCAAATCGATATTAGCAGAATGATTTACTCAGTAATTATATGCCCAAACCCGGACTCGAACCGGGGACATTCAGATCTTCAGTCTGACGCTCTCCCAACTGAGCTACTTGGGCTGATAGGTGGGCCCGACGCGATTCGAACGCATGACCTCCGCCATGTCAAGGCGACGTCATAACCAGCTAGACCACGGGCCCGCAAGCAGGTTTCCTATCTTTCCTCGCAGATAAAGGCTTCGGTCAGGCAGAAGGGGGCACGCGGGGAGAGAATTCTGCAGGGACGAGAATGCATCTTACCCGCCATCCTGCCCAACTCCCCAAACCCCATCAGGTGTAATAGACCTCCCGATGATACTCATCCAGGGCCTTGATGGTGACCTGATCCTTCCCGGCGAGGAGAATGGCATCGGCCGCCGCCTGCGCCGCCTGGATGGTGGTGATATAGGGCACATGATAGTCCACCGCACTCCTCCGGATCTGATAGCCGTCTTTCACCGACTGCTTGGTGGTGGGAGTGTTGATTATCAGCTTCACCTCCCCCCGCTTCATATAGTCCAGCACATTGGGGCTGCCGTTATAGATCTTCTGCACCCTCTCCACCTTTATTCCCGATTTTGAGAGATACTCTGCGGTATTGTCCGTGGCGATGATATCCAGGCCTGCATCGACGAGCTTCCTCGCCGCCACAGCCGCTGCCGCCTTGTCCTCGTCTTTGACCGATATGAAGACCACTCCCCCCAGGGGCAGGGGATTGTAGGCTGACAGCTCCGCCTTGAAGAAGGCCAGACCCAGCTGGTAGTCAATGCCCATCACCTCTCCCGTAGACCTCATTTCCGGGCCCAGGAGGGCATCCGCCCCGGGCAGCTTATCGAAGGGCAAAAGAACCTCCTTTACCGCCACATAGGGCACCTTAGGCTCCCTGGTGTACCCCTGCTCGGCCAATGATTTGCCGATCATCACATTGGCCGCGATCTTGGCCAGGGGCAGGCCGGTGGCCTTGGAGACGAAGGGTATGGTCCGGCTGGATCGGGGGTTGGCCTCCAGGACATAAACTGTGCCGTCCTTGTAAGCCATCTGCAGGTTGACGATACCGATCACACCCAGGCCCAGGGCAATTTTGCGCACATAATCCCGCACCACCTCTAAGACGACGCCGGGCAAAGTCTGGGGCGGTATCATGCAGGCGCTGTCGCCTGAGTGGATTCCCGCCTCCTCGATATGCTCCATGATGGCGCCGATGAGCACATCCTTTCCGTCGCAGACGGCATCCACATCTATCTCCACCGCATCCTGCAGGAAGTCGTCGATCAAGACCGGATGCTCCCTCGAGACCCGCACCGCCTCCTGCATGTACACGTCCAGTCCCTTCTCATCATAGACGATCTCCATCGCCCGGCCCCCTAAAACGTAGCTGGGCCGGACCAGGACAGGATAGCCTATCTTTGCCGCCACCTCCCGCGCCTCAGCCGGTGAGAAGGCGATGCCCGCATTGGGCTGGGGGATGTTCAGCCTGGTCATGAGGGCATTGAACCTCTCCCGGTCCTCAGCCAGGTCGATGCTGTCAGGCGAGGTGCCTAAAATTCTCGTCTTCAGCCCCAGGCGAGCGATCTCCTTTTCCAGAGAAAGAGCCAGGTTGATGGCCGTCTGGCCGCCGAACTGCACCATCAGGCCGTGGGGCTCCTCTTTCTCAATGATGTTCATCACATCCTCCAGGGTGACCGGCTCGAAGAACAGCTTGTCCGAGGTATCATAATCGGTGGAGACGGTCTCCGGATTGTTATTGATAATATGGGCCTCTATCCCCTGCTCTCGCAGGGCCATGACCGCATGAACGGTGCAGTAGTCGAACTCTATCCCCTGGCCGATCCGGATAGGGCCCGAGCCCAGGATGAGGACCTTCTTCCGGCCGGAGGGCACAAGCTCGCACTGGGTATCGTAGGAGGAGTAGTAATATGGAGTGGTGGCCTCGAACTCCGCAGCGCAGGTATCCACCATCTTGAAGGTGGGAATGATCTTCAGGGAGCGGCGCAGGTCAGCTATCTCCTCCCGGCTTCGTCCCACCATCGATCCGATCTGCTCATCGGTAAAGCCCGTCCTCTTCGCCCGGCGCAGGGTATCCGCATCCATAACGGAATTTTCGTTTGTTCCCTTAGCCTGCCTTATCTCCTCCTCCATCCGGACGATATTTACAATCCGGTAGATGAAGTAGGGCCCAATGCCGGTGATATCCGATATCTCCTCGGGACTCGTCCCCCTCTTCAGAGCCTCATAGATGGCAAACAGTCGGTCGTCTGTGGGATTCACTAGCAGATCCCGCAGCTCCTCGTCCGTCCAGGTGGCATACTTTCCCTTGTATCCGAAATCCTTGTCGATATCCAAAGACCGTACGGCCTTCAAGAGCGCCTCCTCATAGCTCCTGCCGATGGCCATCACCTCGCCGGTGGACTTCATGGCGGTGGTAAGGGTCTTGTCCGCCCGGACGAACTTGTCAAACGGCCAGCGGGGGATCTTAGCCACCACATAATCCACCATCGGCTCAAAGGATGCCGGCGTCTCCCGGGTTACATCGTTTCTGATCTCATCCAGTGTCATGCCAATGGCGATCTTGGCCGTCACCCGGGCAATAGGATAGCCGGTGGCTTTGGAGGCCAGGGCGCTGGAGCGGGATACACGGGGGTTGACCTCGATCACCCGGTACTCGCCATCCTTGACCGCGAACTGGATGTTGCAGCCCCCCTCGATCTTCAGAGCCCGGATGATATTGATGGCCGCGCTCCTGAGCATCTGAATCTCATGGTCGGTGAGGGTCTGGATGGGGGTCACCACTATCGACTCGCCGGTGTGAATCCCCATGGGGTCCATGTTCTCCATATTGCAGATGGTGATGCAGGTATCATTGCTATCCCTCATCACCTCATACTCCAGCTCCGTCCAGCCCCCCACGCTCTCTTCGAGGAGCACCTGGCTGATCCTGGACCTTTTCAGCCCCAGGTCGCAGATCTGCAAGAGCTCCTCCCGGGTCTTGGCTATGCCTCCTCCCGAACCGCCCAATGTATATGCGGGCCTGACCACCAGGGGCAGACCAAGCTCCTCCATAACCTCCAGAGCCTCATCCAAAGTGTTGACCGCCCGGCTCTCTGGCACCGGCTCGCCCACCTTCTGCATGGCCTGCTTGAACAGGTCCCGGTCCTCAGCCTCCTGAATGGATTTGACTGAGGTCCCAAGCACCTCCACATTGTACTTCTCTAGAATTCCCATCTCTGCCAGCTCGGAGGTGATGTTCAGTCCGGTCTGGCCGCCGATGCCGGCGATGATTCCATCCGGCCTCTCCTTCTCAATGATCTTGGCGACGATATCCGGCTCCAGAGGCTCGATATAGACCTTGTCCGCGGTGTCCGGATCGGTCATGATGGTGGCCGGATTGGAGTTGACCAGGACCACTTCAATCCCCTCCTCGCGCAGGGACTTGCAGGCCTGAGACCCGGAGAAATCAAACTCCGCCGCCTGGCCGATCTGAATGGGTCCCGAGCCTATGAGAAGGACCTTATGTATATCCGCTCTTTTGGGCATCCTCTATCCCCTCCCCGGCACAGCCCGGTCATTTTTGCCATTTTTGTCATCCTTGCCATGCTTGCCCTTCTTGTTATCCATGACCCCCACCACTGAGCTGAAGAAGTGATCGGTGGTGCAATGAGGCCCAGGATAGGCCTCAGGGTGATACTGCACCGCGATGACATCCAGGCTCTTACTCTGGATCCCCTCCACCGTACCGTCGCTGGCATTAAGCTGGGTGACCTCCAGCCCTGTCCCCTCCAGGGAGGAGGGAACTACAGCGAAGTTATGGTTCTGAGAGGTGATGTAGACGATCCCCTTCCCCAGGTCTTTGACCGGCTGATTGCCTCCATGATGGCCGAACTTGAGCTTGAAGGTCTCCGCTCCCAGGGCCAGGGATATGACCTGATGGCCCAGGCATATGCCAAATATGGGCATCTCTCCAGCGAAATGGCGCACGGCCTGGATGGCCTTCTCCGCTCTCTCCGGGTCCCCAGGGCCATTGGACAGAAACAGGGCATCAGGTCCAGCCGCTTCTATATCCTGAATCGTGCTATGTGCAGGGAGCACCATCAGATCAAAATCCCTATCTGACAGGCTTCTCAATATCCTCCTCTTGATCCCCAGGTCGATCACCGCGATCCTCTTGCCCCGGCCTTCAATCCGGTAGGGCTTTTTGCAGGTGACATCCCTCAGGAGGTCCTGGCTGGATATGTCCGGCTGGGATCGGGCCAGGCCCACCACATCCAGATCCATTATCTCGTCCTTCTCACCCACGGCAACCGCGGCCTTCAGCACCCCTTGTTCTCTCACCTTAATGGTGAGCATCCTGGTGTCCACTTCGCACAGTCCAGGCCGGCCCTCATCCAGCAAGAACTGATTGAGGGTTTTGTTCAGGCGGTGATGAGTCGGACGGTCCCAGTGCTCCCTGCAGATCATGGCCCTGGGCCACATCCCGTCCGACTGAAAATCGTCCCCGCTCACCCCATAATTGCCCTGGAGAGGATAAGTGAACAACAGCATCTCTCCATGATAAGAGGGATCGGTCAGCGCCTCCTCATAACCGGACATGATGGTTGTGAAGACCAGTTCGCCCGCGACAACGCCGGGCGCACCAAAACCGGTACCTATCACCCGTGTACCGTCTTCTAACCCTAAGAGCCCAATCATATTATCGGGAAAACAAGACGCCAGGTCGTCTAAATACATTTCGATGATGAGTTGGACGATCAGATCGCAGCAAAGAGATCATCATCTTTTTTAATCTTGAGACCATAATTCGGTCTATGGAAGTATCTGTAGAGACCACGCGCAGCTCCGAGTTCAAGCAGATCTATGCCATCGGGGCAATAGGCGGCCACAGCCCCTATGACTTCAGAATTGCTTTTTACAATGATTCGCCCAAGATCCAGAGAGATGGGAACAAGAACATCACCGTCATGGAAAGAAAGATCGAGATGGAGATCATCTTATCTCCTCTAGCTGCCAAGGAGCTGGCCAGATGGCTGGAAGAGCATATCAAGGACTATGAGAAGAAATTTGGGGAAATCAAGAGGCCTGGTGCAGGGTCTGGCGAGAAGGGTAACACGGAAAAATCCGGAGAATCTGCCCCCATTCAGGGCTACATGTGATGATCCATGAACAGCAAAGAAAAGATTCAACTTCACAAAGGAATGGATTGCGTCCGGAGAATGGATTTTGAGAAAGCCATAGAATACTTCCAAATTGTCACCGCCTCCAATCCGGATATGCCAGAGGCCTGGAACAACCTGGGCGTGGCCTTCTATGGCCTGGGTCGAATCGATGAGGCTCTGGAGAGCTACGACCGATCTATTGCCCTCGATCCGAGTAATCTCGATGCTCTGCGAAACCGTGCATTTCTGCTTCGAAACCAAAAGAGGCTACCTGAGGCCCTGGAGGCCTACGATACCGTCCTGGAAAAGGGAGGAGATGCCATAGACCTCGAGTCCACTGCGGTTGTTCTAACCGCTATGGGAAGGCTGGAGGAGGCCCTCAACTGCCTGTACCTTGCCCGGGAGAAGCTCTCTTTAAAGCGCCTGGAGGATGAGATAGAGATGGTGCAGAAAAAGATCCTGGAAAGGGACGGACAGAGCGGGGATTAGGCCAAATGCGAGCCGGATGGCGGGGCAGAGAGAAAAGAGTAATAGCAGGAAAGCTCTTTGAATCATCAACTGGACGGGGAGGTGAGAGGCTATGAAGGGTTTTATAATGATCAATGTAGAGCCAGGGACAGAGAAAGCAGTCCACGATCGCTTGGAGAAGATCAAAGGGATCTGCGAGGTCGTTCCCGTATACGGTGAGAGGGATTTCATCGCCATAGTAGACGTGGAAGGCATCTCCGACCTCAACCGGGCAGTGATGAATGTGAGGGAGATAAACGGAGTGACCAATACTCAGACCATTCTGGGCATGGAGCTGAAGTTCTAGGACAGGATGCAAATAACCAAGGATTCCGGTTCGCTCTGGCCCCTCTATCTGGCGGTATTCGTCGCCGTCCTGGGATTCACTCTGGTCGTACCATTCTTTCCCAGCTATGTTATGGACCTGGGGGCATCTTACACCCTGCTCGGGTTCATAATATCCATCTACGGAGCGTCGCAGCTGCTAGTCCAGGTGCCTATAGGCCGCCTCTCCGACCGGATGGGAAGAAAGAGGCTAATGCTCATAGGACTGATGACATTTGCAGTCCTCCCACCTCTGTACATCTATGCCGAGAACGCCTATACCCTGCTATTCATAAGAGCTCTGGGGGGTGTCGGTGCCGCCTTCGTCTGGCCCACTGCCATGGCCCTGATCATAGACCAGTCTCGTGCTCACAGCAGAGGAGCCGCCATGGGCTTTTACAATGCTGCCTTTTACTCCGCCCTGGCTTTAGGTCCATTTATGGGGGGAGCGCTCTATGATCAGATGGGGCTTGAAGCACCCTTCTACTTCTGGACCCTCCTGGGAATAGCATCGATCATCATAGTCACTTTTAAAGTACCCGAATCCAGGGGCATAGTCCCGAAGGCTGATGAGCAGCCTCAAAGAAGAGAGGAGCCACTCATCGCCCCTGGATATGCGATCACATTTCTCGCCTGCTGCGCGGTCATCCTCTGGTCAGGGGTGGTGGGCGGCTTCAACATCACCCTTCTCCCTTCCTACGCCAAGGCTCTGGGCTTCTCCACCACCGATATAGGGCTCATCTATCTGGTCTATGGAGGAATCACTGCCATCTCCAACATTTACTTCGGCCGCCTGGCAGATCGAGGGAGGAGAAAATGGCTCATATTTCTGGGCAGCCTGGCTGGCCTGATCTCATTTGCGCTTCTCTTCATAGTCTCAAACCTCATCCAGGTACTGATCCTCTTTGCCGGCCTGGGTTTGGGCCTGGGCATATGCAGCCCGGCGGCTGCCGCACTCGTCGCCGATACCACCAATGCATCTCGGAGGGGGGAGACCTATGGCATCTTCAATACTGCCCGTATGTCCGGAGTGGTGGTGGGCCCTATCATGGCCGGGCTGGCGGCGGATATGCAGGGAATTGATGGCGCTTTGTATGCCTTCACTCTGATCGCCCTGGCAATAACTTTGGGAGCTGTTGCCATCCGGGAAGCAAAAGAGGATTCCGTAAATAGCAGGGAAGATGCCGATAGGCTCTGAAAAGGGTGACAGAAAAGACCAATTGAGCTGCAGGAGGGGTCAACTCCCGCCAGCCCGATTTCGGCAGCGATCCGTTCCAGTATCCTTATTGGCTCAAATTCGTCCAGGAGCCCTGGCCACCCACTCGGAATGAGGATTTATCTTTGGCATACAGCAGATTGTTCTCTGCATGGCCGTCGAAGGTGGGAGAGGCCAGGAAAGATGCGGTCCCTTTTCCAGCGCTGGTGATCATTATAGAGTTGGTGACATTTGTATAGTTGACCGGAATGGCACGCATATAGAAGTCCTCGCCCAGGGTGGAGTAATAGGTAAAACCAGCGATCCTGGTGAGGGCAGTGTCTGTGATATTGAAGGCGGCGTTGGCTGAATAATATTCCGATATCGGGAAGGATAGAGGATCGGTATAAAGCCAAGTCGTTCCCAGGGTGGTACTGGCCAGCATTAGGAGCACGGCAGCCGAAATGAGATGCTTTATCATGAACCGCCTTGCTTGCATGAAAAGGATTTAAATCTAACTGACGTTTGGAAAGAAAAATCGGAGGTGGGCATATTTCTCCTCTGCCCACCTCAAAAAGCTTCAAGCCAGCAGCCTTTGCATCCTTTCCGATCCAGAAGCTGCAGGCATTATGCTTATTTGCAGTCTCTTTGCCTTTCTATTCGATGTGCTGGCTCCTACCGTCTCACCATATCCTGCAGCATATAGCCCTGGCCCATGGCACTGTCATAAGCATTGGCTGGGGCATGCTTGCCGTCTCTGACATACACATAGACCCTATAGTTGCCAGCATCGGTGGGAGCACTGGACCAGGTCCACTGATTCTTAGCTGACCAGCTCTGCACGATCCTCCAAACATTGCCGGTGGAGGGGCCTTTCAGCCAGAACTGATAATACAATGGATCTTTATCTGCATCGCTAGCGGTTGCCGTCCACTTAACCGGAGTTCCAGCTCCCTGGGGGCTGGGGCGGTCGGATTTCAGAGCGGTCAGAACCGGCGGCTGATTGGAGATCAGCTGATAGGAGGAGCCCAGAGCGCTATCGTACCCGGTGTCAGGGTAATGCCAGCCGTCTCTGGCGTAGACGTAGACCGTATAGGCTCCGCCATCATTTGGCATGCTGGACCAGGTCCACTGGTTCGCCAGGGACCAGTCTTGAGCTATCTGCCAGACGTTGCCGGTGGAGGGGCCTTTCAACCAGAACCGGTAGTATATCGGATCTTTATCTGCATCGATTGCCGCAGCGGTCCACTTAACCGGGGTTCCAGCTCCTTGAGGGCTGAGGCGGTCGGATTTCAGAGCGGTCAGAACCGGCGGCTGATTGGGGGCCAGGATGAAGGGGGCCCCCACAGCGCTATCATATCCGGTCTCAGGATTATGCCAGCCATCCCGGACATAGACATAGACCGTATAGGCTCCGCCATCGGACGGCAGGCTGGCCCAGGTCCACTGATTCTTATATGACCAGTCCTGCACTATCTTCCAGCTGTTCCCGGTGGATGGACCCTTCAGCCAGAACCGGTAAAGCAGTGGCTCCATATCCGGGTCAGTCGCTATTGCTGTCCAGGTCACAGGCGTTCCTGCCTTCTGGGAGCTGGGTTTGTCCGATCCAAGGGAGATCAGAGTGGGGGGCAGATTCTGCCGCCGCACTGTGAACAGCGCACCAGCATCATCGTCCCATCCGGCTGGGCTGGAATGGAGGCCATCCCTCACCTGCACCTTGATCTCGCTGGTGCCCGCATCAGCCGGCGTTGTCGGCCAGGTCCAGGTTGGATCGGTGGACCAGTCGCGGACCATTCGCCACAGTCCGCCGGTCGATGGACCCCTCATCCAGTACCTGAAGAAGAGCGGATTGCCCTCCGGGTCGCTGGCGGTGGCCGCCCATCTGATGGTAGCTCCTACTGGCTGTGCGCTGGGCAGGTTCGTGCCCAGGCCGGTGATCACCGGAGGCAGGTTCACATTCATGATGAAGAACCGGCCAACCTGATAGTCATCCGAGCCGGCAGGTCCGGCATGCTTGCCGTCCCTGACTGCTACCAGCACCTCGCTGTAGCCCACGTCTGCAGGAGTGGTCCTCCAGATCCACTGGTTGCTCTTGCCCCAGCCGGTCATATCCACCCAGAATCCGCGGGTGGCAGGACCGCGCAGGAAGAACCGGTACTGCAAGGGGTCTCTGTCTGGATCAGAGGCTATAGCCGTCCACTTGATCCAGCTGCCGGCATACTGCGGCTCAGGCCGGTCGGTGTAAAGGACCTGCACACTGGGCGGCAGATTGCCGCCGGTCAGGCTAAAGGAGACGGTCTTCTTGACATCGTATCCTCCTGGGCCAGAATGCTGTCCATCCCTGATCCAGACCTCAACCTCATACTTACCGGCAGGATAGCCGAGAGTGTTCCAGGTCCAGACGCTCCTGCTGCTATAGCCGGTGTCCAGGTTGATTCCCGGCCCTCTAACCAGGAATCTGTACTGGAGAGGATCAAGGTCATCTGCCCTGGCCGTCCAGATGATCGGTGTTCCAGACCTCTGGGGACTGCTCTTGTCCGGGATAAGTGATGGATTGGCAGGCAATGGATTCCAGTTGCCGAAATCCTTTCCAGAAACGCTGGTAGTGGATGAATCCAGGGTGACGGTATAAGTGCCACTCGCTGGTGCCTTCTGATCCCATCCGGGCTGATGAATCTCCCGAACGGTATAGGTTCCAGAGGCAACATCCGTGAAACTGTAAGAGCCGTCAGCTTCGGTGGTTGCAACCTTTATCACCCCTCCTCCAGCCGGCTCCAGGTTGATCTTCCAGCCGCCCATTCCTGGCTCGCCGGGATCTCTGACCCCGTTGCCGTTGATATCGTTGTACTTCACTCCAGAGATGGATTGAGCTGCCAATCTATTCCCAAAGTCGTTGTCCTTTGCCTCTCTGGGAGGTGTTCTCACATCGAAGACTATGCTGTGGCTCCCCCCCGCTGGAGCGGTCTGCGTCCAGCCGGTTCTTGAGGTCTCGCTAACCTTGTATGTGCCGGGAAGGAGCCTCTCGAACTTGTAGTTGCCGTTGTTGTCCGTGGTGGCGGTAAGGGTGGGAAGCGGCTTGCCAAACCAGGTGCTCCCGGTCAGGACCATCTCCCAGCCGGAAAGGCCCTTCTCACCGGGATTCTTGGTGCTGTCGCTATTCAGATCCTCGTACTTCATTCCGGATATGGAATTAGATCCGCGTATTCCGAAGTTGACGTTGGTCACCACTACCGTTTTGATGGTCACTGTGACCGTGGAAGAGGTGGTGAGGACCATGCCCGTCGGGACGGGATCGTTTATGGTGTAGGTCCCAGGCAGGACGTTCTCGAAGCTGTAGAGTCCGTTCTCATCGGTGGTGGTATTGGCCACTACCTTGCCGTTCTCGACCAGGCTCACTTCCCCGCCGGGAATGCCAGGCTCATCCTCGTCCTGCAGGCCGTTGCCGTTGATGTCATAGTACTTCTGGCCGGAGATGGAAAGACCGCCGCTGTTGGCGAAATCCTTGTCGGCCACATCGGCATCCTTAAGCTCAACCGTCCAGGGGCCTTCAGGTGCTATCTGATTGATGCCCTCTGCAGCGACCTGGCTTATGCTGTAGGTTCCAGGAGACAGATTGCGGAAGGCATAAGAGCCATCTTCAAGCGTGGTGGTGGCATTTATGACGCTACCGTCGCGGGATAGCTGAATGGCCACTCCAGCCCTGCCCGGCTCGCCCTCATCCTTGACGCCGTTGCCGTTGCTGTCCAGGAAGCTGGTTCCTGATATGGCAAAGGAGCCGTGGTTGCCGAAGTTTATGTCTGCTACATCCCCATCCGTCAGCTCCACGGTGTAGGAGCCTTCAGGAGGTGCAGTCCTGGTCCAGCCAGCCTGCTCGACCTCGGATACGGTGTAGCTTCCGGGGGATAGCTCTGCGAACTTATAGGATCCGTCCTTTTCCGTGGTGGCAGTGCTGATCAAACTGCCGTCTCTAGAGAGCTCAATCGTCCAGCCCTCCATTCCCGGCTCGCCGTCGAAGGCACCGTTGCCGTTCAGGTCGTTGAACTTCCTGCCGGAGATGGTGTACTGGACGAGCTTGTTGACGAAGTCCAGGCCTTCAACGTCTCCTTCGGATAGATCGACGTTATGAGATCCGCCTTCGGGAATTGCTGCCACCCAGCCAGAGGGCAGAGTCTCGCTGATGGTGTAGCTTCCAGCATCAAGATCCTGGAAACTATAGGTTCCATCCTCTCGGGTTAAGACGCTAACCTGGCTTTGATCCGGTTTGGTTATCTGTACCGTCCAGCCGGATAAGGCCTCGCCGCTGTCAGACACACCATTTCCGTTCTTGTCCTCATATACCAGGCCCGAGATGTTCATCTTCGGCTCGGCGAGGGTGAAGTAGCCGGAGTACTCGGAGTCAAAGCCGTCTTCGCCAGAGTGTTGTCCATCTCTAACCTGAACTTTCACCTGGTTCTCTCCCCGATCTATTGAGGATGTCACCCAGGCCCAGGTATCATCTGAAATCCATTCTGTCTTTGGCTCCCAGGCTCCATTTGTTGCCGGTCCATTGAGGAAGAACCGGAAGAGCAACGGATCCATGTCCACGTCAGTGGCATTGGCGGTCCAGGTTACAGTCACCCCTGGCTTCTGGGGGCTTATGATATCCGGAATCAGAGAGTTCAGCACAGGGGTCTGATTCTCCACAACAGGAGCTACGACCTCTGCATCCTCTTCAGATACCTCTTCGGTCAGGTTCTCGGTGATGTTCTCCGGTGCGATGGGAGTGGTGATGTTCTCAGTCACTGGAGGGGCCAGAGTATCCTCTGGGATCTCCACCACTTCAGTCACATTCTCCGCCTCAGCGGTCATATTGGCCTGAGCGGTGGCATTCTCTTCATCTGTGACATTGGCGGGAGCTGTCACATTGACCTGGTCAGTGACGTTTGTCTCAGCGGGAGCGATCTCCTCCGCAGGTTCCTCTGCAAAGGGAGCTTCTTCTTCGAGCGGCACTATGACGAACTCGGAGCTTCTGTTTCCGCTATCGCCCTCCGGCCCCTCATGCTGATCGTCCCTGGCCTGGGCTGTGATCAGGAATGATCCGGCCTCAGATGCAGTCCAGATGAACTTGTTTTCTGCCTGCCAGTCGGTGACTGCAGTCTCGTTGACCAGGAAGCGATAAGATATGGGATCATCTTCCGGATCGCTGGCAACTGCTGTCCAGTTGACACTGCTTCCCAGAACCTGGGGGCTTCCCAGATCGGCTGAAAGCTCTGTGATGCTTGGTGATTCATTCGGCTCAGCAGCGGCCTCTTCGACCGGTTCTGCTTCTGCGACCTCCTGAGCAGCTTCTTCTGCCAGAGGCATTGTTATGGCGAACTCAG
>ENA-UOUL01001863-UOUL01001863.1-bioreactor-metagenome-genome-assembly--contig:-NODE-1863-length-27126-cov-6.007838_pt1 | contig 27126 bp, 20 predicted proteins | sample MGYA00249838_ERZ747220 | MGnify/ENA primary metagenome ERZ747220 (study PRJEB28778, sample SAMN05720191) | bioreactor metagenome | isolation source: Anaerobic biogas reactor | place: USA:Washington...
GCGGTCGACCGCGAAGACGACGTCGAGGTCCTCCAGGCAGACGTCGTGGATCACCTGGTCGTAGCCGCGCTGCAGGAACGTGGAGTAGATGGCCACGATGGGCTTCTCGCCGCGGAGCGCCAGGCCGGCGCCCACCGTCACCGCCACGTCCTCGGCGATGCCGACGTCGATGTAGCGGCCCGGGTGGGCCTTCGAGTACTCCACCAGGCCCGAGCCCTCCCGCATCGCCGGCGTGATCACCCAGACGCGGTCGTCGGCGTCGGCGAGCTTGGTGGCCGCGTCGCCGAAGGCCGTGGACCAGGTGGAGCTGCTCGCCTTGGCCACGGGGTTGTCGGGGTCGAAGCTCGAGGCGCCGTGCCAGGTGATCGGGTCGGTCTCGGCGACCTCGTACCCTTTGCCCTTGCGCGTGACGATGTGCAGCATGGTGGGCCCGTCGAGCTCCTTGATGCGGCTCAGGTAGAAGATGAGCTGCTCGATGTCGTGCCCGTCGATGGGGCCGATGTAGCGCAGCCCCATTGCGTGGAACGGGTTGTTCGACGCGGGGTCGAAGAAGCGCCGTGCCGCCTTCTTCGCGCGGCTGCCGAGGTCGGCCAACGGCTCCCACACACGGTTCAGCGCCGCCTTCGAGCGGTCCTCCGCCTTCTGGAACCACGGCTGCACCTGCAGCGAGCGCATGTAGTGGTTGATGGCGCCGACGTTCTCGCTGATCGACATCTCGTTGTCGTTGAGGACGATGGTCATGCGCGGCTTGAGGTGACCGATCTGGTTGAGGGCGGCCAACGCCATGCCGCCCGTCAGTGCGCCGTCGCCGATGACGGCGATGATCTCGCTGTCGTCACCGCGGGCGTCACGTGCCAGGGCCATGCCGAGAGCCGCCGCGAGGCTGGTGCTCGCGTGCCCGACCGTGAGGGCGTCGTGCGGTGATTCGCTGGTCGCCGCGAAGCCGGCCAGGCCGCCGCCTTGACGGATGGTCTCGATGCGGTCCGCGCGGCCGGTGAGGATCTTGTGGCCGTACGTCTGGTGTCCGACGTCCCACACCACGCGGTCCTTGAGCGTGTCGAACAGGTAGTGGAGGGTGACGGTCAGCTCGACGGCGCCGAGGCTCGACGCGAGGTGCCCGCCGGCGACGGAGCAGACGCGGATGATCTCGCTGCGCAGCTCCTCGGCCAGTTGTGTCAGTTGTGATTCGTCGAGGGCCTTGACGTCAGCCGGTGAGCGAACGCCGGAGAGCAGCCCGACGGCACGCGGAGCGTCGGCCATCAGCCACCACCACCGCCTGCGGGCGGGGTGACGCCGGGAACGTTCGTCTGGGTGAGCACGTGCCCGGTGTTGAGGCGTACCTCGCCGATGAAGGGCGAGAACCAGGTCTCGAACGTCTGCTCCTCGACCTGAACGCCGTCGTCGTCGAACAGGCGCGAGGTCAGGTTGATGACGAACACCTCCATGGTGCCTGCCGGGACCGTGACCGTGCGCCGGTCGACGACCGTGTACACGTACTCGAGGTGCTGCGTCTCGGGTTCGCTGCCGTCGTGCAGCCGCAAGGTGACGTCGGTAGCGCCTGACCACAGCGCGCCTACGCGCAGGCTGCCTTCGGGCGGGTACTCCTGGATGGGTGGGTCGTAGGACAGCGTGGTGATGCCGAGCCTGACCTCGCTGTGGAGGAACACGCCGCCGGGGCGCACCTGGCGGTAGCTCACCTTCTCACGCGCGGGTCCTTGCAACCTCCAGCCGATCCACACACCGTTGTCGACGACGGTGGGGCCCTCTACGAGCACGACGGTGCGAGGGTCGGACAGGCGCGCGCCCTGCTGCAGGTACGACCAGGCCGCGCCGGTCTGGAACGGGTAGTAGGTGATCGGGTCGCTGAGCTGTTGCACGCCGACTCGTTCCGAGTCGGTCGTCGTCGGTGCGCATGCCGAGAGCAGTACGGCGGCTGCTGCCACCAGGAGGACGAGCTGACGCATGGGCACAGTCTAACGCGAGGCACTCGGTGGTTCGATGAAGCAGCATGCAGTGCAGGGCGGTGGTCTTCATCGACGAGCAGTACGTACCGCCGGCGGGGTCCCGGCCGGCGTCACTCCTCGGTGAGTCCCGCCCCGATGTCGCGCCGCACGACGGCGCCTGGGAAGCCGATGGCGTCGACTGCGTCGTACGCGCGCCCGATAGCGTCGGCGAGCGTGGCGCCGTGCCCGACGACGGTGAGGACCCTGCCGCCCGCGCTCACGGGTGGTGAGCCGGCAGTACCCGCATGGAACAGCGTCGCGCCGTCAGGCAGGCGCGTAGGCAGGGTGATCGGCACACCCCGCGTCGGGGTACCGGGGTAGCCGGGTGCTGCCATCACGACGCAGGCTGCGTGCGCGTCCGTCCAGGTCGGGGCTGCAGCCGTGACGCTGCCGCGCGCGACGGCGGCGAAGACCGTGCCCGCGTCACCGGCCAGCAGCGGCAGGAGGACCTGCGTCTCCGGGTCTCCGAACCGGACGTTGAACTCGAGGACGCGGTACCCGTCCGCCGTGCGCATGACGCCGATGTAGAGCACGCCGCGGTAGTCGATGCCGTCGGCCCGCAGTCCCGCGACGACCGGCTCGACGACCGTGCGCACCAGCGTGTCGTGCTCCGCTTCCGTGAGTGGCAGTGGGGCCACGGCGCCCATCCCGCCGGTCATGGGCCCGACGTCCCCGTCGCCGACGCGCTTGTAGTCGCGGGACGCGGGCATGAGGCTGTAGCCGTCGTCTGCGACGAACAAGAGGACGCTGATCTCGTCGCCGTGCAGGCGCTCCTCGAGCACGACCTCGGCGTCCGGACTCTCGAACACGGCGCCCAACGCGGCGTGGGCCGTCTCGAGGTCGGTGGCGACGGTGACGCCCTTGCCCGCTGCAAGGCGCGAGTCCTTCACCACGATGGGCGCTCCTACCCTGTCGAGGTGCTCGCGCGCCGCTGCCAGGTCGGTGAACGCGGCGAACCCTGCCGTGGGCACGCCGTGACGCTCCATGAACGCCTTGGCGTACGACTTCGAGCCTTCGAGGCGCGCACCTGCCGCGCCAGGGCCGAACACGTCGAACCCTTCCGCTCGCAGTCGGTCGGCGAGGCCGAGCGTCAACGGGGCTTCCGGCCCCACCACCACGAGATCGGGACGCTCACGGGTCGCGACCGCGACCAGCGCGTCGATGTCCGAGCCGCCTCCGACGACGCGCGCGACGTCGACCATGCCGTCGTTGCCCGGCGCCACTACCACCTCGCTCACGCTGGCAGCTCTGCGCAGCGCCCAGGCGATGGCGTGCTCCCGACCGCCTGCGCCGACGACGAGGACCTTCATGCTTCTCCCTTCAGCACCATCCGCACGGCTTCAGGGTACGCCTCGTGCTCGGCTTCGAGGATCCTCGCTGTCAGGGACTCCTCGGTGTCGCCCCGCAGCACGGGGACCTTGCGTTGCAGTATCGGCGCGCCGGTGTCTACGCCCGCGTCGACGAAGTGGACGGTGCAGCCGGCCTCGTCGACGCCGGCCTCCAGCGCTTGGCGCTGGGCGTGCAGTCCGCGGAAGTCGGGCAGCAGGCTCGGATGGATGTTGAGGAGCCTGCCCGCGTACCGCTCGGTGAAGTCGGGCGACAGCAGGCGCATGAAGCCGGCGAGGCACACGAGGTCGATGTCGGCCTCGGTGAGGAGCGTCGTTGCCTCGCGCTCGAAGGCCGCCTTGCCGTGCAGGGCGTCCCACCTGACGTGATGGGCGCTCACACCGGCAGCGCGGGCGCGCTCCAGCGCGGGCGCGTCGGACGTGTTGCTGATGACGAGGGTGATGGACCCGAGCCGGCCGTCGGTGGCTGCTGCGTGCGGTGGGAACGCTGCCAGCAGCGACGCGAGGTTCGAGCCGCGGCCAGACGCGAACACGGCGATACGCGCGGTGCGCCCCAGCGGGAACGGCCGCGCTCTCCCGGGCGCCCGAGGTCGCACCGGCGCGGCCTTGTCCGCATCGGCTCCGGAGGCCTCCTGTGCGTCAGCCTGCACTGGCGCCGCCCGCTAGCCGCTCCGGATGGAACTTGGTGAGGTACCGCAGGAGCCCTGCAGCCGTCATGGCCGCGTCGGAGGTGATCTTGTAGCGCTCCGCGATGCCAGGTGCCACACCCGCGGCCTCGAGCTCGGCTGCTTCGAGCCGCTGCATGCGGTCGGTGAGCGCCGCGTGGTCCTCGCCCGCGTCGAGGCCCTCGATGATCTCGGCCTCCCATCGTCGGTTGCGCAGCGGGACCGTCGTGAGGTGGGCGTCGGCGTCGGCCACCGGCCCGAAGTGGGTGAGGAGCATGCGGTCGGGTTCGGCGGCGCGCAGCGCGGCGAGGCTCTCCTCTGCTGCCTCCAGGTCGAGCTCCGGGGGCGCGAGAGCCGGCCTGATCACGTCGGCTCCGCCCAGCCGCACCCCGGCGACGTCGCCTGCGAACAGCGTGCCGTCGCCGGTGAGGTACGAGACGTGATGCGAGGCGTGACCGGGGGTGTACATGACGTCGATGGCGAGGCCACCAACGTCGAGCCGTTCACCGCCGCGCACGGCCCGCACGCGGTCGGCCGGCACCGGCTCCATGACGCCCCACAGACGCTGCAGGTCGTCACCGTAGACGCGCGTGGCGCTGGCCATCAGCCTGCTCGGGTCGATCATGTGGGGCGCGCCGACCTCGTGGACGATCAGCTCGGCACCGCTGCGGCGCGAGATGGCGCCCGCCGCGCCTGCGTGGTCGAGATGGATGTGCGTGACGAGCACGTGGCTCAGGTCGTCGAGGGTGACTCCTGCCGCGGCGAGCCCTGCCTCGACCTCGGGCAGCGTCACGCCCGGTCCCTGGCCGTCAGGTCGTGGTGCCGGGCGAGCGCCGGCAGTACGAACCATGCGGCGCCGAACCACACCACCCCCGGCCTCAACAACTACCGCCAGAACGCGCAGGGCGAGGGCGTGTTCAACGCGCCGGACCTCGCGGTCGAGCTCTCGGTCGGGCTCGATCGGTGCATCGACGACAAGATCGTCCTCCGCGCGCGCGTCACCAACCTCGGCACCCTCGGCGTGTTCCCGGGCGTCGCGGTCACGTTCCACGAGGGCACCAGCGCGGCCGGCGCCGTCCTCGGCACCTCGACCACGACCCAGCCGATCTTGCCCGGCGGCTCGACCTACGCCGAGGTCACGGTGATCGTGGAGCCGGAGGAGGCCGCGATCGCCTTCGACGACGACAACCCCGTCGCAGTGCTGGTGGCCAGCGCGGGGGGCAGCAGCATCCCCTTCGAGCTGACGGTCTGCGTGAGCGAAGACGATGACCCGCCCGATGGCGACATCAACCTGGCCCAGGTGGGCATGAGCCTGGTCCCGGTGGGGCCCGGCGGCAGCATTGTCGGCACAGCGATCGCGACCACCGTGGAAGGCGGACACAAGTGCGTGACCTTCGGCTTCAGCGGTGCGCCGGTGAACGCCTATGTGGTGCAGGTCACCGTGGGCGGCGGGTACTATGCCGGCTACGATGAGGACGTGGTCGTGGTCTATGACCCCAGCCTCGGCTTCACCTGCGGCGGCGGCTGGTTCTACTGGCCCGACACCGCCAACGAAGAGAGCGGCTACCTCGGCGACCGGACCAGCTTGGGCTACACCATGAAGTACAACAAAAAGGGCGGCAACGTCCAGGGCAACCTGGTCATGATCCGCCACCTGCCGGACGGCACGATCTATCGGGTCAAGAGCAACGCGCTGTACGGCCTGGCGCTGGGCGAGGACTCGACGGTGCCCATGGGCTGGGCTACCTTCAGCGGCAAGAGCACCTACCAGGAGCCGGGGTGGCCTCGGCCGATCGGCAACTATGTCTTTACCGCCTACGTGGAGGACCGCAACGAGCCCGGCGCGGGCGTGGACCGCTTCTGGATCGAGGTAGTCGGCGGGCTCTCGCTGGAGCGCCCGGCCGTGGACCACGCCATCGAGCTCGGCGGCGGCAACATCGTGGTCCCGCACAAGCCGGCCAGAAAGTAGCCAGCCCGGCGAACGGACCAGGCCAAGCACAAGTCAGAATGGGGGGCGGGGTCCAAATCCCGCCCCCCATCTTGTGTGTTAAGGGGGGAAAGCCGGATGAGGGTCAGGGGCGGCGCCGCCCCTGACCCTTGGTCGTTAGCGGCTCGGCCTGTGGAGCAGGACCAGCCACGTGTCGCCAGTGGTCACCTCGTCGCCGAAGATCACCTTTCGGCCGGTGAAGATCGCTTCCGCCAGGATGTGGTTGCCCGTGTACTTCCAATGAGCCGGCGTGAACACAAAGCCGCCGGGGATCTGCGTGCTGGTCTGCTCGCTCTCATGGAGTCCACGGAACAGGGTGCCCCAGAGCGCGGGGTTGGCGATCTCGCCCAAGTCCCCGCAGGTCACGATCAGGTGTTCCATGACGCCCGCGGGAAGCATGGACGTGCTGATATCCAGGCGGTTGCGGTTGATCCGCATAGTGCCGTCAAAGAGGTGCAACCCGCCGTCGGCGAGCCGCACATAGTAGCACCCTGACCCAAAGGCATAGTCGATATCGTAGCGCAGGTGCGTCAGGGGCATCTGCGCCTGCTGGACGAGCCTGCCGTCCATGTGGTACTTGACGATCATCCCCTGGCCCTGCACGTACATGTTGCCCCAGGCTATCATCGACGTCTCGGTAATCACGCTGTTGAACTCGAGCTCGAACCTGGCGCACTGTTGGACCGCTTGGTCGATCAGGGCCATCAGGCCATCGGGATAGACGCGTTCGAACTGCTTCATCAGGCGCGCGTGGTACATGACGCGGTAGACCTGGCGGCTGTCGCCCCCCAGGCAGCGGTCCCATGCGCTGTTAAAGTCGTCCTGGACGCGCTCATAGACCGCCTGGAGGTTGACCTTGGGCGGGACGAGGGGCGCCAGGAGGTCGTCCTCCTCGCGAGGCACCAGGGGCTCCAGGAGGTCATCGTCCATCAGGGCGGGAGACGTGGGCGCGCCCGCGGCCTGGCCGTTGCCATCCAGGGGCACGGTGAGTTGATGGGCCTGGACCAGCGCGGCGTCGCCGGCGGCCGTCTTGACGAGGGCGCTGCCGGTGGCCATGGTCACGGCCATCGCCCCGGGGCGCGCCTGGACGACGGCGGACGAGGCCAGGGTGAGGTCAGCCCCATTGAGGCGGATGGCGAGTGGCTCCTCGTGGGCGGGGTTGTAGACGATGAGGCCCCCGGTCTCGGGATCCTGGCCGGGCACGGGGCCGCTGCTGAACGAGAAGGCGGGCGCCAGTTCGCCATGGCCAGCGCCGAGCAGGGTCAGGTCGCGGATCTCGACATTGCCGAAGGCGAGGAGGATCAGCCCCAGGCCGGGCGTGGGCGAGTCGGCAGCCAGTCGCAGCAGGGCGACGCTCCAGTGGTTAGCGTCCGGCGAGACCAGGGTCAGCCCGGAGACGCCCGCCAGGGTCGCCGTCTGGCCCGGGGCGGTCAGCGGCCCCCCGCCGACCAGCGTGACGCTGCCGCGAGCGTAGCAGACCTGGTTGAGCGCTGTGCCTGCGCAAGAGGCCAGGGCCTGGGAGAGGGCGGCGGCATAGGGGGAAGGCGGCAGCCCAGGTTGCCGGAGCCGGGCGAGCAGGGGCAGATAGGTCTTGGGGGCAGGCTCTGCCAGCGGCGCGGCGGGAGGCGCCGCGGCGAAAAGCGCGCCCGGTAACAGGGTCAGCAACATGGCAACCAGCCCAACCACAGCCAGCGCTCTGCGTTTCATGGTCCCCTCCTTGTCTCGGGTCAGCCAGCCTCGAGCGCCCTTTTCGCGCCCATCGCGTCAGGGCCTCGCTCGTCCGAGCGGCCAAGGGTATGATGTTGTCGAAAAGCGGGCTCGCGCATCGCTTCCAGGAGCAACGAGTCGGCGCCCCTGGACGAGCGCGCGGATCGAGGCGTTCCCCATGATCCGATTCTAGCAGGAGCGAGCGCGGCTGTCATCGGGCCAGAGCAGTGTCTTGGCTACGACAAAAGGATGGTCCGAGGGCGGCGGGGGAAAAGCAAAAGCACCTCCCTACCCGATGGGTAGCAGGTGCCTTGCGGGGTGTTGCGCTCTATGGCGGCGCTCGGACTTGAACCGAGGACAAAGGGCTTATGAGTCCCCTACTCTGCCACTGAGTTACGCCGCCTTGAATCCGTACAGGGCCTAATTCTACTCGATTTCGCCCCGGCGTCAAATGCTGGCCGCCAGCCGGTTTGCCCGTCGCGGAGAATCGCCCACAATAGAGGCGAAGGAATCGCCATCACACGCGGAGGACCCAATGGACCCGAACGCCACTCCCTTCCCGCAGCTCTGCGCCCACCGCGGGCTGAGCCGCGCCTGCCCCGAGAACACCCTGCCCGCCTTTGCCGCCGCCATCGCCATCGGCGCGCACGAGATCGAGTTCGACCTGTGGCTCTCCCGCGATGGCGTGCCCGTCGTCTGCCACGACCGGACCGTGGACCGCACCACCGACGGCCAGGGCGCCATCGCCGACCTCGACTGGGACCAGATTCGCCGCCTGGACGCCGGCAGCAAGAACAACGACCTCTGGCGCGGCATTCGCGTCCCCCGCCTGGAGGAGGTGCTGGCGCTGGCCGATGGCCGCGTCGGGCTGAACATCCACATCAAGGAGGCCGGGCCTGAGGGCCGTCTGGTGCGATTGGTCTGCGACCAACTGCGCGAGCGGGGCCTGCTGGAGGTCGCCTATATCGCCGGCGCCACCGACGACGTGTTGCAGGCCGCCCGCGACCATCAGCCCGCGCTGGCTCGCGCCTGCCTGGGCTCCCAGCACGGCCCCGCCGCGCAGATCGCCATGGCCGAGCGCCACGCTTGCCAGCGGGTGCAGTTCGGGAGGAACGTCACCGCCGCGGACATCCGTCGCGCCCACGAGGCCGGCCTCATCTGCAACCTCTATTGGTCGGACGAGCCCGAGGATGGGCGGGCATACGTGCGGCAGGGCATCGACGTGTTGCTCACCAACTGCGCGCACGTGATGATCGCTGGCGGCTTCCCCGCCCGGCCGCCCCGCTCCTAGGCCGCGCGAGCCCCTAGACTCGCGGATAGAGCCGCATCCCGTAGCGAAACCAGCCGATCTGCCCATCCGCGCGGCGGACGCACTCGAGCGTGTCGCCCTCGTTATGTCCGGCCAGGGCGATCAGCCGGTCCGGCGCGCAAAGGTCCAGCGCCATGGGCGGCGGAGGGGGCGGCGGCGGCTCATGCTGGCTGGGAAACCCCACCTTGCTGCGGGTCTGCATGATCAGCCGCCCGTTGAGCAGCGCCAGCTCGGCGCTGGCGGCGGCGGTCTCGTACCGCCCCGAATAGGGGGCCAGCGCCGCCGCGTCGGCTCCCTGCGGCTTGGGCTGGTCCGCCGATTCGAGGCCAAAGTAGAGCCTGAGCGCCTCGGCGGTGACCCGGCGATTCAGATTGCCCCCCCACGCGCGGTTGCTCAGCGCGGCGATGGCAAAGCCCTGCTCCGGCAACAGCGTCAGCAACGTCTCCTGCCCGACCACGCCCCCGCCGTGGCTCTGGGTGCGCGGACCATAGAGGTCGCTGAGGAACCAGGCGAGCCCCACGTGGCTCCGATCCCAAAAGGTCACCTGCGGCTGGCGCATCGCCGCCAGCGACTCGGGCTGCAGCAAGCGCTCGCCCGCGGCCGTCGTCCCGTCGCCCAGGTGGAACGCGGCGTAGCGCAGCAGCTCGGGCGCCGAGACGATCAGCCCGCCCATGGGCGCGATGGCGCGCGCCAGTTGCCAGGGGCGGGCCACGCCGCCGTCGCGGCTATGGCCCACGGCGAAGCGGTGGGTGATCGCCTCCGCGGCGGTGAAAAAGGCGGCCTGCAAGCCCAGCGGCGCCAGCACCATCTCGCGCAGCGCCTCCTCGTACGCCTGGCCCGTGACCGCCTCGATGATCGCCCCGGCGACGGCAAAGCCGGCGTTGTTATAGGAGAGCGGGCCGCCGAGCGGGTGCACCTGCTCCAGCTCGGCCATCCCCGCCACATAGCGCGAGAGCGCATCCGCGCCCGAGCCGGTGTCACGAAAGACATCGCCCAGCCAGCCGCCGGTGTGCGTGAGCAGGTGGCGAATGGTCGCCTCGGCGCTGGCCTGGGGGTCGCGCACGCGGAACTCGGGCAGATAGGCGCGCACCGGGTCGTCCAGGCGCACCTTGCCCTGCTCGGACAGGCGCATGATCAGCGTGGCGGTAAAGGTCTTGGTGATCGAGCCGATCTGAAAGAGCGTCTCCCCCGTCACCGGCAGCGGGTGGTCGCGGTTGGTGACTCCGAACCCCTCCGCGCAGGTGACGCCCTCGTGCAGGACGCCCAGGGCGAACCCCGGCACGCCGGACCTGGCGTGTTCCGCGCGGGCGAACTCGACCAGTTGCTCGAATGGCGCTGTCATGTGCCCCTCCTTGTTCTGCGATCTCGCCAAGCCGCTGCCCCCTATTCTACGCGCGGCGGACGGGGGCGCAAGCGGCAGGGCTTGACCCAAGCCGTGGCAGGCCCAACCAGGCATAGCGCTCCGACACCAAAGGTGTTATAATAGGAGCAGGTGTCGGAGCAGACGAGCTGGGCCTGTTCGCGCCGCGACAGGCCGCCATCAGGGAGGTGCCAGATGCCGCGCCACGAGGACACGCCCGCGGAGCCAGTTCGGCAAGACGAAAAGGCGAACCCGGAGCACGCGCAGGCTTTGCTGGAGGCGCTGGGCGACCCCGCGCTGGCGGTGCGCTCGGCGGCGCTGCGCGCCCTGGTGCGCCTCCCGCTGGACCACGAGTCCTGGTTCCAGGTCGGCCGCTTCGTCTGGCAAGAGCTGCGCCGCCTGGAGCACGACGATCTCGCCGCCGCGGATCAACTGAGCGCCGACGAGGTGCTCAACGCGGCGGTCTATGTCCCCATCCTGCCGGTGCGCGAGCTCGTGCGCGAGCTCGCCCAGGGGCCCGCCAGCCCGCTGCAACGGGGCGCTGCCCACGCGCTGGCCCCGGCTCGCGACGACGCCGCGCTGGAGCCGCTCCTGGCCGAGCTGTCCGCGCCCGAGCCGGAGCAGCGCGCCGCCGCGGCCGCGGGGCTTTCTTTTCTGCAAGCCCCCCGCGCCATGGACGCGCTGCGCCGCGCCTACCGCGAGGATGACGATGGCGACGCCCGCTTCTGGGCCGCGGTGGCGCTGGCCCGGCTGGACGACCCCGAGCCGCTCCGCGCGATGCTCACGAACCCGGACACGCCCCAGGACGTCCACCTCTTCTGGGGCGATCCGCAGGTCGCCGCGAGCGCGCTGGCGGCCCGCGCCCCCTTCCCCAAGGCCACGGTCGCGGCATGGGAGGCGATCGCCGCCGATGAAAGCGGCGACAGCTACCTGCGCGGCGTGGCCGAGGCCGTGCTGGAGAGGCTGGGCCCAGAGCCGCCCCCGCTGCCTTCGCCGAGCGCCGAGCCCATGCCGGCGCCGCGGGTGCCCGCCGCCATGCGACGGGAAGCGGCCCTGCTGGCCTCCAAGCTGGCCAAGTCAGCCCACTATCAGTATCGCCAACTGCCCGACGTGGCGCCGCTCGCCTATGCCACGCCCCGCGACGCCACCCGCGTGGTCACCGCCCTTTTCTCCCACGCGGTGGAGCGGCTGCCCGCCGGCCAGCGGGCCCTGGCCGGGAACGACATCATGGGGCTCCCGCAAGGGCTCTGGCGCTCCTATACGCCCGACGTCCCCGCGCTGGTAGGCCTTTACCTCAAGGCCGCGGACGACTATGCCCTCTCCCAGCAGTTGGCCTGGACCCTCTCGCGCGGGGGGGTGGGCGCGCTGCTGGCCGAGCTGGCGCCGCGGCTGTCCGCCGTCGGCGAGGCGGAGCGGGTGGCCCTCCTCCGCCTGATCGAGGAGGCGGCCCGCTACGCGCGGCTCCCCTACGGGCCGATCTTTGGCGGCGGCGAGGCCGCCCCGGATATCGCCCCCGTGCTGGACCAGTTCATCGAGCTGGAGGAGCGGGAAGCCGCCGCCCGGCCCGACGACGGGGCGCCGCCCCCGCGCTGGCTGCAAGCGCAGCTCTACGAGGCAGACGCGCAGGGGGAGCAGCCGGCCGAGCGGGCCTTGCGCGCGGGCGCCGAGCACCGCATGGTGGTGCGCATCGGCGAGGCCGACGAGCGCTGGATCACGCCCCCGCCCGAGGCGGCGGTGCCCGTGGCCGACCTGCCGCAAGACCAGGAGGTCTGGGAGCTAACCGTCACCTTCTGGGAGCCGAACCACGTGCCGCAGCCGCTCACCGACACCCTCTGGCTGCCGCGCCGCCGGGGCAACAGCTCCACCTGCGAGTTCCGCTTCCGCCCCCGCGCGGACGCGCCGCGCTTCGAGGGGCACCTGGTGCTGCGGTACGGCCCCAACAACCGCATCATCCAGACCCTCTTCCTGACGGCGGAGGTGCTGGATGACCCCGCCACGGCGCCCGCTGAGGCCGCCATCGCGCTCCAGCCCGAGCTGGCGGTGCGCGCCAGCCTCGCCGGGCTGGCCGACAAAAAGCCCTTCGACGCCGCGCTGGTGGCCGACCAGGGCAGCGCGGGGCTCCAGGTGGCCGGGTTCGCCGCCGAGCGCGTGGAGCTGCGCTCGCTGGAGGGGGTGGAGGAGCCCATCGCGCGGCTGCGCCGCCGGCTCACCCGCATCGCCACCTCGCCGGACCAGTTCGGCAGCCTCGAGGCGGAGGCGACGCAAGAGCTGCTGCGCTTCCTGGCGCGGCAGGGGAGCCTCCTCTATAACGGGCTGGTCAAGAGCCAGGCGGGAGGCGCCGCCTTCCTGGACGACCGCTCCCGCCGGATTCAGCTCGTCTCGGCCCGCGAGTCGTTCCTCCCGCTCGAGTTCATCTATGACCACCCCTCGCCCAACGCGGCGGCCACGCTCTGCCCCCAGGCCCGCCAGGCGCTGGAGACCGGCCAGTGCAGCGTCTGCCCGACCCTGGACGAGGCCGCGGCGCGCGCGGTGATCTGCCCGCTGGGCTTTTGGTGCATGTCCCGGGTGATCGAGCGGCACGCGGTCCGGCCGGTGGCGGAGACCCGCCTCTCCAGCGGCGAATACGCCCTGCAAGCCGACCCCATCGCCGGCCGCGAGGTGCTGCGCGTCCTCGCCTCGGCGCTCTATACCGCCAGCGCCAGGGTCCAGGCCGCGCAGATCGCCGAGCTGCTGGGGACGCTTTCCACGGTGACCAACCAGCAAGCCGTCTACGTGCAGGATTGGGACGGCTGGCGCCAAGGGGTGCAGGCCAAGGCCCCCTCGCTCTTGGTGTTGCTCCCGCACACCCTCAAGGACGCGGACGACATCCCCACCCTGGAGATCGGCGACAAGAAGCGGCTCCCCGAGGACCAGATCACCGCCGACTATGTCCACGGCGGGCCGGGCGCCGACCCGCCGGTGGTGCTGCTGTTGGGCTGCGAGACCGCCGTCCCCGACATCCCCTTCCAGGGGTTCGCGGCTCAGTTCCGCGGCAACGGCGCGGCCATCGTGCTGAGCACCCTGGCGCCGGTGCTGGGGCGGCACGCCATCCCCGTGGCGGCGATCCTGGCCAGCGAGCTGGCCCGCGCCGCGGGCGAGGGCGGGACCTTTGGCGACGCCCTGCTGGGGCTGCGACGCCGGGCGCTGGCGGCGGGCATCCCCATGGTGCTGGGGCTGGTGGCCTATGGCGACGCCGATTGGCGGCTGGCCGGGTAAAGGAGGTGGCCCATGTTCAGGGTCGAGATGCTGCCCGCGGGGCACGGCGACAGCCTGCTGATCGCCTATGGCGACCCCGCAGCGCCGCGTTACGTGCTCATCGACGGCGGCCCCTATTACACCTATCGCAACCAGCGCTTCCTGAAGCGCCACGCCCTCAGCCACCGCCTGGAGGACTTGGCGCGGCAGGGAGCCCGCTTGGAGTTGCTGGTCACCACCCACGTGGACGCCGACCACATCGAGGGGGTGGTCAAGCTGCTGGGCAACTGGCCGCCAGGGCTGGAGATCGGCGACCTCTGGTTCAACGCCTGGCCGCACCTGGTGGAGGCGCCCGACGAGCTGCTGGGCGCGGAGCACGGCGAGATGCTCAGCGGGCTGATCGGCCTGAAGCGCCTCAACTGGAACGCGGCGCTGGGCGGCCAGCGGGTAGCCGCGCCGGAGGTGGGCGACTTGGCGCCCATCCCCCTCGCCGATGGCCTGCAGCTCACCCTCCTCTCGCCCCGCCCGGCCGAGCTGGCCGCGCTGGCGGAGGCGTGGGAGGAGGAGCTGCGCCTGGCCGGGCTGGACCCCAACTCGCCGGAGAAAGCGCTGGAGCGGTTGAAGGAGAGCGCGCGGCTGCGGCCAGGGGACCTGCTCGGCGCGCCCGCGCCGGACCCGCAGGCGCTGGATGAGGAGCCGTGCGAGGGCGACGACAGCCCCGCCAACGGGAGCAGCATCGCCTTCCTGGCCGAGTTCGAGGGGAAGCGCTGCCTCTTTGCCGGGGACGCCCACCCCGACGTGCTGGAAGCGTCGTTGCGGCGGCTGGCGCGGCAATGGGGCGAGCCCCGCGTGCGCCTGGACGCCTTCAAGGTCGCCCACCACGGCAGCGGCCACAACCTCAGCCGCGAGCTGCTCGAGCGGGTGGACTGCCCGCGCTACCTCATCTCGTCCAACGGCAGCTATTTCGGCCACCCGGACCCGGCCGCCATGGCGCGGATCATCCTGCACGGCGGCGCGGAGCCCCAGCTCTGCTTCAACTATCGCAGCGAGGAGAACGAGGTCTGGGACAACGACCGGCTCCGGCGCGACTATGGCTACCGCACGCAGTACCCCGCCGGGATCATCCCCGGGCTGGCGGTGGAACTCTAGCGCGCGGCGCGCGGGTCCAGCGCGTCGCGCAGCCCGTCGCCGACCAGGTTCCAGCCCGCGGCAAAGAGGACGATGGCGAGGCTGGTGGGGAGATAGGTGAACCAGAAGGCCGAGGGTTGGCCGGGGAGGCCGATCACCCAATTGCGCGCCAGGTTGAGCATCTGCCCCCAATCGGCGAGGGGCCGCCCCTGGAACGTCCCCACCGGCAGGCCCACAAAGGCCAGCACCGCCGCCAGCGCCACCATCGCGCCGATATCGGAGGCGACCAGGACCACCAGCCCCTGCAGCGCGTTGGGGAGGACGTGCCGGAACATCAGCCGGCCGCGCGGAACCCCCACGGCCACCCCCGCCTGCACATAGTCCTTGGCCTTTTCCGCCAGCACGTTGCCGCGGATCAGCCGGGCATAGGACATCCAGCCAAAGAGGACCAGCGCCGTGGTGATGATGGCGTCGGTGCGGCTAGAGGTGCCGCGCAGCCAGTCGAAGGGCAGCGCCGGCTGGGTGGAGAGCATCACCAGCACCGCCGCCAAGATGGGAAAGGCGAGAAAGGCGTCGGTCAGGCGCATCAGCAGGGCATCCACGAGCCCGCCCATAAAGCCGGAGACGAGCCCCAGCAGCACCCCCAGCAGCGCCCGCCCCAGGGTGATGGCGAGCCCCAGGCGAAAGGCCGTGCGAGCGCCCCAGACCAGGCCATAGAGGATGTCGTACTGCCCCGGCAGCGTGCCCAGGGGGTGCTCGGCGTTGGGCAGCAGCGGGCTGCGGGAAAAGCCATCCTTGGGGATGAGGTAGGGGTTATCCTCCTGCGGGGGCGCGATCAGCGGCGCGGCGAGCGCGACCACGGCGAAGGCCAGCACGATCAATCCCCCCAACCACAGCTCCGGATACCGCCAGATTCGGCGCAGCATATGGGCCGTTCCCCCTAATAGAGCCGCAGGCGCGGGTCCGCCACGGCATAGAGCACGTCGGCGAGCAGGCTCGCCAGGATGGTGACGAGCCCGGCAAAGAGGGCGAACCCCACCGCCACCGGCACGTCGGTGGCGAGGATCGCCTGCACGGCGCCGCGGCCCACGCCGGGATAGGAAAAGACCAGCTCCACCAGCACCGTGCCGGTGATCAGCAGCGAGACGGCCACCCCGCCGGTGGAGATGAGCGGCAAGAGGGCGTTGCGCTGGGCGTGCCGCCGGACGATCTGCCGCTCCGGCAGCCCCTTGGCCCGCGCCGTGGACACATAGTCCTGGGAGAGCGCCTCCAGCATGGCCGCCCGCAGCACCCGCGTCAACAGCGCCCACTGGGCCACCGCCAGCGTCGCCGCGGGCAGAACGAGATGCCGCAAGGCATCCACGGCCAGGTCGAGCCGCCCGTTGAGCAGGGCGTCCAGGCCGTAGAGGCCGGTGTACCAGCGGAAGGGCTCGGCGCGGACGACCTGCCCCGCCCACAGGCTCCAGCGCTCGGGCGGGAACCAGCCCAGCCGCGCATAAAAGAGGTTCATCAGCAGCAGGCCGAGGATGAACGCGGGGAAGGCCCAGGCCACCGAGGCGGCGAGGCGGATCGCCTGATCGGGGAGGCGGTGGCGGTAGCGCGCCGCCAGCGGCCCCAGCCAGAGCGCCAGGGCGATGGCGGGGATCATGGCGGCCAGCGCCAGCTCCAGCGTCGCCGGGGCGCGGCGCAGCAGCCCCTCCAGCACGTTTTGCCGCCAGGTCGGCGAATACCCCCACTGGCCGCGAGCGAGGTTGCGCAGCCAGGCCAGGTACTGGACCGGCGCCGGGCGGTCCAGCCCGTGCCGCTCGATAATCTGCTCCGTGAGGCGGGCGAGCTCGGCCTCGGTGGGGTGCGCCTTGATGGAAGGCATGTAGAGCATGGCGCGCTGTTCCAGCGGCAATTGCCACATCAGCACGAACAGGACCAGGGTGACCAGCAACAGAACCACTGGCAGGGCCAGCAGCCGCCGGGCGATATACCGCAGCAACGAGTCCTCCTAGAGTAGAGCTAGACTATCTACGTCGCGACGTCACCGCGCGTTTCGGGGGCGGGCTAGCCGAACCGCAGCGCGTGCAGCCGCGCGCGGCGCAGCGCCAGCCGCAGCCGCACCGGCCGCCCCGCCCAGGGCGCCAGGTCCGATTGCCCCCGCCAGGTGACCGTGGTCCAGAGCGCGTCGCCGCTGAGGGCGTCGCAATCGTCCAGGGCGCGGCCGGGCAGCGGCGCACCGGTCGGCTCGGCCAGCTCGACGCGCAGCTCGCCGCCAAAGCGGGTCCAGGCGTTGACCTCCAGGTGGTCGCCGGCGAAGGTCAGCGGCACGGTGGCGCAGCGGCCCTCCGTCTCGGCCTCCAGCGAGGTCAGGCCGTCCTCCCGCCAGACGGCTCGGCAGGTCATCCCCCGGTGCGGCGGGGGCTCCGGGCGCCCCTCGGCAAAGTGCCCCTGGTTGTGCGTGCGCCACTGCGGGCCAACCGGCAGCGTCCATTCGCCAGGCGAGAGGCTGACCAGCCCGCACCCAGCATAGACGCCGCCCTCCCAGCCGCTCCCCGGCTCGCCCACCGGGATCAGCGGCGCGCGGCCCAGCCGCTCCCAGCGCCGCCCGTCGCGGCTGGTGAGCAGGTGCACGTCCAGCACGTCCGGCGCGCGATGGTAAAAAGCCGGAAAGAGCAGGTGGGCGCGGTCCGCGCCGGGCCACCGGGCATAGGCGTTGGTATAGATGTCCGTGTCGGGCGAGTCGCTCCCCTCCGCGGTGACAATGATCTCCGGGCGCGGCCAGTGGTAAAAGTCGGCGGTCTCGGCGTAGGCGATGGCGCGCCGCCCGTGGCCGCCCTTGCCCGGCACGAGCCCCTGCCAGCCGCGGAAATAGCCGACATAGCGCCCCCGCGCGGCGTCGAAGGCGACCACCGTCTGCGTGTCGCTCATATAGTCATCCAGCAGCGGCGCCTGGATCGGCCGCCAGCGCAGGCCATCGGGCGAGGTGGCGCCAAAGACGCGGTGGACCCCCTCCTCGCGGCCCATATGGACCAGCTTGAAGCGCTCCGCCGCCGGGGCCTGCGGGTCCAGAAAGACGGTCGCGCCGTGGGCGCCGCGCCCCAGCGCCAGGTCCAGGCCATAGACCAGGTTGTTGTCCGTGGAGCCATCAAAGGCCACGGTCCCCACCCGCGGCTTGGTCCAATGGCGGCCATCGTCGGACTCGGCCACGGCCAGCATCGCCTTCAGGTCGCGGGGCTGCTCGCCGGGGTCATGGTAATGGGGCTCGTAATAGAGGCGGTAACGGCCCTCCGCCGCCAGCAGCGTGGTATAGACGTTGATCATGGACTCCCAGGGCTGGTCGGCGACGATCAGCGGCTCGCGCTCCAGCCGCGGCGGGTGGGCGGCGATGCGCACGCCGTGGGGCATCTCCCAGCTCGCCGGCTTGCCGCCCCAGCCCACGCCATACCCCGGCTCGATCAGCTCCCAATCGAGAAAGACCTGTTTGCCCGTGCCGATATCCAACGTCATGGCGGCCCCCTTTAGCGATACCCTTCCGCCTGCAGGTTGAACAGCCGCGCATAGGCGCCGTCCAGCGCGATGAGCTCGGCGTGGCTGCCCAGCTCGATGATCTTGCCCGCCGATAGCACCACGATCCGGTCGGCCATGCGCACGGTGGAAAAGCGGTGCGAGATCAGCACGGCGATGCGGCCTTCCATCAGCTCGCCAAAGCGCTGAAAGACCTCGTACTCGGCCTCGGCGTCCAGCGCGGAGGTCGGCTCGTCCAGCACCATCACCTCGGCCTCGCGCATAAAGGCGCGCGCCAGGGCGATCTTTTGCCACTGCCCGCCGGAAAGCTCCTGGCCCTTGTTCCAGCGCCGCCCCAGCATGGTCTCGTAGCCGGCGGGCATCCCCTCGATGATCGGGCTAGCCCCGCCGCGCTCCGCCGCGCCCTTGACCCGCTCCAGGTCATCCATCGCCTCCACCTGCCCGAAGCCGATATTCTCCCGCACCGTCAGGTGGTAGCGGACGAAATCCTGAAAGATGACCCCAAAGCGCTGGTGCAGGCTGGCCAGGTCGTACTCGCGCAGGTCCACGCCGTCCAGCAGGACCTGCCCCGCGGTGGGGTCATAGAGCCGCGTCAGCAGCTTGATCAGCGTGGTCTTGCCCGCGCCGTTCAGGCCCACCAGCGCGATCCGCTCGCCCGGGCGGATGTGCAGGTTGATGTCGTGCAGCACCTCCACGTCGGTGCCGGGGTAACGGAACGAGACATGGCGAAACTCGATCCCCTGCTGGACCGGCGCCGGCGCGGGCAGGCCATTCTCCGGCGAGGTCAGTTGCGGCTGAAGGTCGAGGTAGGTCAGCAGGTTATCGAGAAAGAGGTTGCTCTCGTAGAGGCGGCTCACGCTATCCAGCAGCGAGCGGATGGAGCCCTGGGACTGGCGAAAGATGCTGAGCAGCATGGTCATATCGCCCAGGGTAATCAGGCCGGCGATGGTGCGCATCACGATCCAGGCATAGCTGCCGTAATAGGCCAGGGTGGAGAGGAGCCCCCAGCCCAACCCGGCGACCGCGCGGCGCTGGGCGACGGCGCGGTCCTGCTCGTAGAACTGCCAGAGCAGCTCCTGATACCGCCGCAGCAGGAACTCGCCCAGGCCAAAGAGCTTGACCTCCTTGACGCTCTCGTTGCCGGTCAGCAGCGACTCCACATAGTTCATGGAGCGCAGCTCTGGCGCCCGCCGGCTGACCATGCGGAACTGGCGCTCGGCGTACTGGGATTGGGAGAGGAAAGAGGGGATGGCCGAGATCACCACGATGACCGCCAGCCAGGGGCTGAAACGGACCAGCAGGGCGATCAGGGAGACGAGGGTGATCACCTGCTGTGCCATTTGCAGAACCGAGTTGGAGATGCTGAGCGCGCTGGAATCGGCCTGGCGCCGCGCGTTCTGCAGGGTGTCATAGAAGAGCGGGTCCTCGAAGAAGCGCAGGTCCAGGCTGATCGCCTTGCGGATGATCATGGTGTTGACGTGGTTGGACAGTTGCGTCTGCAAGAGGCGGTCCACCAGGCCCCGCACCGTGCCCAGCACCGCGCTGACCAGCAAGAGGCCCAGCTCGAGCGCGAGGTAGGGGAGGACCTGGCGCAATCCGGCGAGCGGCTCCAGGCGCTGGGCGCTGGCGCCCACGATGGCATCGATGATCAGCTTGCCGGCCCAGGCCTGCCCTGCGGGAAGAAAGGCGGCGACGAGGGTGAGGGCGGCCCCGGCCAGCGCGGCGCCGCGGCTGGCGCCCCAGACCAAGCGAAAGGCCTCCGGCGTGTTCCGCAGCGACTGCCAGAACTCGCGCACCTCGTTGCGGAGGCGGGCGAATAGCCCAAGCTTGCGCTGGCCGGGGGCAGGAGGGGATCCGTTCATGAGCATGCTCCGGGTTGTGATGGCGACGTGCGCGTAATCATGAGCAAGATACCCCGTTCGCCCCAGAAGTCAAACGGGCTGGGCTTGACATCCACCACCTGCTGCGCTATGATGCGCGCGAGGCGCATCGCGCCCGACGGATCGCCCAGCGACCAAGGAGGACACCATGGACGACATCCCTGCCCTGCCAACCACGCAACCCGCCGACATGCGCCGCTGCCGGGAGTGGGCCGCGCGCCACCTGGCCCGCGCCGCCGACCTCCCTATCTCTTTCCGGGTCGACGGCCAGCCCGTGGCGGGCCTCCCGGCGAGCTGGCAGCCGACGGCCACCCGCCGCTGGATCGACGCCAACATTGTCGAGACGGTGTACGAGGGCGCGGACCCCGCCTCGGGGCTGCGCCTGCGGGTGGAGGTCAGCGAGTACCGCGATTACCCGGCGGTGGAGTGGGTCGCCTGGTTCGCCAACCGGGGCCAGGCCGACGCCCCGCTGCTGGAGGAGGTGCTGGCCCTGGATGCGACGTTCCCCGGCGAGTCGCCGGCGCTGCGCCACTGCAACGGCGACTTGGGCAGGGCCGCGGGCTATGCTACCGAGCAAGCCCCACTGCCGCCGGGCGAGGCGCTCCGCTTTGCCCCCCACCGCGGCCGCCCCAGTGACGGGGCGTTCCCCTATTACCGGCTGCTCTTCCCCGAAGGCGGCGTCTCGCTCGCCATCGGCTGGCCCGGGCAGTGGGCGGCGAGCTTTGAGGGGCTGGCGGACGGCGCGCGGGCCCGGGCGGGCCAGGAGACGCTGCGGGTGCGGCTGCGGCCCGGGGAACAGGTCCGCACGCCGCGCATCACCGCCGTCTTTTGGGCGGGCGGGCTCGACCGAGGCGTCAACCTCTGGCGGCGGTGGTACCTGGCCCACGTCCTGCCGCGGCCGGATGGCCAGCCGCTGGGGCCGCTCTTGGCCTGCGCCGCCAGCGATGAGGGCGAAGAGTTCACCGCCGCCACGGAGGAAAACCAGATCCGCTTCCTGGACCGCTTCCTGGAGCGGGGCATCCGCCCCGACATCTGGTGGCTCGACGCCGGGTGGTATCCGTGCCGGGACGCCAAGGGCGAGCGGCGCTGGGGCGTCACCGGCACCTGGGAGCCCGACCTGGAGCGATTCCCCCGCGGCCTGGGGCCGGTCTCCGACCACGCCGCCAGCCAAGGCGCCAAGCTGCTGCTCTGGTTCGAGCCGGAGCGGGTGCGGCCAGGGACCTGGCTGGACCGCGAGCATCCGGAATGGGTCTCGCGCCCGCCGGGGGATAACAACGGCCAGCTCATGCTGAGCCTCCCCGAATGCCGCCAGTGGCTGACCGACCACGTCTGCCGGCTGATCCAGGAGAACGGCGTCGCCGTCTATCGGCAGGACCACAATTTCACCCCGTTGCAGCACTGGCGGCGGGACGAGGAGGAGGACCAACAGGGGCTGCGGGAGAACCTGCACGTGCAGGGCTATCTGCAATATTATGACGACTTATTAGCGCGCAACCCGGGGCTGTGGCTCGATTCCTGCGCCAGCGGCGGGCGCCGCAACGACCTGGAGACGCTGCGCCGGTCGGTGCCGCTTCACTATACCGACTATGGCTACGGCGACCACCCCATCAAGCTGGCCTTTCACCACACCATGTACGAGTGGATCCCCTATTTCAAGGAGAGCACGGTCTCCTGGGACCTGGAGGGGACGTCGCGCTACGACCACCGCGTGGATAGTTTCTCCTTCCACTGCGGCATGGCGCCGATGCTGATGCCCTCGCTGGACATGCGGCGGGAGGATTACGATTTCGCCCTGGCCGTCCGGATGATCGCCGTCTGGCGCCGGGCGGCCCCGCTGCTGCTGGGGGGCGACTATTACCCGCTCGCCGTCTCGGACCGCAGCGCGGCGACGTGGGCCGCCTGGCAGTTCGACTCGCCCGAGCAGGGGGTCGGGCTGGTGCAGGCGATCCGCCTGCCCGAGGCGCCGGAGACCCTGACCCTCCGCCCGCGGGGCCTCGCCCCGGAAGCGACCTACGCCTTGGAGAACGCCGAGACCGGCGAAACCAGGGAGGTCACGGGGGCCGCGTTGGCCGATCCAGGCTTCACCGTGGCCCTCCCCCCGCGCAGCGGCGCGATCTGGTTCTATCGGCGGGTCGATCAAGCCGCCGGGAGGTAAGATGGAGACCATTGCGCCCGTCATCGAGCTCTATCCTGGCGACGACGGCGACCTACTGGAGCTGTTGCAGATGTCCATGGGCATCGAGTCCATGGAGGGGGTCAAGCACCTGCTGGCCGTCGAGCGGACGCGCGGCACGCGCTATTACGTGGCCAGGGTCGCCGGGCAGATCGTCGGCCTGATCGGCGTCTGGTTCGACCCCACGGGCCGGGTCACCGAGCTCGAGCCGCCCCAGATCATCGACATGGCCGTCCTCCCCGCCTATCGCCGGCAGGGCGTGGCGCGGGCGCTGATGGCCCGGGCGGTGGCCGAGGTGCGGACGACCGGTTGCCCCACCCTCTGGCTCTATACCAGCGGCGATGAGATCGGCGTGCTCACGTTCTATTACAAGCTCGGCTACCGGCTGGCCGCGGTGGTCCCCGATTGGTTCGGCCCGGGGTCGCGGAAAGCTATCCTGCGATTGGATCTGAGCTGAGGAGGCGATATGAGGATCACGATCACCAGCGTGCTGGTCGACGACCAGAGCAAGGCGTTACGCTTCTACACTGAGGTGCTGGGCTTTGTGAAAAAGGCCGACATCCCCCTGGGCGAGAACAGGTGGCTGACCGTGGTCTCGCCGGAAAGCCCCGAGGGGCCCGAGCTGCTGCTGGAGCCGGACTCGAATCCGGTGGTGCGCGCCGCCACCCAGGGGTTCAAGAAGGCCCTCTACGAGGCAGGCATCCCTTTCACCATGTTCGCCGTGGACGACGTGCGCCTGGAATACGAACGGCTCAGCCGCTTGGGGGTGGCGTTCAAGGCGCCGCCGAGCAACGCCGGCCCGGTCACCATCGCCATCCTGGATGACACCTGCGGCAATCTGATCCAGATCGTGGGGCCCAGCTAACGGCAGGGATCGCCTGAGCCTCCGGTCGCGTGGCCGAGTGGGCGGGAGCGCGCCATGGAACCCTGGCAAGCGAAACTCGAGTTCGATCCTCTCCCGGCCCTGCTTTCCTCCGGGGACGAGGCGCTGGCCTATTTCGTCCGGCGCGACCTGCTGGGGGAGGAGGTCGGGCCGGTGCAGCGACTGTGGGAGCTGCCCGGGGCGCGGCGAATCCTCGGGCGGCAACGGCCCGACGGGAGCTGGCCCGGCAGCGGCGCGGCCACCTACCCGGCGGTCCACTATCGTCTCGTCGAGGCGTGGCGCGAGTTCCGCCACCTGGTGCAGGTCTACGGCTTGACGCGGGAGCATCCCCAGACGCGGCAAGCCGCCGAGTTCCTCTTTTCCTGCCAGACGGCCGAGGGGGATATCCGGGGCTTTCTCGCCGATCAGTACGCGACCTACTATACCGGCGCCATCCTGGGGCTGCTCATCCAGGCGGGCTATGCGGACGACCCGCGCGTCGAGCGGGGGCTCGAGTGGCTGCTGGACATGCGGCAGGACGATGGCGGCTGGACCATCCCCCTGATCACGCGCGACCTGGACTGGGCGACCGTTTGCCGCTTGTCCAGCGAGCGCGCCGAGCCGCTCCTGCCTGACCGCGGCAGGCCGTTTTCGCACAATGCCACGGGCATGGTGCTGCGCGCCTTTGCCGCGCACCCGCGCCACCGGCGCTCGGAGGCGGCCAGGGTCGCCGCCGAGTTGATGGCCTCCCGGTTCTTCCAGCCCGACGCCTATACGTCTTACCACGCAGCGAGCTATTGGGTGAGGTTCGAATACCCCTTCTGGTGGAACAACCTGGTGGCGGCCTTGGATTCCCTGTCGCTGATCGGGCTGCCGCGGGATCACCCGCAGATGCAGTTGGCGGTCCACTGGCTGATCAAGCACCAGGAGCCCAGCGGCCTCTGGCGGGCGACCTATGCCAAGCCGGAGGGCAAAGAGACGGCCAAGACGCGCCAGACCAGCCTCTGGGTGAGCCTGGCGATTGGACGCGTGCTCAAGCGGCTGCATGGTTGAGCGCGAGCGCGCGCCGAGGGACGAAGAAGCGAAAGGTGGCACTCATGAACAAGACGGAGCGTCTTTCCCAGCTCTTGGCCACGGTCGGCGCGGCGCTGGCCTGCTTCCCCCTGGCGGCCACGGCGCTGTTCTCCGCGGTCGGGACCATCCGCTCCGGCAGGTTCCGCCTCGACTATCTGATGCCGGCGGAGCTTTTCCCGGCGGCCCTGCTGGGCGGCGTTTTGCTGGTCTGGGCGGCGCTGCGGGCGCGCTCGCGGGTCAGGCCCATCGGGGCCAGCCTCGCCCTGGCCGTGGCGCTGCTGGTCGGCCTGCAGGCCCTCGCCGTGGTCACGGGGCTGGCCTCGGGCCGCACCGAGCCGGGAGGCTGGGCCTGGGCGCTGGTGCTCGCCGCGCTGGCCGGCTTTACCCTCGCCCTGCTGGCGCTCGCCGTCGAGGGGACGCTCTTGGCCCGCGACCTGCGCCGGGGCCCAACCGCCTGATTCCACACAACCAGAGAGGGATGCATCGTGCCGCAAGGGAAACGCCCTATTGACTATGTGTACCCGCCCATGGACACTGCCAAGCCCAAGGTGCGCTGGGTCTTTACCGCGTCGGCCTGCCGCCCCTTTGGCCTGGTCCGGCTGAGCCCGGACACGGACCCCGTGGGCGTGTGGGATTCGGGCTATCGCTACCACAGCGAGCGGATCCACGGGTTCAGCCACATCCACGCCTGGCAGCTCTCGGGCGTGCCCGTCATGCCCACGGTCGGCCCGCTGCGCGGCCCCGCCGGATCGGCGGCCTATGCCTCGCGCTTTAGCCACGCCGACGAGATCGTCCGGCCCGGCTATCACAGCGTCTATTTGGCCGACTATGGCATCCGCGCCGAGCTGGCCGCCACCTGCCGCGCCGGATTCCATCGCTACACCTTTCCCGCCGCCAGCCAGGCGCACATCCTGCTGGACCTGGGCGCCGAGCTGGGGCCGTCCAAGCAGGCGGATGTGCTGGCGCGGAAGGTGGGAGAGGCCGAGATCGAGGGGTATGTGGAGAACGCCCCTACCCGGCGCCGCCCCAAGCCCTGCCGGGTCCATTTCTTCGCCCGCTTCGATACGCCCTTTGCCGCCCTGGGGGCCTGGAAAGGTGACGAGGTGCTGCCGGAGGTGGGCGAGGTCTCCGGCCCCGGCTGGGGGCTCTATGCCGCCTATCGCACCGAGCCCGGCCAGGTCATCCAGCTCAAGGTGGGGCTCTCGTACGTGAGCGCCGAGGGCGCGCGGCTGAACCTGGAGACCGAGATGCCCGGCTGGGACCTGGACGCGGTCCGGCAAGAGGCCGCCGAGGAATGGGACGCCTGGCTGGGTCGCATCCAGGTGGAGGGCGGCAGCGAGAAGGAGCGCACCAACTTTTATACGCACATCTGGCGCACCCTGACCGGCGGGCACACCGTCAGCGACGTGGACGGGCGCTATAGCGACATGACCGGCCCCCAGCGGCGCATCCGCCGCGCGCCGTTGGGCAGCGACGGGCAGCCCGCCCACCCGCTGGTCAACGGGCAGGATTGCTTCTGGGGCGCGCACTGGGGGCTGGGCCCCTTGCACGGGCTGGCCTATCCCGACCTGGCCAGCCACTATTGCCGCTACCTGGTCCAGATGTGCCAGGACGGCGGGCTGATCCCCCGCGGGCCCTCCGGCGGCAACTATACCTTCGTGATGATCGCCGCCCACTCCACCGCCTACCTGACCGCCGCCTACCTGAAGGGCATCCGCGACTGGGACGTGGAGGCCGCCTATGAGGGGATGCGCCGCAACGCCTTCCCCGGCGGGCTGATGGGCAAGGCGGGGTATGAGCACGACAGCGCCGTGGATGGCGGCATCGAGCATTACCTGGCGCGGGGCTACATCCCCGAGCGGGAGAGCCTCTCCGGGGCCATCCACGTGGACGGCGCCGCCCAGACGCTGGAATACGCCTATGACGATTGGTGCCTCTCGCAGATGGCCCGCGAGCTGGGCAGGTGGGATGATTACGCCGCCTTTCGGGCGCGGGCCTATAACTATCGGAACCTCTACGATCCCGCCAGCGGCTTCATGCGGCCCCGCAACCTGGACGGCTCCTGGCTGGCCCCGTTCGATCCGCTCGCCCTCCACGGCTGGTGCGAGGGCAATAGCTGGACCTATTCGTACTATGTCCCGCACGACGTCCAAGGCCTGATCCGGCTGATGGGCGGGCGGCGGGCGCTGGTGGACAAGCTGAACCGCGCCTTCGAGCTGGCGGAGCCGATGCGCTTTTACGCCGCCAAGCCGGAGCTGCGGCGCGACCTGGCTTATGTGAACTATGGCAACGAGAACGGGCGCTTCCTCGCCCACCTCTTTAACCACGCCGGGGCGCCCTGGCTGGCGCAACGCTGGGCGCGGCGCGTGCAAGAGCAGACCTTTGGGTCCATCGAGCCGCTGGGCTTTTGCGAGGACGACGACAACGGGCTGGCGGCGGCCAACAGCGCCCTCCTTTCGCTGGGGCTTTTCGACGTCTCGGGCGGGACGCACCGCGAGCCGGTGTACGAGATCACGACCCCGGTTTTCGAGCGGGTCGCCATCCACCTGGACCCCCGCTATTACCCCGGGGATGCGTTCGTCATCCAGGCGCGCAACGCCGGGCCAGGGCATATCTATATCCAGCGGGCCCTGCTCAACGGCCGCCCGCTGGAGCGCCCCTGGTTCTACCATCGCGAGTTCGCCGCCGGCGGCGAGCTGACGCTGGAGCTGGGCCCCGAGCCCAACAAGGCGTGGGGCGCCGGCCTGCGCGACGCCCCGCCGAGCATGAGCGAGCCCTGCGGGTAGGAGGCGCAGCCTACCACTTGACCAGGGCGATTGCATTAAAAGTGAGGTAGAATAGCGGCTATCCTGTACAGGGGGGTAGCCGAGGTGGACAAGCCGGGC
>ENA-UOUL01001868-UOUL01001868.1-bioreactor-metagenome-genome-assembly--contig:-NODE-1868-length-27069-cov-4.118220_pt1 | contig 27069 bp, 24 predicted proteins | sample MGYA00249838_ERZ747220 | MGnify/ENA primary metagenome ERZ747220 (study PRJEB28778, sample SAMN05720191) | bioreactor metagenome | isolation source: Anaerobic biogas reactor | place: USA:Washington...
TGAACAAGCCGCTGAGCGCGACGCTGCGCAACGGCAGCATCTTCCAGTGGGGGAGCCGGGACGGAAGCCATTACCGGCTGTTCTATTCGACCTCGTTTTCCGACGACATCCGGGCGTTCATCCGGGACGCCTACGTGTACGGGTTTCCGGACGCCGACCAGGACCCCTTCCGCTTCGTCTGGGACATCACGCCGTATGTCCAGCCGGGGTCCAATCTCCTGACGGTTCGGTCGAGCGAGACGCCGCCGCGCGGTATTGTCCTGGAAAACGTGGCCGTTGAGCTCGGGCCGCCCCTCCCGTCCCGCAACCAGGACTTGCTGGTCAGCCCGGCCCCGACCGGTCCGCTGGAGGTGTTTACGCCCGGCCCGCCGACTCCGCTGCCGGCTGTTTACGTGTCGCCGGACGGCGGCATCCGGGTGGGCGAGGAGCCGGGCGCCTTCGTCGTGCGGTCGCGCACGAGCCTCCCGGCCGGCGAATGGACGACCGCGTTGTGGGCGAGGATCGTCACCAGCTGGCGGAGTCGGAGGGCGTCGCGCACGACGGCCCGGAGCTGCCCCGTGGAGGTCGCGTCCACGACGGCGGCGGTGCGGATTGTGGTCTCATACTTTGGGAGTCCAAAAGAACCAAAGTGTGGAGCGATGGCTGGCTCCCCAAACTTCGTGACGACCAGCGTGCAGCCAAGGCGCAGACTGCCGTACTGGTCAGTGTGGAATTGCCAAAGGGCATGTCCACCTTTGGGTACGTCAATGGCGTCTGGATCACAAACCGTGCCTGTGCTCTCGGCCTTGTCGCCGCTCTGCGAGCCGGTCTCATCGAGGTGGCATGCACAAAACGCTCGCTCGATGGCCGCAATGGAAAGAGCCTGGAAGGAAGCTGACCAGCCCTACCAACGCGAACATGTCATGCCCTATCTCTATGAAAGCGAAGGCCGCTTTAACGTGGTTCTGGTTGACCATCAGCCTGACATGGGACATTTACGCTTCACGGTTGATACCCAACAAGACCTGCAATTGGCAAACGAAGTCTACGCCGCTTTTGGCGGTCGGGATGATTTCAGCTTGCAAGAATTGATTGAGGAAAACGAAAAACATCCCGAATGGCAGCAGGAGGTAGCGGAAATCAAGCACAAGAACCTTTATGATACCGACCAGCGCGCCCAGGCATTGGCTGACCCGGGGCAGAAACAAACCGATAATGCTACGCGCAAGGAGTTAGAACAGGCGCTTTGTCCACTTTGCGGCAGCAGCAAGACGCGCTTATTTGAAAAAACACAGTCTTTTGGTTTCCCGGTGGACTACTTCCTCTGCCAGGATTGCGGCTTTGTTTTTCAGGACGCGCGCCAAAGCCAGGCGGCTGACCCCGATTTTTATCAGGAAACCTACCGCAAGATCTATCAGGCAAACGAAGAGCCAACCTCCAAGGACCTTTTCCAGCAAAATCAACGCGCCCTCAACCAGTCCGCCTGGTTGAAAGAGCATGGCTATACCCATTTTGGTCGCATTTTGGATATCGGGGCCTCCTCGGGACTTTTGCTTGACACCTTCAGGAAGGAATTTCAGGCGGAAGTTGTCGGTGTGGAACCCGGCAATGCCTATCGCGCTTTGGCGGAACAGAAAAACATTGCCATGTTTAGTTCGATCGAACAGCTGCTTGAGAGCAGCCCGGAAGGCTTTAATCTGGTCACCTTAATGCACGTTTTGGAGCATCTTGAAAACCCCATCCAGGTTCTGCTCAAAATCCGTGAGCAATTGTTGGCGTCGGACGGGAACCTCTTAATAGAAGTGCCTAACTTCTACGCGCATGATTCCTACGAGCTGGCTCACCTGTCTTGTTTTAGCCAGCACACGCTCAAAGAAATGCTCAGGCAGGCGGGGTTTGAAGTGGTTTTTTTGCGTAAACACGGGCTGCCCCGTTCGAAAACACTCGACCTGTACCTGACAGTCTTAGCCAAAGCATCTGATGAGCCTGTTATCCAAACCGTGCAGCCAGAACACAATGTGCCCCTCAAGCGCAAAGCAGGCATGCTCAAGCGTAAATTGCTGACAAAACTAAACCCGGAGCAAACCTGGCTGCCATTGGAAGGCAAAAAATGACCCCATTATTGACCCTTTTCACGGCTCCAAAGCCCTTTGTTGATCCATTTACCAGCCTGATCCAGCATAACGCACTGCGTTCCTGGAAAGCGCTGGGTGAAGAGGTGGAAGTTGTGGTTATCGGCAATGAAGAGGGCATCGCTGATGCAGCCCAGGAATACGCGTTCACCCAGCGCCCGGATGTAAAAGTGAACCGACTCGGCACGCCGTTGATCAGTTCCATTTTTGACCTCGGGCGAGGGGCCAATGAAAGTCCATTTTTGGCATATGTTAACGCGGACATCATCTTGTTCCCGGATTTGATCACAATCACTCAAAACGTAGCCAGCCAGGCAGAGAAATTTTTGATGGTTGGTCAGCGCTGGGATCTGGAAGTGACTGAGCCGCTCTATTTTGAGGGGGATTGGGTGCCGGCTTTGAAACAGCGCATGCGGGAAGAAGGCAATCTTCACACCCGCACCGGCAGCGATTATTTTGTCTTCCCCCGTGCTTGTTTTGAGACCATCCCCGATTTCACGGTTGGTAGGGCGGGCTGGGATAATTGGATGATCTATCAGGCCAGGAGACAGGGCTGGCACACGGTTGACTGCAGCGCTGAGCTTGACGTCATCCACCAAAACCACGACTACCGGCACCTTCCTGAAGGCAAGCCGCACTACCGACTTCCAGAAACAGGCGAAAACATCCGCCTGGCCGGCGGCATGCGCACGATTTTTGAATTGGACGACGCCTCTCACCGCTTGATTGGCGATAATATAGAGGATATGCCTCGTGATTGGAAGGGGAAAATACGGGAGTTCCAGAATCAGCCGATGCTTAAAAAAAATAATATTGTGCTCACCCAGATACTTTTCACCCTGCTTCAGCCAAGGCAAGCCTGGATTGAGTTTTGGAAAAATCGAGCTTTGCAAAAGGCCATGCAATCAACCTGCAAATCGGCACCGAAATAGAGGAGATGGTTATGCGAGTAGGACAAAACCCTGCAAAAAGCGTAAAAGAAGTGGTAAAACCGAAACGAATTACAGTTGCTGTGCTGAACTACATCCCATTTTTAAGTGGATTCTTTGCGGAAATGTTTGATGTTCTAAAACTTTGTCTTGGCAGTATCTGGGAGAATACCGATTTACCCTACGACCTGTTGGTTTTCGACAATGCGTCTTGCCCGGAAGTGCGGGAATACCTTGTTAAGAAACAACAAGAAAACAAAATTCAATTCCTGATTCTTTCGGACACGAACTTAGGAAAGGGTGGGGCTTGGAATATCATGCTATCTGCAGCTCCAGGAGAAGTGATCGCATATACTGATAATGACTGCTATTTTTTCCCAGGTTGGCTTTCAAATTCCATGAAAATTCTCGAAGGCTTTCCCAATGTAGGCATGGTCACTTCACGTCCTGTCGCCATGGACCAAGTTTTTAACACGAGTACGCTTGCTTGGGCACTACAAGATCCAGACTCGACTGTTGAAACCTCCCGTTTTATGGATTGGGAGACCTTCCGCTCTTTTACGATGAGTTTAGGCACATCCGAAGAGGATACTCGTCGTCAGTATGAGACACATCAAGACACCGTTGTTACTTACAAAGAACAGCGAGCCTTTGTGGGTGCGATGCACTATCAATTTCTTGCTTATAAAAAGGTTCTTGGTGAATTTTTGCCTTTTTCAATGGACCGACCGATGGGACAGGTCCGTCAACTGGATGTGCGTGTTAATGAAGCCCAATATTTGCGGTTAATGACACCGGAGCCTTATATGAATAATATGAGCAACCAAATTCCAGATTGGGTTGGACAGCTACAAAAAACGATGTCAAAAGGGACCAAAAAGATTCAGCTGAAAAATTTCAAGTTGATTAAGTGGCCGCTCATGCGTCTGTACGATTGGATATTTCGGATTTATTGGAAGGAACAATAAAAAATGCCGTTTAAAAACACTATCTTTGTAGTAGCAGACCACGGTCTGGCAATTATTTATTTCTTACAAAGCCAGGTGATTTCTAGTCTGATTCAAAACGGATCGCGAGTAGTTTTACTCACACAGGATGCTTTGGTTGAGCAAGTGAGAGATCGTTTTGGACAACAGGGGTTGATTGTTGAGGGCTTACGCTACGACAGGTGTGATGAATACGCACGCACTTATAAAAGTCGCACTCAATGGTGGTTACAGTTTTTACGTCGCGTAGGCACCTCTAATCGCATCAATACAGAAGCTATGGATAGTTATATTCGTCAGGTGGATTTTGAAGCCAAGGGTCGTCAGAAACTAATCATGCCCTTTGCAAAAATGGCAGTGAAGCAGCTACGCAAATCCAGTCAGGCACGCAAAAAAATTGTCCAATATCAGATGAAATTTACTCCATTCATTTATAGAGACCTTTTTGAGAAATACCAACCAAGTCTTGTGGTTTCTAGCACATATGGTTGGCGTAACGATCGCTATATACTGCGTGAGGCTCATACGTATGGAATTATGTCCGGAGCAGTTATTGTTGGTTGGGATAACCCATCAAGTTACGGAATACCATCTGCGCCAATGGATTTCGTAAACTGCTGGTCTGATATACAAAAGCAAGAGCTTATCGATGGCTCTGATTGGAGTCCTGATAAAGTTAATGTTGGTGGAATCCCTTCCTACGACAATTATTTCAACAAATCCTGGTTAATATCAAGAGAGAAGTACTTTAAAAAACATAATCTTGATCCCCAGCGGAAATTAATTGCCTACGCCAGCAGTTTTGTTACTTTTTCTCCGAACTATCGCAACATAAAAACTCTTGCAAACTTAGTTTCTAACGACGAGCTGGACCATAAAGCCCAATTGCTGGTTCGCTTACACCCCAACCACTTTCTGGACGAAACTTTGTTTGTTGGGGAACGTAAGCAAATATTTGAGCTGGCAGATCGACTACCTAATGTCCATGTTGTCGAGCCAGTTGCATTAGCAGGGAATTTGGGTAATTATTCTGGAGAGGATATGGACGAAAAAACTTCGATGATGGCTCATGCAGATGTTTTTACTACAGTATATTCCACCATGTGTGTGGAATGTGCGATTCACAATCGGCCAATCATCAGTGTCGTACTAGACGAACCAGGTGGTTGGAATGATCCTAACAAATTCTCACTTGCTTTGAGTGAAATTGACAAATGGCCAACTCACACTCGTTTCCTTGCATCTGGTGCGGGCAAAGTAGCAACCGACTCTGAAAGTCTTAGGCGACACCTCAATACCTATCTGAATAACGATAAAATTGATTCATTAGAACGAATGAGATTTGTCAAAGATGAGATTACATTTACTGATGGAAATGCAGGTATTCGCACGGGAGATTATTTGTTTTCACTTGCTCAAGGAGGCAAATTGTGAAATTTCTAATCGCTGGTTTAGGTTCTATTGGGCGCAGGCATTTGCGCAACCTCAAAGCCCTGGGCGAAACCGATTTAATGTTTTATCGCACTCATCAAGCCACCTTGCCGGATACTGACCTGATCGGTTATCAGACTTATACTGATTTGGACCAGGCTCTGGAGCAAAAACCGGATGGCGTGATTGTGGCTAACCCGACCGCCTTGCATTTGGAGGTTGCCATTGCGGCCGCAAAGGCCGACGCGGCTTTGTTGATCGAAAAGCCCATTTCAGACAGCCTGATTGGCATCCGCGACCTGCAAAACATCTTAAAGAAAACCGGAAAACCGACTTTGGTGGGCTACCATCTCCGCTATCACCCCGTTCTACAGCAAATCAAGGCATTGATCGAAAGCGACCGCCTGGGAAAAGCGCTTAAAGCGCATGCGCACTGGGGCGAATATCTACCAAACTGGCACCCTTGGGAGGACTACCGCCATTCCTACGCCGCCCGGGCTGATTTGGGCGGCGGCGTGCTGAATACGCTTTCCCATCCCCTGGATTACATGCGCTGGTTGATGGGTGAGGTCAGGTCCGTCTCCGCTGACCTGGCTAATTTGAGTGATTTGGAATTGGATGTGGAAGATAACGCCGAAGTGATGCTGCACCTTCAATCAGGCAGTCTGGCAACGGTCCATCTGGATTATTATCAACAACCGCCTTGCCACACCCTCGAGATCATTTTTGAGAAGGGAATGGTCAAATGGGAAAGCGCTTCAGGTTGCGCGACAATTGTGGATGTCAGCCAGAATAAAACCGAAGTGATTTGTCCTCCGGAGAATTTTGACCGGAATGATATGTTCCTGGCAGAGATGGAAGCTTTTGTTCGCTTGTGTAAGGGTGAGCAGATCGAGCACTGTACTTTGTCTGATGGCAAACGGGTGCAAAAAATTGTTGAAGTTGCCCGCCAAAGCGCCTCGCAAAAGGGCTGCGCGGTTCAACTGCCCTCGTAAAGAGTCCCTGATGATAAAATTCATCCAGGTGATAAACAGGAGAAATTGATGACGGACTCGGTCCTGAAAAAATTTGATATGAGCGGCAAGACGGCCATAGTGACCGGCGCTGTCGGGCTTTTAGGGCAGCAATTCAGCCTGGCCTTGGCTCAGGCTGGCGCTTCTGTCGTGTTGGCAGACCTGTCTGAAGAAACGGTTGCTCAACGAGCCCAGAGCTTGAGACAACAGGGCTTCAAAGCGCTTGGAGTAAGCGTTGACGTCACTGATCCAGAGTCAAATAAGGCGATGGTTGAGGCCGCCCTGAATCAATATGGCAGTGTGGACGTGCTGGTCAACAGTGCCGCGCTCGATCCGAAGTTTGACCCGGCTAACCTGAACAGCCAGGGAGCCAACGCCTTTGAAGACTATTCTCTGGAATCCTGGCGGCAGGCTCTGGATGTCAACCTGACCGGCATGTTTCTGGCTACCCAGGCATCCGTGGCTCCCATGCTGCGGCAGGGGCAGGGCGTTATCGTAAATATTGCCTCCATCTATGGTCTTGTGGCACCAGACCAGCGCCTTTACGAACGGCCGGATGGGACCCGCTCCTTTAAACCGGTTTATTACTCTGTCACAAAAGCAGGAGTGCTCGGTTTTACCAAATACCTGGCGGCTTATTACGCCGGGAAAAATATTCGGGTCAACGCCTTGACCCCCGGTGGAGTTTACAATGAGCACGATGAAGTTTTCACGGCTCAATACAGTGCCAGGACTATTCTCGGTCGCATGGCAAATATCGATGAGATGAGCGCTGCCATGCTGTTTTTGTGCAGTGACGCCAGCTCTTACATGACTGGCGGCAATTTGGTTGTTGATGGGGGGTGGACGGCATGGTAAAGCAAACTGAAGTGCTGGCCTTGATCCCTGCCCGGGGAGGCTCGAAAGGCATCCCGCGCAAAAATCTGCGCGACTTTGCCGGAGCACCCCTGATTGCCTATAGCATCGCTGCCGCAAAACAGGCTGAACGGGTCACCCGGGTGATCGTCTCGACTGATGACCCGGAAATCGCGGATGTTGCCCGGGCTTGGGGGGCTGAAGTGCCTTTCATGCGGCCGGCACAATTTGCCCAGGATGATTCAACCGACCTCCCTGTATTTGAACATGCCTTGGAATGGCTTGAGCAAAATGAGAATTACATGCCGGATATTGTCATTCAACTGCGTCCGACCTCACCAGTGAGACCAATTGGGTTGCTCGATCAAGCCGTTGAACTCTTGCTCGAACATCCTGAGGTGGATTGTGTGCGGGGGGTGGTGCCCTCAGTTCAAAACCCCTTCAAGATGTGGCAGATTGATAGCGAAGGCCGGCTAACACAGCTTTTAGAGGTAGCTGGGTTGCGCGAACCCTACAACGCGCCCAGGCAAGCTCTCCCGCAGACTTACTGGCAGACCGGCCACATTGATGCCATCCGTTCGAACACCATTTTAGCGAAACACAGCCTAACAGGGGACATAATTTTGCCGCTGCTGATTGACCCTTTGTATACTGTCGACATTGATACCCCGGATGATTTTCTGATTTCTGCAAAATTGATCAGCGACCCCCGTATTAAGGCGGTAGACCCACTCAAAAACAGGCGTCCCTTCCCTGAAAGAATCAGTTACCTTGTAATGGATTTTGACGGTGTCCTTACTGATGATAAGGTTTATGTCGATCAGGATGGGCGCGAAACTGTACGCTGCAGCCGTTCTGACGGTTTTGGAATCGCTTTGTTGAAAGAAAAATCGTCTATCCAGGCCATGATCCTTTCACGTGAGACCAATCCGGTCGTCACCGCGCGAGCCAAAAAGTTGGATATTGAAGTTTTTCAATCCGTATTAAATAAAGATCTAGCCCTAAAATCCCTTATCGAAGAAAGAAACCTGAAACCAGAAGAAATAATTTACATCGGAAATGACCTGAACGATCTGGTTGTTTTGCCTCTTGTGGGATACTTTGTCTGTCCAGCTGATGCTCACCCCCAGGTTTTAAGACAGGCCGATCTGGTTCTTAACCACCTGGGTGGCAAAGGCGCGGTCCGGGAGCTGGTTGAAAAAATTTTGGAAAAACAAAGCAATCAGGAAAATTTATAAAAAGGAAACTAAACATCAATGATTGATATCGAATTCTATATGAAAGTTGGAGACCTAAAAAAACGTCTGAGCGCTGGCGAGCACTTTTCTAAAGCAGAACTCCAAATGCTGCTTGAGAGCTACCGCAGCCCGCATCCGGTAGTCTATAACATCGAGACGACCAACGCTTGCAACATGCGTTGTGAGATGTGCCCGCGCACAACCATGATGACCAGACCGGTTGAAACCATGTCTCCTGAACTTTTCAAAAGCGTAATTGATCAACTTTCCCCTTTCAATCAGGAACAATTATCACGCTGGGAAGATTTTGCTGAGAGTTATTATGGTGTGCCCAGGGACGGCATGAGCGAAAACCACTTCTTCCTCTACGTTATTCCCAGGGTAATTGTGCTGCATGGCTACGGCGACCCGTTGTTGGACAAAAATATCCCCACCTACGTCAAGTGGATGACAGAAAAAGGTCTTCAATCTTACTTTTCCTGCAATCCGGCCAATATTAATATGAACCGCACCATCGAAACCTTTGAGAACGGTTTGGGCTTCGTGAAATATTCTATTGAAAGTGTTGATGACCTGCGCCACAAGAGCGTGCGTGGCGAAGCCTCGAACTTCACTGAAGCCTACCGCAATATTTTGCGCTTGCTGAACCTGAAAGCTCAAAGAAACTACAAAACCACCATTGTGATCACTATGATCAATCTGAACAAACCCTGGCAACAGGACGAGTATCAAAAACTGGTGGAAGCTTTTGAGGGGCTGGATGTCTATGTTTATCTCAAGAGCCAGGATCAAATGTGGTATGAAGATAATAAACAGACGACCGCCTCCATCCATTGGCAGGAATTTTGTCAGTTCCCCTGGTCATCCATGACCGTGAAATCGAATGGCGAGTGCGCTCAATGTGTCGAAGACTTCAATAACGAGATCATCCTGGGCGATGCACGGACAGAAAGTTTGTACGATATTTGGAACGGCGAAGCTTATGAAAACTTCCGCAATGACCATTTCAATTTAAAACCTGGAATCAAGTGTACCGAACAATGTGATATGCACTTGATTGGCAGCTATCTGGCTCAGTAGAGGTGTAAATGAGAAACACAATAAAAATTGGGAAACATTTGATTGGTGATGATCAGCCAACCTATATCGTTGGTGAGATTGGCATCAATCACAATGGCGATCTTGAGGTGGCAAAAGATCTCATAGCAGCCGCAAAAAAGGCCGGCGCGAATGCTGTCAAGTTTCAAAAGCGCACCCCTGAAATCTGTGTGCCGCTTGAGCAGCAAGGCCAAATGCGGGATACCCCCTGGGGATATATCTCCTATTTAGACTATCGCTACAAAGTTGAATTTGATGAAGAAGCCTATCGCGAAATCGATCGCTATGCCAAAGAACTGGAAATTGACTGGTTTGCTTCCTCCTGGGATGTGCCCTCCCTCCATTTTATGGAAAAATTTGATCCCCCAACGCACAAGATTCCTTCAGCCTTGCTGACCGATCATGAGCTTTTGCGTGCCCATCACGAAACGGGCAAACCGATCATCCTTTCAACGGGCATGTCGACCATGGAGCAGATCCAGGAAGCTGTGGACATTTTGGGTGAAGAAAACCTGGTCCTCTGTCACACCACCAGCTCCTATCCCTGCCCACCTGAAGAGCTGAACCTGCGCATGATCAATACCCTGAAAGAGAAATTCAACTGCCCGATTGGCTATTCTGGTCACGAAGTTGGCCTGGTTCCAAGCGCCATCGCGGTGGCTTTGGGTGCCAGCCTGGTTGAACGCCACATCACACTTGACCGGGCTATGTGGGGCTCGGACCAAAGCGCTTCGGTGGAGCCTCAGGGCATTTCTACCCTGGTCAAATACATTCGCGTGACTGAAAAGTCTCTTGGAGACGGCGTTAAGCAGGTTTATGACAGCGAACAATCTTCTCTGAGGAAGCTGAGAAGGTTTAGTCATTAAAATGACTGATTTGGGATTGATCACTCGCGCTCGCAGGCGTTTGCAAAGAGAAGCGCTGCAGCGTAAAAACAATGTTGTTTTGCGCACGATGGCGTGCCAGGTAAGCCAAAACTTGCCGGAAGCGCAGCAAAAACCGATTGTTTTCTTCAACGCTTCCACTCGCTTGAGCGGCTTGAGTCTGAACGCGGGTTTTTCCATCCTGACGGCCTGGTCTTTGGGGCTGCAAGGCGTGCCTGTGGTCCATTTTGTTTGTTCTTCGGGTTTACAGCCCTGTGTTTTGGGGACAAACCGCAAAGATGCTAACGGGGCTCCACCTTGCGCGGATTGTATCCGCCAATCCCAGGCAGTTTATGAATCCAGCCAGATCAGAGAATTTCAATATAAAACCGACCCGAATTTGGACAATCAGCTTGAGGAGTCAAGCCTTGACCAGCTGATGGGCTTTGAACACCAGGGGATGCCCTTGGGGAATTTGGTTTTGCCCTCACTACGCTGGATCTTGCGTCGTCACAACTTGGCAGAAGATGAATATACGACCACCCTTTACAAAAATTACATTCGCTCAGCCTGGTCTTTGGCGCGGCAGTTTGAGCAATTGGTCAAGGAGCTCGACCCGCAGGTTGTGGTCCTGTTCAATGGCATGCAGTATCCTGAAGCGGTTGCCCGTTGGGTTGCCCGCGGTTATGGCATCAGAGTAATCTCCCATGAAGTTGGTATGCGCCCTCTGAGCGCTTATTTCACCGAGGGCGACGCCACTGCTTATGATCTGGACATCCCAGCCGACTTTCAACTGAATCAGGATCAAAATGAAAAGCTGGATGCCTATCTAAGTGCCCGGTTCAAGGGCGATTTTCACATGGCGGGTGTGAAGTTTTGGCCTGAGATGAGCGAACTCAGTCAGGATTTCCAGGCAACGGCCGCTAAATTCAAACAGGTCGTCCCGGTCTTTACCAATGTCATTTTCGACACCAGTCAACCACACGCCAACGTCCTTTTTAGAGACATGTTTTTCTGGCTCGATCAGATCCTTGAGGTTGCGAAAACCCACCCTGAAACGCTTTTTGTGGTTCGGGCACATCCAGATGAAGCTCGCAAGGGCAAGGCCAGCGAAGAATCTGTCTCCCAATGGGCACAGGATCGCCAGCTTGATAACCTGCCAAATGTGAAATTTGTGCCACCCCAGGAATACATCAACTCTTACGACCTGATCCGCATGGCAAAATTTGTGCTGATTTACAATTCGACCATTGGGATGGAGGCTTCCATCCTTGGCGCGCCCGTCCTCTCGGCCGGTAAGGCCCGTTTTACCGCTTCAGATGTGGTCTGGTTCCCCCAAAGCCAGCAAGCTTACCTGGCGCAGCTGGAAGAATTGTTGAATGCTGAAAGCGTAGAAGTCCCCGAGCGTTTCAAAATCAATGCCCGGCGCTTCTTGTACTGGCAGCTCTACCGCTCCTCTTTGAGTTTTGAAGAGTTTCTTGAACCCGATGGCCTTTGGCCCGGTTATGTTAAGTTAAAGAATTTTGATTGGCAGGCTCTGCTTCCCAAACACTCAAATACCTTGGCCGTCATTGCAGAAGGCTTGCTCAGGGAAGGAGATTTTATGCTCAAGGAGAATCAAGAATGAAACTTGAAAAAATCGTTGCCCTGGTACCCATGCGGCACGACTCAAAACGCGTTCCCGGTAAAAACTACCGTCTCATGTGCGGTAAGCCTCTTTATGCCCACATCATTGAGACCTTATTAAGCTGTCCTGAAATCGATCAGGTTGTGGTTGATACTGATTCCCCGACCATTCTTGAGGGGCTGAGCAAGGACTACCCTCAGGTCAAGACCCTGCTGCGACCGCAAGAGCTGCGGGCAGATACCACGCCTACCAACGAGATCCTGGTCTACGACACCAGCCAGGTGCCGGCTGACCTCTACCTGCAGACCCACTCCACCAACCCCCTGTTGAAACCTGAAACCATCTCGAAAGCCATCCAAAAGTTACGCGAGGTCTATCCTGAGTACGACTCCCTCTTCAGCGTCACACGCTTGCAAACCCGTTTATGGGATGAGTTAGGCCGGGCGGTTAACCACAACCCTGCCGTTTTGCTGCGCACGCAGGACCTTCCGCCCATTTATGAGGAAAACTCCTGTCTCTATCTCTTTACCCGTGAGACGCTCATCTCCCGCCGCAATCGACTGGGAGAACGCCCCTTGATGTTCGAGATGGACGCGCGCGAAGCAACCGATATTGACGAAGAACTCGACTTCCTTATCGCTGAAACTTTAATGCAAAAACAAAACTAACCGAGGTATTATGAGAACTGTTCTGATCACCGCACCTTACATTATTCCCTTCATGGATCGTTTCACCCCCATTCTGGAGTCTTTTGGTTTGAATGTAATCATTCCAGAAGTAGACGAACGATTTGAAGTTGACGAGTTGCTGGAATTTGCTGGTCAATATGAAGGCACAATTTGTGGCGATGATCGTTATACCGCCGAAGTGATTGCTGCCAACGCGGAGACCCTGAAAGTGATTTCAAAATGGGGTACCGGAGTGGATGCGATTGATGCTGAGGCGGCAGAAAAGTACGGCATTATGGTTGGTCGCACCCCCAACGCCTTCACTGTGCCTGTTTCTGAAAGCGTACTGGGTTGTATGCTTAGCTTTGCTCGTAATATCCCTTGGATGGACGACGCGATGAAGGCAGGTGAATGGAAGAAAATTTCCGGTCACACGCTAATGGAATCAACGTTGGGAGTGGTTGGTGTTGGCAATATCGGCAAGGCTGTCATTCGACGTGCCCGGGCTTTCGGGATGAAAATAATAGCAAACGATATCATCGAAATTGAACCAGATTTCATTATTGAGCAAGGAATTGAGATGACTAGTTTGGAAGATCTGCTGGAGCGAGCAGATTACATCAGTCTAAATGTTTCGCTGAACCCCACTTCTTACCATTTGATCGATGCCGATGCGCTGGCGCATGTGAAGCCAACCGCTGTCTTGATCAACAGTTGCCGCGGACCTGTTGTGCACGAACCGGCTTTGATCGCCGCCTTGCAGGAAGGTCGCTTGAGAGGCGCGGCGCTGGATGTGTTTGAAGATGAGCCTCTACCGGCTGATAGCCCGCTGACAAAGATGGACAACGTCTTGCTCTCCCCCCATAATACCAACAGCAGCCCTTTCTTCTGGGAACGCATTCACTGGAACTCCATTCGCAACCTCTTGATCGGTCTGGACATCCCGGTTGGGGACATCGATAGCCTTAAGGCGATGGAAAAAAAGGTTTAGATACACGAAGTCAAGTAAAAAAACTTGTCAGATGAAGAAAGTCGAGAAATATTATGCCTGAGAAAAAGAAAACAGTATTGATCACAGGCGCTGCCGGTGGTGTCGGGCGGGCAACAGTGGCTTACTTTGCCAAGCGTGGCGTCCAGGTGATCGGTGTTGACCGCTTACCAGGTTATGAAAGCTTCCCCCAAGATGGGTTGTATATCCAGGCGGACATTTCTGTCCCCGAAAACCTTGAAATGATTTTTGGAAAAGCCAATCAGTTTTCGGAAACTTTGGACGTTCTGGTCAATAACGCCGCTTTTCAGGTCACCAAGCCATTGATCGAAACCAGCGTGGAAGAGTGGGATGCGGTCATGGGCTCCAATTTGCGTTCTGTTTTCCTGGGTGTCAAGCTGGCCTACCCCATGCTGAAAGCCGAGGGGGGCGGGGCGATCGTTAACGTCTCCTCGGTCCATGCCGTTGCTACTTCCGCTAATATCGCCGCATACGCCGCGAGCAAAGGCGGACTGCTGGCGCTTACCAGAGCCATGGCGATCGAATTCGCGCCGGATAACATCCGCGTGAACGCCGTGCTCCCCGGGGCGGTTGACACCCCCATGCTGCGGGCAGGTTTTCACCGCGGTAGACCAGGCGAGCCCTCTGAAGAAGAGCAGTTAGCTGCCTTGGCAGCCAAAACTGTCAACGGTCGCGTAGCTGACCCCCAGGAAATCGCCTCCGTGATCTACTTTCTGGCAGATTCAAGCGCTTCAAGCTTTATCACCGGTCAGGGCTTGTTAGCTGATGGCGGCGCCACCTGCCGTCTCAGCACAGAATAGAAAAATTATATGTCCACGATAAACGATAGATTCATGAACCTCGCCCGCAGAGCTTACGACGGCCTGCGGCGTTTACCCGAACTACCCGCGGCAACCCTGCAACCCTGGCGCAGGGAGTCCCGCCGCAGACTGGCAGCTCTCAAAGACAGCCACAAAGGTGAACGTTGCTTTGTCATCGGCAACGGTCCTTCCTTGAAACAGACCGATCTGAGCAAGTTGAAAAACGATTTCACCATTGGGATGAACCGCATTTTCCTGGCAGCTGAGGAGTTGGGTTTTCTGCCCGACATCCTGGTTTGCGTCAATGATCTGGTCGTGGAGCAGTCAGTTGTGGAGTTTCAGGCGCTGCAAATGCCCAAGTTTTTCTCCTGGAGGGCGCGTAAGTGGTTGGGTATGGACCCCTGGATGCATTTTATTTACACAACCTACACTTCACCTAAATTTGCTACTGATGTGAGCGGTCGCGTCTGGGAGGGCGCCACTGTCACCAATGTTTGCCTGCAGTTGGCTTACCACATGGGCTTCTCTGAGGTGATTTTGATTGGTGTTGACCATAGTTTTGCCACCAAAGGCACCCCAAATACCACCATCCAGTCTCAGGGGGATGACCCCAACCATTTTTCAGCTTCTTACTTCGGCAAAGGTTTCCGCTGGCAGTTGCCCGATCTGGAAACCTCTGAAATGGGCTACCGCATGGCACGAAAGGCTTACGAACAAACCGGGCGAAAAATCCTCGATGCGACCGTGGGTGGTAAGCTTGATATCTTTGAAAAGGTCGACTATAACAGTTTGTTTGAGTAAAAAGCGACCGCTTGTGCCGCCTGTGCCCACCGTGAAACGGATGGGTAGTCTCCTGATCGAGAACATAACCTCACCAAAGCTGTCCAGTGAGATTCCGCCACTAGGACGTAAACTGACCTAACGCTAAGCATTAATGGTATAACCCTAAATCCCGAACCTCAACTTCAACTATAATTCAAGCATGCATTCAAACCCATTGGTCTCCATCATCACCCCTTCCTATAACCAGGCGCGCTACCTTGAGCAAACCATGCTTTCGGTACTGGAACAGGACTATGCGCGCATCGAGTACTGGGTCATTGATGGCGGCTCTGATGACGGAAGCCAGGAAATCATCCAAAGTTATGCTGACCGGCTGGCGGGTTGGGTCTCTGAAAAAGACAACGGCCAGGCGGATGGGGTCAATAAGGGCTTGGCCAAAGCCACCGGGGAGATCATTGGCTGGCTGAACTCAGATGATTTGTATTATCCTGGCGCAATCCGGGCTGCGGTTGAAGCTTTCAAGCAGCACCCCGAGGCTTCTTTTGTGTTCAGTGATGTTGAATCCATTGATGAAAACGGTCAGCCTTTTCACCTCATGCGCTATGGGGATTGGAAATTGCCGGACCTGATGACCTCCCATATCATTGGACAGCCCGGAGTGTTCATGCGCCGGGAGGTGCTTGAGCAGGCTGGTTATCTGGATTTATCTTATAACTACCTGCTGGATGTCCAGCTGTGGATCCGGATGGCCGCCATAGCCGAACCATTTTATGTTCCCGGAGCGGTTTGGGCAGCAGCCCGCATGCATTCCGGAGCCAAGAACATGGCTCAGGCAGGCGCTTTTGGACCGGAAGCTTTCCGACTGGCAAAGTGGGTCTGTGAGGACCAGCGTTTTTACCCGCTTTCCACCAAATTGTTCAACAAAATTTGGGCTGGGGCCTACCGCCTGAACGCTTTTTACCTGGTTGAAGCCGGCAAATACAAAGCAGCGCTGCATTCCTATTCAAAAATGGCGCGTCTGGCACCTTCCTTTTTGCCAGGGGCATCTAAACGCATGGCTTACGCTGCTTTGAGCGCGCTTGGGGTTCAAAACCTGCGCCAGACCTATGCTGGGTGGCGCCTAAAACAGTACGACAAAGCGCAGAAAAAGCGGGGCAGCCATGACTGAAAAGCCCAAAGTCACTATTGTCACCCCCTCTTTCAACCAAGCCTGCTTCCTGGAAGAGACCATGCGCTCGGTACTCGAGCAGGATTACCCCAACATCGAATATGTCGTCATCGACGGCGGCTCCACCGATGGAAGCGCTGAAATCATCCAAAAGTATGAGAGCCAGCTGGCTTATTGGCAAAGCCAAAAAGATAAGGGTCAGACCGACGCCATCAACCAGGGTTTCGCGCGTGCCAGCGGAGAAATTTTTGCCTGGTTGAACTCGGACGACATTTTGCTACCCGGCGCCGTCACTGCCGCGGTCAGGCAGCTGCAAACACACCCCGAAGTTGGCATGGTCTATGGCGATTGCCTTTGGATCAATGCTGACGGCAAAAAGATCGGTAACTTCCCGGCTGCTCAGACAGACTTGAAAAAGCTGCGCCGCGGTTATGTGCACATCCCCCAGCAAGCCTCATTTTTCCGGGCTGATCTATGGAAAAAGGTCGGTCCGCTGGATGACAGCTTCTACTTTGCCATGGATTACGACCTTTGGACGCGTTTGGCAGCTGAGGCCCCGCTGCTGTATGTGCCTGAGCTTTGGGCCGCCTTCCGGCTGCATGGAGATGCCAAATCCATCGCGGAGGACGACCGCTGCTGGCCGGAAATGCTGCGCGTGCATTATCGCGATGGCGGGAAAAAACTTTCGCTGATGACCCTCAAGTACACCGTTCGAAAAGCAGTCCAACCTCTGTGGATCTGGCTGCGCAGACAGCGCATCAAGAACTAAACCATAAAAACCCAGAAAATTATTGCTTGGTTGCGGCAGGCTTGAGGTTGACCAAAACCGTACCGATGCTGGCGATTGTCAGCCCAATCACCCCGATCCAGGTCAACTTTTCGCCAAGGAACAACCAGGCCAGCAGGCTGATTTGGATCAGCATGGTGTTGTTGATGATGCTGGATTCCATTGCCGTCAGCACCTGCAGGCTTTTATTCCACAGCCAGAAGGCCAGGGCGGTGTTGAAGACTGCCAACACAATCAAAATCAGCCAGGATTGTGAACTCAAAGGCGGCAGTCCCTGAAAACTGATCCCACTTCCCAAGAGCAGGATCGACCCAAAGCCCATACTGATCCCGGTCACCACAAGTGGGTCCAGGTTCTTTTGCCGGTTGATCCCGCGCCCCATGACTGCCGCAATGGCGTTTGAGAGCACGGTAAAAGCGCCCAGTGCCAAGCCAAGCGTACTCTTGGGCAAGCTGGTTTGAGGGAAGAAATAGACCAATACCCCCAACAGAAAGAGTGCCAGGCCGCTCCACTGCAGTTTGCTGACAGATTCACGCAAAACCACCAGCCCGATGATTGCCACCAGGGGGGCAGAAAAATTAAGCATTAAACTGAGGGTGATCGCATCCAGATACTTCAAAGACAAAAACTGCCCTCCCTGGGTGAAGCTGTAATAAACCAACCCAAGCAGCAGCAGTTCTCCCCATTCTCTTTTGCTTAATTTTTGAATCGCCTCCCGTTTTTTTACTAAACCAGGTAAGAGGATCAGAAAGGCGATGAAATAACGTAAGCCCGCGAAGGTCAGTGGTGGGATTTCTTCGATCGATAATTTGATCAATACCCAGGAGCTTGACCACAACAAGGTCACGAATAAGGCTTGCAGAATGGCTTTGTTTCGTTGGGATAGTGACATCAAAGCACTCCTTTTTTCTACACGAAGAAAGAATGCCTACCTAACCCCTCCCGGCTTTTATCCGATCCGGTGCTACGCTTTCGCTTTTGCAACGCTTGGTCCAGCCCTGCGAGTACACGAATGCAGCGGAACCCTAGATGCTCAGGGCGGCAAGAAAATTGTATCATTTATTCAACTTTATCAACCAGACTTTCAAACAACAGATTGCTTGTTCATTTATTTCAAAAACATGCTTACACCGTAATCCTAAACATAGTTAAGTGTTCCCCCGGATAAACCGCCTTGTAACTTGAACTGAAAAATTCAGCCCTTGACAGCGTTGCGCTTGGTGCTATAATCATATTCAGAAAAATGAATATTATTGAGAACACCATTACCAAACCAACATATACTGAAACCCAGGCGCAGCTGTTTAAGCTTTTAGCCCATCCAGTCAGATTAGGCATCCTGACCCTCTTACGGGATGGTGAACACTGTGTCTGCCACATTGAAGCCCATTTGGGCTTGCGCCAGTCTGCCATTTCCCAGCAGTTAGCCCTGCTAAGAGAAGCAGGCCTGGTTCAGGACCGCCGTGATGGCTGGAATATTTTCTATCGTGTCAGCGACCCCGCGCTTTACGTAATTTTGGATTCGGCAGCGGAGTTTAGCGGACAAACTTATGAACCTCTAAGCAACAACGAAGTCCACTGTTGTTGCCCCGACTGTTCTTCAAAATCCCAAAACTAATTTTTCAAATAAGGAGCTAATATGTTAGATATCAAAATTCTTGGACCCGGCTGTGCCAACTGCAAACGCGTAGAAATGATTGTCCGTAAAGTTGTGGTCACTCAAGGCCTGGAAGCTGAAATCGAAAAAGTGACCGACTTTCAAGAGATCAGCAAATACCCCATCCTTTCCACCCCCGGATTGGTTCTTAATGGAAAAGTGCTCTCCTCCGGTCGAATTCCCACCGAAGCTGAAGTCAGGGAGTGGCTGACGGCTTAACCTGCATCAGAATAAAAAAAGATTTCCTACTCGACTGGAGAGTGAATGACTACAGTATTGACCTATATCGGTAATTTGTTCATGGCAGGTTGGGCCAGCCTACTGGATTACCTGGCAGCACACGTGCTGCTTTGCCTGGTCCCGGCTTTTATCATTGCCGGTTTCATGAGCACCATGATCCCTAAAGAAACCATCACACACTATCTTGGTCCCAAAGCGGCCAAGTGGATCGCTTACCCGGCTTCGGCTATAGGCGGTTTTATTCTGGCGGTTTGTTCCTGTACCATCCTGCCCTTATTTGCCGGGATCTGGAAGCGAGGAGCAGGGCTTGGACCGGCGATCACCTTTTTGTTTGTCGGCCCCGCCATCAACATCCTGGCCATCACCTATACCGGCGCAACCATTGGCATGGACATTGCTTTGGCGCGCCTGGTCTTGTCGATCGTTTTTGGCATCGTGATTGGCTTGCTGATGGCTTGGATTTTTCGTAAAGATGAAAATCAGCGCCATGATCAACTTGCCTCTGAAGGTCTTTTCGACCAACAAGTCAAGGTAAAGCCCGCTGTTTGGGGCTTGTTCCTGCTGCTTTTTGCTGTCCTGATTGTTGGTACGCTGCAGGTCAGACCGCTGACCACTGTATTTGCCAGTCTTCAGCTGGGCGCTCCCTGGATCACAGCCTTGGCTGCCCGGCTTGAGCCGCTGGGGCTCACACTGCAAGGATTGCTGCTGATTTTAATGCTGATCGTAATCGGGATCACCGCTTGGAAAGGCTTCGAGACCATTTACGAGCACTGGTCAACCTGGACCAATTCTGCAATTGTACTGATCGCCCTGACCATTCTCCTGGCCGCCTTGAAAGAAGATCTCGGCTCAATGAGTATCGATATTACCGGCAGGTTCATCGGCGTCTTTGTTCTGCTGATCGCTATTTACTACGTCGTTCAGCATTACTTCGAACAGGAGGAATTGAACGGTTGGATATGGGAGACCTGGAAGTTTGTCAAGCAGATCTTCCCCTTATTGATCGTTGGCGTTTTCCTGGCTGGCATGGTCCGGGTTGTTATCCCGGAAAGTTGGGTGCGCACAGTAGCAGGTCAAAACACGATTTTAGCCAATTTTGTAGGTGTGATTTTTGGTGTCTTTATGTACTTTCCTACCCTGGTTGAGGTACCCATCGCCAAGATGTTCCTGGACCTGGGTATGGCGCGCGGTCCCCTCTTGGCCTATTTGTTGGCAGACCCCGAACTCTCTCTGCAGTCGATCATGGTGCTCAACGGCATCATGGGCAAACAAAAAACAGCGGTTTACGTCTCGCTGGTTGCCATCTTCAGCACACTGGCTGGCTATCTCTTTGGCCTGGTGATGCTTGGTTTTGGATAAAAATACAGAAAAAAAGCCGCTCTGTTACAGCAGAGCGGCTTTTTTGTTTTAATAACTCAGGCGGATTTCCCCAGTATTTTCCCAACTGTGTCAAAAGCGTCCAAAGCCTGTTCCAGGTCATCCTGACTGTGAGCGGCTGAGATCATTACTCGGATGCGGGCCTTCCCCAGCGGTACGGTCGGGAAGCCGAGCGCCATGGCAAACACGCCTTCCTCAAAAAGCTGCCGGCTGAACTCACGCGCCAGCTGCACGTCGCCGAGCATGACGGGTGTGATGGGGGTTTGTGTCAGACCGGTATCGAAACCAAGTTTGCGCATTTCTTCCTGGAAGAAGCGGGCGTTGCTCCACAAGCGGTCCACCAGCTCGGTCGACTCTTCCAACAAGTCCACCGCTGCCAGGCAGGCGGCGGTATCCGGCACAGTCACCGCGGATGAGAACAGAAAGGGGCGGCCGCGCTGACGCAGCCATTCGATGATTTTGGTGTTGCCTGCCACGACGCCGCCAACCACGCCGAAAGCCTTGCTGAAGGTGCCAACTTCAATGTCAACTTTACCGTGCAGTTTGAAGTGGTCTACGATACCGCGACCACCTTCGCCCATAACGCCCTCACCGTGAGCGTCGTCAACCATGGTCATCAAACCATATTTGTCCGATACTTCTACCAACTTATCAAGAGGAGCGAAATCGCCATCCATTGAAAAAACGCCGTCAGTGATCATCAGACCGCGCCGGTAGCTGCCCTGGGCTTCTGCGATCACCCGGTCAAGATCTGCCGGATCGGCGTGCTTGAAGCGGTGGATCTTTGCTCCGGAGAGCCTGGAACCATCAATGATCGAAGCGTGATTGAGTTCATCAGAAAAGATCGCGTCTTCCTTGCCAACCAAAGCTGGGATGGTCGCGCCATTGGCAGTGAACCCCGATTGAAAGGTGATGGCGGATTCAACCCGTTTGAAGGCAGCCATGCGTCTTTCAAGTTCAACGTGCAGGCTCATGGTGCCGGCAATCGTGCGCACCGCGCCTGGTCCAACACCAAATTTCTCCATGGCTGTTTTTGCCGCCTCAACTAAACGGGGGTGGTTAGCCAGACCGAGGTAGTTATTGGCACAAAAGTTGAGCACTTTTTTGCCATCTACAATCACAGAGGGGCCTTGCGGCGAATCCATTGTGCGAATCGTGTTGTAAAAGCCGGTTTCTTTCAGGTTGGTCAGTTCTTCATCAATCCAGGTCAATTTGTCGCTCATTTACTCCTCTTTCTATGCAATTATTCTGATTATACACGGGCTTAAACTGACAGGGTGAATTTTTACGTTTGAACGAGTATAATACTCAGACTATTCTAGAAAACCACGGAGAAATTATGCAAATTATCCCTGCCTCAGATTATGCCGACATGAGCCGAAAAGCTGCCAGGATCATCGCCGCTCAGGTCAAACTTAAACCCCAAAGTGTACTCGGCTTGGCTACTGGCTCTACCCCCATTGGAACTTATAAAGAATTGATTCGCTTTCATCATGATGAAGAATTGGATTTTTCGCAGGTCACATCCGTAAACCTGGATGAATACTACGGTCTGAGCCCGGAGCATGACCAGAGCTATCGTTTTTTCATGCGGACGAATCTTTTTGACCACATCAATATCGATGTAGAGCGCACACATGTACCGGATGGACTTGCCAAGGATATCGAGAAATCCTGTTCTGACTATGACGCTTTGGTGACAGAGCTCGGCGGGACGGACATCCAGGTTTTGGGGATCGGTGACAATGGTCACATCGCATTTAACGAACCTGACGATTATTTTCATGCTGAAACACACCTTGTCGACCTTGATCAGAAAACCATCAAAGCCAACGCCCGCTTTTTTGAGAGCGAAGCTGACGTGCCGCGTCAGGCAATCACCATGGGCATGCGCTCCATTTTAAACTCCAGGCTGATTTTGATGTTGGCCAGCGGAGCAGGCAAAGCCTATGCTATCGAGCGCATGCTGCAGGGTCCTGTTGACCCCCAGCTGCCGGCCTCGATTTTACAGCTGCATCAAAATGTCATGCTGATAGCTGACCAGGCGGCGCTTTCTATGCTCGATTAAGCGGAAACTTAGCTTTTCAAAAAGACAGGAGCCGGTTAAAGCGGCTCCTGTTTTACACTCCAGCTTCAGAGGTTACAACTCAATATTTTTCTTCACAGTATCCACAGATACCCACCGTGCCAGGGCCGGTGTGAAGCCCTAAAACCGGACCGGTGCTGGTCACCAGCAATTCTACGGGTTTAAGTTCCTGGCGGATGCGTTCAGCCATCAGTCTTGCTTCTTCCTCGGCCGCTCCCTGGATAATGGCAACATGCAGCCTTAGACCGTTTTCAACATTGCTCTTGAAGTGCTTGTAAATTTTTTCGAGCATAGCTTTCTTTGTGCGCACAACGCCAATCGGATCGATCTTACCGGTAGTAGCGTTGATGGTCACCAGTGGACGGACGGAAACCTTGCTGCTGATCCATTTGAAAGCTGGTCCCAGGCGGCCGCTGCGGGCAACGTAAACGAGCGAGGGTAAGCCGATGGAAAAGACCAGTTTTTGCCTGATGGCATCGACTTTTTCAAGCGCTTTTTGGGCGGATTCACCCAATTTGACAGCACGTGCCGCTTCGATGGCCTGCCAGCCAAGATGCATGGAAACAGCCCGGGAATCAACCAGGTGCACAGGCACCGGACAGGTCTTGGCGGCTATCTCTGCTGAGTTGTATGTACCGCTCAAAACACTGCTCACGGTCAGGCAGATGATCTCATCCGCGCCCTGAGCAACAGCCTCCTCAAAGGCCGCCTGAAATTGACTTGCGCTAGGTTGAGATGAGGTGGGGATGGCCGGGTCAATTGGCAGGCGCCGGTAAAACTCCTCAGCGCTCATGGTGACCCTGTCCAGGTAAGACTTGTTGTCCCAAATGATGTGTGTTGGCACAATGATGATGCCCAATTCCTGGATTTGTTCTGGCAAAATGTCGCAGGAACTATCGCTGACGATTTTGATCATAATCCGGCTCCGTGGTTAAGTTCACTTGTTTTGCTCACAAGTGGTTTTATATGATGATAACACTTTTGTGGTCTTACGGTTGCTTAAAATTTGCGGCTAACAGGCGTATCAAAGGATGTCTCTTGTAGTTATGGAGAGCTTGTGAGGTTTTTATGAAGGGTTCTGGAATTACTTTTTATCCAGAAAAAAGCGGCTGGAGGGATTGGGCTCCTCTCGCCGGAAGCCAGCCCGGGCGTAAAAACTGGCAAAGCCGATCTCGGCCATATCATAGCGGTCCGGCAGGGCGGGTCGCGGCTGGGTGATATCGTCCAGTGGCAGCACCTCTACCCGAGTGGCGCCGGATTTCAAGGCCGCCTCGATGGAAGCGCGCAGTAAGAGCATAAATAAGGAAGAATAATTCCAATATTTTGCCAGGGAGAGTTGTTTGATGCTCCAAAAGCTTGCCGTTTGTCCGTTTTGTGAAGCGTCTTCTTGCTTGGAAGCGCAGACCAACTCGCATGCGCCAATTGGCTTTCGCTCTTCCAATAGCAGCAGCCCAACCCGAAGCCCGGCTTGTTGAAAATCAGATAAAAGGGCACTTTCCGCTTCGGTCTGATTTTCCAGGAGCTGACCGAAAATCAACTGTGTCTCACTTGAAAGTTTGTCATTGTCAGTTTTATCCAGCAGGTTGGCGAGATCAAGGTAATCCCGCAGACTGCACGGCAGCCGGGTCGTGACCCGGGACGAAAGCTGCGCAAACTCTGCTTGATGACCAGCATACAGACTGTTAGCATAATCCTGATATTCCGGCGGTAGGGGAAGTTTGAAAAGGTTGCAGAGATAGTTCACATCCTGGTAATCCTGATGGTCGAACTCGTAACCAAGATGAAAATCGACCAGCCATTCAGGATGAATGCAAGCCACATTAACGCCGGCGATGCGCCCCTGACCATTTAAAGATTCGCCCGGGTATTCCACACCGCCAACAATTTGCCCTTTGTTATTGCGGATAAAACTGTGAATGTCAACGCGATGGCCGGCGCAATTTTCGAGCACGAAGTTGTGTTCCCACTCGTCATTGGTAGGCAGGTACTGGTAATCCAGGCGGCGCAAGATGTTCAGGAAGCGGGGTAGGTACTGCTGATTGATGGCCAGGTCGAGGTCGGAATGTGGGCGGGTTTGCCAGCCCAACAGGGCGTCTACTGCCCATCCACCGTCCACGACAACAGGAATACTGGCAATCTCTGCCAACTGAAGGACGCGCGTGGCTTCTTCTTCATCCATCTCGACTTGCGCGTCAGGATTTGTTTTGGTGGGAAAGTCCGCCAATAATTGGGAGAGTGCGGGGTCGAGAGGTCGGGGAGGGGTCAGTTCGGTCATATCAACTCTGCGAAGAAATACTAGTGGAAGTCTGATTGGTACTCAGGGGTTCCAGTTTTCCGGCCAGCAAGCCAAAGGCCAATGAAATGCCGCATAAAACGGCACCAAGAAGGTAAACATGCCGGTTGCCAAATTGGTCATAAATGACACCGCTGAGGGCGTTGCTGAGCATGTAACCCAGGCTGAACATGGTCACACCAATAAAGGCGTTGGCTGTGCTGGTGACATGCCTGGGCAGACAAAGATTGACCAGGCTGATGGAGCCAACCAGGCGGAAAGTGAAACTAAATGAGGTCAACACACTGGTAATGAACACCATCGCGGGTGTCGGGAAGACCCAGACTAAAAGCCGGCGGAGGATGTCAAAGGCAAAAACAAACAGGATAATTTCCCGGATGCCGATGCGTTTGATGATCCGGTCGGCATTGATCATAAAGGGCACTTCACCGGCCGCGCTGAGCGTGGCGGCCAAACCGATGATGCCAGCCTCGAGACCCAGGTTTTGCATAAAGATCGGTTCAAAGGAACGGATACCATCTTGGGTGGGATCACTGATTGCCAAAGCCAGAGCCATGAAAAAAAGAAAGCGATTTTTGACAATCAGCTTAAGCACCCCGGCCAGGTTCAGCTTGTCTTCTTCACTGCTGACATCCACATCAAAAATTGAGTTGGGCATGAGCAGGAGCACAATAACACTTAAAGCGATCAAAACCAGGAACAGGATGTTGTTGTATAGGATGCCGTAGCTTTGGTAAATATAGCCGCCAACCAGCGTGGCTGAAGCAAATCCAATCGAGCCCCAAAGACGCAGCGATCCAAAAGTCGCGTTTTCAGAAGAATTCGCCTTGGAGGCAATGCCGAAAGACAAATTCTCAGAAGTAGAAAAGAGAGGTCCGCTGATAGTCCGATAAATGACCCATAGCAAAAGGATGGGGACAAAAGCTTTCAGGTAGGCGATTGAACCCAAAGAAAAGGTCATGACCAGGATGGATGCAATCAGGACGGCGCGTTTGTCGTTTGCCTGGTCAAAAAAGTGCCCGAACCTGGGGGCCAGCAGGATCAAAGCAATGGAGCCAACTACCGTGATCGTGCTGATTTGAACGCCGTTGAAACCGATGTCGTCAAAATGGAGCGACATGAAAGCGATCAAAGTCCCCAGGGCAGCGAATATCAATAGAAAATATAAACTGAAAAGGCTATTGATGGAGTTGCGGCGGTTTTCTTTTGGCATGCTAACCAGGGTCTGCTGAAGTTTTTGGAATTATATCATCCAACCAGCCATATCCTTGTAGTTTAAGCGCGTAAGCAGAAATGGTGGACCTGATTAGGGCTAATCAGCTAATCTCCTCGTTGGAACGAGTTGAACAAGGCTTCAAAAATAGGTTTTTCCCATATGACCAATCGGTCACAATAGAGTTTTTCAGCCCACAGAATTCAAATAAGGTTTAAAATGAAATTGTGCTTAATTTCAATCCGCTTTGCCCCTGCTGGTCAGGAAGGTTTGCTTTAGGTCACCCAATCATTTGATCTGTCTGTAATCAGGAAGATTTGTTTGGGCTGTATGCTCAAAACGAAAAGAGAACGGAGAGTTAAATGGAAAGAAAAAAGAACATCCTTCGTATTGTGATCATGTTGCTTATTGTCCTAGTTATCATGCCCCTGCTGCCCATTCTTATTTCAGGGCGCTGGTCCTGGTGGCAGGCCTGGGTCATGGCGGCAATATTTTTCCTGACCTTTATCATCAGCCGGATTTTGGCACGTCAAAAAACTCCTGATATCCTGAAAGAACGCGCGAATTACAACCAACAAGAAAATACGCAGGCCTGGGATAAGTGGCTCTCACCCCTGGTGGCTTTTGGGAGCGTCTTCATTTTACTTGTGGCAGGCTTGGAAGCCAAATTCCATTGGTCAGACGGTTTCTCACTCCCCTGGGAGTTGCTAGGGCTGGTCTTGATTCTGGCGGGTTATCTTTTGAGTTCCTACGCCTTTATCGAAAACGCCTACTTTTCAGGCACAGTGCGCATTCAGGATGAGCGCGGTCACAAGGTGGTTTTAAGCGGACCCTACG
>ENA-UOUL01001874-UOUL01001874.1-bioreactor-metagenome-genome-assembly--contig:-NODE-1874-length-27020-cov-44.111754_pt1 | contig 27020 bp, 26 predicted proteins | sample MGYA00249838_ERZ747220 | MGnify/ENA primary metagenome ERZ747220 (study PRJEB28778, sample SAMN05720191) | bioreactor metagenome | isolation source: Anaerobic biogas reactor | place: USA:Washington...
GAGAGCGCCTGCCGACGGGTCTTCACCACCGTCGACGGCGGCGAGGTCGAGATCTACCACGAGTGCATGAGCGGCGGATGCGCCGCGTTCTGCGAGTTCCACCATGCCCGCGCCGGCGGCGCCCTGCAGTCGGTTCGCCGGGACGGGACCCTGCTCCGGGAGCGGGCGGTCCTCGGGCGGCGGGACGTCGCCGTCGGGCTCGACCCCGCGCCGGCGGTCGGGATCGTCGGCGTCTTTCACGAAGGCGACTACATCCGCCAGCACATCAGGTGCATCGGGGGCCCGGCCTACTCGCTCACCGACATGATGTCCTTTGCCGAGGGTGTCTGCGGCGTCACCGTCCGCCGGGAGGGGGCGGTGGTCGAGGGCGAGGTGATCACCCGGGCGCTCGCCTACGTCGCCATCGGTATCGACGACACCGATACCGGGGATGAGGGCGCGACGTTCGCCCTCGCCCTTGCCCTCCTCCAGCACCTTGCAAAACTGGACGGCGTCATGCCGATCGGCCACCGGGTGGCGATGCTCAACCCCCGGCTCGAGGGCCGGACAGCGGGGAACTCCTGCAGTTGCATCGAGCTTGCGGTGGAGCCCGGCATGGTTGCACGGGTCGAGGAGTCCGCCGTGCGGTTCGTTGCCGGTGAAGCGGCGTCGGCGGAATGGGGGATCGCCGTCCGGCAGGGGTTCCGGGTGCCCGACGACCTCCGGGCCTACGGGAGGAGCGCGAGAGAGGCGGTGCTCACCCGGGAAGCGGCCGGCATAACCGCAGAACGATTCGGGGCGCGTCTCCACGGCGGCCGGGGCGTCATCGGGGCGCTTGCGGCCGTCGCGCTCATCGGGCTCCCGCACGGCGTCCTGCTCGATCCGGGGCGGGAGATCGCCTTCGGGAACGGGCGGGAGATCGCTTCCCCGGCAGAAACCTTAATGCATGAACATAACCATATAGGAACAGATGGTTAACGGCATCGTACTCCCCGTAAAGAAGGTTTTTTCACTTGTTGACTCAAAAATCGTCGTTGAGATCAAAGACGACGGCAGGAAACTCCAGGGTCGGCTCATTGCGGTGGACGAACACCTGAACCTGCATATGGATGAGACCACCGAGTATACCGGTGATCAGAGGGGCCGCACCCTCGGGACCGTCGTCATACGAGGCAATAACATCCTGACCATTGCACCTCTGCTCTGATAGCCATGTCCGACCAGGAGGAAGAAGCACTCAAGGTTATCCAATCCTCTCGTCAGGGGGTTCTCCAGAGCGATCTCTGGAAAGAACTTGAGATCGATAGCAGGAAGTGCTCAAGGATCGTGAAGCGGTTGCTGGACGCCGGGCTGATCGAGCGTGTCGAGTTCCGCAGCGACGGCATCAAGACGTACCTTCTGCGGGCAAAGAAGCGGGCGATCGACCCCTGCGTCATCCTTGCAGGGGGGGAGATCCTCCCGTGCATCGGTTGCGACCAGGAGTGCGTTCCGGAAGAGTGCGCGCTCCTCCTTGACTGGATGTACCAGCTGGCCCTCGACGAATACCAGGGTTGACCCGCCCCGGCGGGAGACCCCACCCCACCTTATTCCGGATGCTAATCGATGAGCGATGCGGCTGCACGAAATACCTCGCGCCGGCGCGACCGACTCTTCTCCGGCGTCTCCTATCCTTCCCGCGCCTTCGCAGGGGGATACCCTTACGCTTCTCCGGCATCCCCCACCCCACCCGCACCTTCGCAGAGGGATACCCAGACACTTCTGCCGGCATCCCCCACCCCGCCCGCGCCTGCGGCGCTCCTCCCCCGCCCCCTCCCGGGGGCGGGGTCCGTGCGTGGCGATATCAGGTGAGCAGCCGTGCCCGGGGTGGAGCCGGCGGGAAACCGTATTTGGGGTGGAGCCGGGGGAAAGCCGTATCCGGGGTGGAGCTGGTGGGAAACCGTATCTGGGGTGGAGCCGGCGGGAAACCGTATCCGGCTCTTCTCCAGGATCTCCCCATGCTGTGGACCGTGGGGATATCGCCATTGGGGGAGGGGCTGACGGGGAGGGGGAACTTGTTCCCCCTCCCCTGTCTCCCACACTCCAACCATCTTACTTCTCGCCAGCATCCCTTGCCCGCGCCTTCGCCGGCAGACTCCCCACACACTTCTGCCGGCACCCCCACCCCACCCGCGCCTTCGGCGCTCCGCCCCCGCCCCATCCCGGGGGCGGGGTCCGTGCGTGGCGATATCAGGTGAGCAGCCGTATCCGGGGTGGAGCTGGTGGGAAACCGTGCCCGGGGTGAAGCCGGTGGGAAACCGTATCCGGGGTGGAGCCGGCGGGAAACCGTATTTGGGGTGGAGCCGGGGGAAAGCCGTATCCGGGGTGGAGCCGGCGGGAAACCGTATCCGGGGTGAAGCCGGTGGGAAACCGTATCCGGCTCTTTTCCAGGATCTCCCCATGCTGTGGACCGTGGGGATATCGCCATTGGGGGAGGGGCTGACGGGGAAGGGGAACTTGTTCCCCCTCCCCTGTCTCCCACACTCCAACCATCTTACTTCTCGCCAGCATCCCTTGCCCGCGCTTCCGTAGAGATACCCATACCCTTCTACCGGCACCCCCACCCCACCCGCGCCTTCGGCGCTCCGCCCCCGCCCGCGCCCCGGGGCAGGGGCAGTGCTTGCGATATCAGGGGAGCAGCTGTATCCGGGGTGGAACCGGTAGGCCGCTGTGCCCGGAGATCGGCGTTGTGCGCCGGCCCTCGTGGCGAGGCCCGGTCCCCGTTCTTCTCCGGCCTATCCCCACGGGGTGGACCGTGGCGTCTCTCGCCACGGGGGGGCCGGCCATGCCCGGCATCTATCCGGACGGATGCCCGCCCTTCTCCCCCTTCTCCGGCCTGTTTCCGTATATTTCAGGTGAGGTGACGGCTCCCGGCGCCGGCTGCCCGCCCGGTCTCTCTGGCGGCAACGTTTCGGCAGCCTGCATGTGGGCCGGTGCGGTTTGCGGTGAAGGGCTCCTCAAACTATATATGGGTTGATGGTGATTGCATCCCTGCGCCACATGACTGGACCGTTGAAGAACCCTATCACAGCGGAGCAGCACAGTCCGGGGAAAATATCATGAAAGTAGCCCTTCTCTGCGAGTACTCACGGGACATGGGGGCATACCAGGGTTCAAACATCTACATAACGGAGTTGATAACACGCCTCGCCGGGCGTGACGATATCGATCTCCATCTCATCACCATGGGCAGGGAGAACGCCGTACGGCAGGAAGAGGGGTTCACCCACCATATCCTCCGGAAGGGCGGCCCGCTCTCCCTCCCCTACTTCCACCCCCTGGTGCTCGTACGGATGGTGAAGACCGTCAGGGCCATCCGGCCGGATATCGTCCACGCCCTCTCCACCCGGTACCCCTGCTCCACGGCCGCCGTCCTCCTCCAGAACGACTACCCCTCCCTCGTGACCGCGTTCGGCATATTCGAGAGAGAGATTGCGCATTACCGCGAGGATATGCCCCCCCTCGAACGGACGCTCTCCCATATCTTCCACACCTTCTTCATCCGGAACGAGCGGTGGGTGCTCTCGCGGGCGCCCGAGCTCGTCGTGGATGCCCCCTCGATCGGGGATCTCGTCAGGACGCCGACGACCGGCCGGATCCACGTCGTCGCCGCCGGCCTCGACCTTGAACGGCTCCGGCCGCAGATCCTCTCCCCCCCGGCCGGAGAGGGGCCGGACATCGTCTTCATCAACACGCTCACCCGGCTGAAAGGCGCGGATATCCTGCTATCCGCCCTGCCGGGCGTCGTAGAGGCGTATCCCGATATCAGGGCATGCATCGGGGGAAGGGGTCCTCAAGCACCCGAACTCCGGAGACTCGCCCGGGATCTCGGGCTGGAGGCGAACGTCATCTTCCCCGGTTTCGTGCCCGACGAGGAGAAGTACCGCTACTACCGGCAGTGCCGGATGGTGGTCGTCCCCTCCCGGTGGGACTGCCAGCCGTCCCCCCTCTTCGAGGCCGCGGCGTTCGGCAAACCCGTCGTCGCATCGGACATGGCTCACCCCGGCATCGTCGAGGACGGGGTGACCGGGCTCATATTCCGCTCCGACGACGCGGCCGGGCTTGAGGAGAAGATCCTCTTTCTCCTCGACGACGATGCCGCACGCGAGCGCATGGGCCGTGCCGCCGCGGCACGGGTCGGCGAGTACGACTGGCCGAGGGTCGTCGACCGGTACGTCACGATATACCAGGACGCCGTCAGGGAGCACCGGCGGGGCGGGAAGCGGGCTACGGCGCCCGCCGGTGCCTCCCCGGAGAGGTGAGGAGAGACTGCCATGAGAGAGAGTACCATCGGACTGCTCACGTTCCCGATCGAGCGATCGGGCATCCACCCGACATCTAACCTCATCGGGATCCTCTCGTCCCTTACACGCGAGCCGATCCCTCTGGTGACCGGGAATGCCGGGCGCGCCTTCGAGAACGACGCGCGGGTCCGGTTCTCCGGCGTCGATCACGCGGGCGGGGGAAGCGTGGCATCAAGAGTCCTGCAGAACATAGCAACGCAGGTGAGGATGGCCCGCCGCATCAGGGAGGTTGACGGCACCGGCACCTGGCTCTTCTTCTTCGGCGGCGAGGTCCTCGTCCTGCCGATGCTCGCGGCAAAACTCTCCGGAAAAAAGGTCATACTGGCGCTCCCGGGCCATACCCCCCTCATGATGGCGCCGGCACGTGACCGGCTCCTCCTCCCGGCGGGGATACTCACCGGTATCACCTGCAGGCTCTGCGATAGGATCGTCCTCTACTCCCCGGCCCTCGTAGACCACTGGGGACTCGGACAATACCGGGAGAAGATAACGATCGCCCGCGAACACCTCCTCGACTTCGAAGCGTTCAGGGTAAAGGTTCCGCTCGACGAGCGGCCCATGGCCGTCGGCTACATCGGCCGCCTCGCCGACGAGAAAGGGGTCTGGAACTTCGTCCGCGCCCTCCCGCGCCTTGCTGCCGATACCGACCTGCACTTTCTCATCGGCGGCGACGGACCCCTGCTCCCGGCTATCCGGGAGTTTATCCGGGAGAGCGGCCTCTCCGAACGGGTGACCCTCGCGGGATGGATACGCCACGACGACCTCCCCTGCCACCTCAACCGCCTCAGGCTGCTCGTGATGCCGTCCTGCACGGAAGGGCTCCCGAACATCATGCTCGAGGCCATGGCCTGCGGCACGCCCCTGCTCGCGGCTCCCGTGGGCGCCGTGCCCGACTTCGTTCATGACGGCGTGACGGGGTTTATCCTGGCGCCAAACACACCGGAGGGCATCGCAGCCTCGGTCATCGATATACTCGGGCGGTCGGAGCTGACATCCATCGCAGAAACCGCCAGAAAGTGCGTAGAGCAGGAGATCACCTACGAACGGGCAGTGGAGCGGTTTGCCGCCGTCATCGAAGGGCTCGGGGATTGACGGCAATGCACCTCGATAAGATCCTCGCCGGTACCGGCATCGTCGTCTCGGCCGCCCTCGTCGCCTACATCGCGCTCACCACCGGGCGCCTGATATTCATCCTCGCCGGCGTTCTCACCCTCATCTGCTGTCTCCTCTGGCTTGCAGTCCGCGAGCGGGCGATCCGGGAGTTCCCGGTATCGTGGGCCGGCGGGGCAGAGACCGGATATGACCGGTCCGGCACCGTGCTGCTCATCCTCTTCTTCGCCCTCTACATGCTGAGCATCGTCGCGCTCCATACCCGCGCCTCGCTGTATGAGCGGCCAACCGGCTACTTTGTCCTCTCATCGCTCATGGCCGGCGTCATAGCCCTCGAGATCCTCCTGCCGCACCGGAGAAAGGCCCGCCGGGTCCTGCCGCAGATCGTCCTCCTCGGCGTATCGGTCGTATGGTCGCAGATCCTTATCGTCCCGGGCATACTCGGCTCGGATCCCTGGTGGCACAGGATGTTCGTATCGCAGATCCTGGACCTCTCCGCCATACCGGGAGGTTACTGGTACACCCACATGCCGCTCTTCCACCTGGAGGTTGCCGGGGCCTCGCTCCTTGCCGGGCTGGACTACCGCCTCGCAGCGATGCTCTCCGTGAGCCTGGCACAGATCATCATCCTCCCGGTGGTCGTCTACCTCCTCGGGAATGCCCTCTTTGAGGACGAACGGGTCGGGCTGCTCGCCGGGCTCCTGCTCATCACCGCAAACCAGCAGATCGGCATGAGCACTGCATCGATCCCGAACGCCTTCGCCGCGATATTCATAGCCCTTGTCCTCTTTCTCCTCTTCAGGCTGAAGTATACACGGCCGGTGCGGGCCGGGTATCTTGCATACCTCCTCCTTGCCGCCATCATCCTGACGCACACCATAGCGGCGGCGTGCATGGCGCTGATCCTCTTCGTGGTGTGGGGCGCGTGCCGGGTCCACGGCCGCATCCGGGACGATGCGGCCGCAAAACCGTATCCCGTCACGCTGGGCCTCGCGTCGCTCTTCCTGGCCGCCATGCTCGGGTGGTGGTACTTCGTCTCAGGGCACATAGCGGTCCTTGCCGACCTCATCCGCCAGGGGTTCACCCGGGCCTACTTCGTCCAGAACCCGGCGGTCGTCGACGCGTATCCCGGGCTCGTGCCGGTCCCGGAACAGGTCTTCAACAACATCGGCATGTTCGCCTTCTTCACCGTAAGCCTCGTCGGCATCTTCTACCTTGCCGCACGGCGGGAGAGGAACGGGTTTGCCTTCGGTATGGTGGGGATCATCCTCCTTGGCATCGGCTTCTTCCCGCTCATCACGGGCCTCTCGTTCATCGAACACCGGTGGTGGTACTTCTCCCAGATCCTCCTTGCCGTCCCGCTCGCGGCGTCGCTTCTCCTGGTTGCAGGGAGAGAGAAGGCCCACAGGATGCCCGCCGCACTCACCCTTGCCGCGTGCGTCGGCCTCCTTGCCTTCACCATGATCGCAAGCCCGGCAGCCGATACCGGCATCCCGCTCTTCTCACCGAACAGCGCCGTACGGGCCGGGTTTACGGGGTCGGAACTCCAGGCAATCGATACGGTGGGCGGCATACGCGCCGGGGCTATCGGGGCGGACAGGTACGTCCAGGTGGTAAATTATGTCAACCCGGGCCCGGGGTTCGTCGTGCCGGCCGACGATATGCTGATCGAGGGGGCGTATCGTTCGCACGGGATGGATGCCGTCCTGGTCCGGGAGTACATCCGGGGTCACCCCATCTTCTGCTACGACGGCATGTTCAGGCTGACGCACGATCCGGCTATGACGCTTGCCCGGGAGGGCTACTACCGGGTGTACGAATCCGGCTCGGTCGGCCTGTTCAGGCTTGACGGCCTGTAGTGCCGGCGCATTCTCCACAACCTTTTTCTTCCCCGCACCCCATCCCACAACCCGGGAGGTTTACTACCATGGTTAGTTTTGAACATCTACTCATCGGAGAAGCGCTCGTCGGCGAGGGGCCGGAGGTTGCCCACATCGATCTCGTCATCGGGAAGAAGGGGAGCAGCGTGGAGCAGGCCTTCGTCACGGCGCTCGCATCGCCTGCCCGGGGCCACACGCCGCTGCTTGCGGTTCTCACCCCGAACATCCCGGCAAAGCCTGCGACGCTGATGGTCAACAAGGTCACGATCCGGAACGCCGGCCAGGCCCTCCTGATCTTCGGCCCGGCACAGGCTGCCGTCGCAAAGGCGGTGGTGGATAGCGTTGCGGAAGGTATCATTCCCGGGGCGGAGGCCGATAACCTGCTGATCATCGCATCGGTCTTCATCGAGTGGGATGCGGCCGACAAAAAGAAGATCTACGACTGGAACTACGAGGCGACGAAGCTTGCCATCCGCCGGGCGGTAGCGGGCGAACCGAAGATGCAGGAGGTGCTTGCACAGAAGGATACCGCGAAGCATCCCTTCGCGTGATTGCCGTCGCTTTCACGCCAGAAGGAGGATGGCGGCATACCCGAACGCGCCGATGAAGAAAGGCGCTATACGGCTCTTGCGCTCCTCGGGGAGCTCTTCCTTGAGCACGTTGAGGATGACGCCGCCGGCGAGGAACGCGGTGATGACGGCGATCCAGAGCTCCGGGAGCCGGCTTGCGTAGCCTGCCGCAAGACCGCCGGCGAGCGCTATGGAGAGCGCCCATCGCCCTACCCGGTCGTAGTCCCGGCGATGATCGTTACGCAGCCCGTAGTCGGTGACCAGGAAGTGGAGCGCCATGGCGACGGTATAGAATGCAAGGCTCATGAGGCCGGGCCGTATACGGTGGAGCAGGAGGTAGCCTATAAGGATGTTGTAGACGCCGAAGGATGCGATATGGAGCCAGAAGACTCCCGGGCCGGTCGTCGTGCGTTCGATATCCTGCGTTGTCGACCGTTCCTCCTGCGACCTCCTGACGACCCGCTCCAGACCGTAGAAGATGGCGAGACCGAGGAGCGCGACGATGTAGATGTGGTTCTCAAGGCCGGCGAGTAGCTCCCCGGCGATGGCTCTTTGGACAACCTCCTGGCCGGCGCTCAACTCGGGGAGCAGGCGGACGAAGACGTAGGCAACGGAGACACCTCCTGCGAGAGAGAGCCAGCGGCTCCGCGGTACGACGTCGAGGAACCGCAGCCTGCCTGCGACCAGGTGCACCGCCGCCAGGGCGGCGGCTGCAGGGAGCGGGAAGAGAGGGATCACCGGCTCCCCCTCGAGGCGGCAGGGGATAACTGTTACCTCCCGATCTTTCGGGATACCGTACGGATGATATCGAGCAGGTTTGCCAGATACGTCTCCTTTGCCTCGAGCCTTCGCCGGAGCACGGCCTCTTCGGAGAGGAAGAGGGCCTTGAGATGGCGGATGTCCTGTTTTGGGGAGTAAAAGAGGTAGATCGGGATGCCGGCGAGGATGACCAGGATCCCTGCGACCTTATCGAGCATCGTCGTCGAGAAGAGGAGAAAGAGGCAGACGCCGATGCCGGCGAGGGGAAGGATGTGCTGGCCGCGGAGATCTCCGGCGTTGTCGTCTCTCAGCACGATGAGGGCGAAGCAGGTGAGCAGGAACGAGAACGCGAGGGTGAGGACGGCAAACGATATCAGATTGGAGAGATTCCCGATATTGGAGAGGATGAACGCGATGATGCCCTGGGCGATGAGGACCACGTGGGGCGTGTTGAAGCGTGGGTGGAGCCGTGCGAAGGCGCGGGGGAAGAGCCCGTCGATAGCCATCGCATACGCGAGGCGGGCGCTGCCGAGCATCCCCGACTCGTTTGACCCCGAGACCGAGAAGAGGGCGCCGACCGTCATGATGATCGCCCCCGCCGACCCGAAGAGGGCGGTCCCGGCGACGACGAGCGGGACGGCGCTCCGGTCGAGGAGGGTCCAGTTGACGAGCCCGAAGAGGACGAAGTTCGTGAGGAGGTAGAAGACGGCGACGATCAGCATCCCGGTGGTGATGGCGCGGGGGATGGCCTTCTGCGGGTTCTCTACCTCGCCGGCCGGGAGCGTCCCGAGCTCGAACCCGGCGTATGCCCAGAAGACCAGGACCAGGGCGTGGGAGGCGTTATCGAGCCCGAAAGGGAGCAGGGGGGTGTAGTTCCCGATGAAGACTTCCGGCCGGATGAGGAAGATGCCGAGACCGGCCACGATGAGGAGGAGCAGGGGGGCGAGTTTGATGAGCGTGAGGAGATCGTTCAACCTCCCTGCGGCCCGGACGCCGACGATGTTGACGAGGGTCAGGGATGCGACGAAGAGCGCCCGGACGGCTATCTCTGCGGCTGTTGTGAGGGGGACGAGCGCCTGGAGGTAGTTCGTGAACGCTATCGCAAAGACCGGGAGGGCGAGGAGTTCGGCTATCCACATGCTCCAGCCGGTGAGAAACCCATAGAAGTCGTCGAACGCCTCCGAGACGTAGGCGAACGGCCCTCCGACGCGAGGAACGTAGTAACTGCAGTAGGCAAAGACCATCGCGATCGTCGCGGCAAAGAGCCCGGCCACCGCCCAGAGGACGATCGAGAACGGGCCGACGAGGCCCGCCGTGAGGGCGGACGCGATGTAGATGTCGGCGCCGACGATCGCCCCGACGATGATGTTCGTCAGGTCGAACTGCGAGAGCCCCCGCTGTAATCCCATGCCGCGGGAAGAGGAGGGGGCAGCGGCGATAAAGATTCCGCACCGGTATGCGCCGGCCCCGTGCGCAACCGCCGGGCAAACCCTCATCACATCCGGGGTCGTAGAATGGTCGGGTGCATAAGGGTGAGATTCCGCATTGTCGTCAGGGAGGATCCGGAGGATGGCGGGTATGTGGTGAGTTGCCCTGCAATTCCCGGATGCCACTCGCAGGGCGAGACGCTTGAAGAGGCTCTTGAGAACATAAGCGATGCCATATCCGGGTGCGTTGAGGTATTGAACGAGTGAATAGAGTGAGCATCCAGGCGGCTCGCCGCGAGAGGGTGGTCACTCTGCGAAAGATTCTAAAAAACAGTGCACCGGTGCGGTGCTTTCGAGTGCGCCGACCGGGACTCGAACCCGGGTTTAGGCGTTGGCAACGCCTAGTGATAACCACTACACTATCGGCGCACACCAGTGCTCTGCACTGTGTGCCTTACAAAGTGGGATCTCCTCCATAATAAGTCTATCGAATCGCAGTCCGGGGCGGGCGGCATCGCCCCTGCGGTATCCGCACGATGAGGCGCTCTCAGGGCGGTATTCGCCACCCCTCCGCGCCGGCACCTACCGCCGCCTCTGCCACCGAAGCGCGATCCGGATGTTCCGGTTTGCAAGTATCCATAGCCCCGGTATCAGGACCAGGACGAATATGACCGTTGCGTAGGCGACGATATCGGAGAGGAAGAGCAGGAGGTTGAAGGTGCCGTGCAGCATCATCGCGAGAGCAAGCCCCCGGAATATGATACCCGGCCGTCGCTCGGCAGCCGTGAACTTGGCCCGGCCGAGGGCGTAGCCCCAGACGCTGGAAAAGAGCGCGTGAGCGGGGACCGAGAAGATCGCCCGGATGGCGAGCGTCTCGAAGGCAAGCGACGGCGACGTCACGTATGCCGCGAGGACGTAGAGGACGTTCTCGAGGGATGCGAGCCCGAGGGCGGCCGCGGCGGCGTAGACGATGCCGTCCATCGGCTCATCGAACTCGGCGTCCCGGTAGACGAACCGGTATACGACCGTGAACTTGCCGTACTCCTCGACGATGGGCGCTATGATGACGCCCATGATCAGCGGGGATGCGATGAGGAGGCCGACGAACCCCTCGACGAAGGCCACGGGGAAGGTGACCAGGACACCGAGGAGGTATACCTTCACGATCAGGGCTGCCGGCTCGGGCTCGTACTTATCCCTGTGGTAGAAGTACCATAACCAGAATACCCCGGGCCCCAGCGCCAGGACAAGGAGCACCAGCGGTTCGATCGCAACCATTACCCGGCCGTAGTCATGTTCTCATCAGGGAAGAGCCTTTCTCATGGCCGAAAAAAAGGGTTACTCCGGGAGGAGCCGGTACCCCGGTCCAAGCCCTTCCAGCACCAGCAGGGCATAATACCGGAAGAACGTGACGAACGGCACCGCGATCAGGAGCGCGGCCGGGATGGCGATGATGAGGTAGGGGATAAGGAGAACGACGAACAGAGCGATGTTCCCCCCCTGGAATGCGGCGAGGAGCACTACCCCGATGAGCACGAACGGTATCGCGATGATCAGGAGCGCTATGATGACCAGGACCGCCTGCACGATTGCGGCGATGAGGCCCACCACAAACCTCACAACGACGTAGGCGGCGGTCTGCCAGAACCCGGCCGATATCACGCCGATGAGCCGCTGCCAGCCCTCGATGACGCCGCAGTCCTCGCGGATCATGATCGGGACGACAAAGTCGGTGGTCAGGAGGAATATGAGACCGAATACGAGAGCTGCGACCAGGATGATCGGTATGAGCGCGATGATCAGGAGCGCTGCGGCGGCGCCGGTGCCGATACTCCCGAACCCAAAGAGTATCAAGAAGAGCGCCATAATGGCGAGGACCATGGCCACGGTGATGCCGAGCTCGAAAAGGAAGAGTCTTGTTCCTTTGCCGAGCCGTTCGCGGAAGAACCGCCTGATATGGATATCCCCGGTCGAGAGCATATCGACGAAGACGAACTGCATCGTAGCACCGATCAGCATCCAGACAAGAGCGATCGCGAGCACGACGGCAATGATCCCGAGCACAACCATCGGTAAAATCTCGGGGAAGGAGCCGGCATTACCGGCTAAAAAATCACCCTCCTCGAATTGATACTGGAAGACGTTTGGTATACTGATGCCGCCTCCTACAAAGAGAGCGATCACGGCGAGGCGGAGCCAGATGCCCCACTTTATCGGCCAGAGCAGGCTTTTCATGCGATGAAAAGCGCCTTCCAGCCTGTTGAATGCATAGATCTCTTCAGCCATATGTCTCAAGAAGAAAAGGATCTCCTCGCCTTTAAAACCTCCTCCGGGCAAGCCGGCGCCGGTCTATCGGTCCGGGGACATATGCCGGGGAGCCTGAGGGGAGGCCGGTTTTTCAACACCTTAATCTATTCCGTTCACCACACTATAGAAGAATGATCCCTCTTATGCTTGACCTGACGGGCAGGAGGGTGCTCATATTCGGGGGAGGCGACGTCGGTGCCCGGAAGGCTGCATACTTTGCGCATGAGGCGGAGGTGACGGTGATCAGCCGTTCATTCTCGCCGGACCTTGACGGTCTTGCGATCCGGCGGCAGGAGACCGATCTTGCCGCCCTTTCGGACGAGGCGCTCCAGAGCCTCCTCGCGGGCACCTTCCTCGCGGTAGCCGCGACGCCGGATGCGGCACTCAACGACCGTATCGGGAGAGTATGCGCCGGATCCGGCGTCCTCTTCAACAACGCCGCCGGTAAACCCGGCGATATCGTCATCCCTTCGGTCGTCCGGGGCAGCCGCTACCTGGTCGCGATCAGCACCCGCGGGAAGAGCCCTGCCGTATCGCGCTACATCCGCATGCGGTTTGAGGCCGAGTATGCGGACCTCGACCGGATGATCGACCTGCAGGATGATATGCGCTCGATGCTCAAAGAGGTCGAACCGGTGCAGGCCGAGCGGTCCCGTATCCTCTGGAGCATCCTCCGCGACGAAGAGGTCTGGAGGGCGCTCGCTTCCGACTACGACGGGGCCCGCACGATGGCGATCGAGAGGTACCTGCATGCCTGATCCGGCCGCAACGACCCCGCTTGCTCTTGCGGGCGTGAACCACCACACCGCTGACATCGCCACGATCGAGGCGTTCCGGTTCCCCGACGAGGCGGCCTTCCTCCACGAGGCCCGGGAGCGGTTCAGGGGCGCCCTCCTGCTCCAGACCTGCAACCGCGTCGAGGTCCTGGTGCAGGGCGACGCGCGGAGCCTTGAGGGGTTTCTTGCGGAACAGGGCCGGCGCGGTTTTGCGGTCATCGAGGGGGAGGCCGTGCCCCGCCATCTCCTGGAACTCGCTGCCGGCATCGACTCTCTCGTCGTCGGCGAGGACCAGATCCTCGGCCAGCTCAAACGGGCGCTCGCGGTCACGGAGGAGGCGGGGGCCGCAAGCAGCGTCATCAAGATCTGCATCAACAAGGCGGTGCACGTGGGAGTCAGGGTCCGGCGCCAGACAGAGATCAACCGGGGTGCGGTCTCTGTCGGCTCTGCAGCCGTGACGCTTGCCGAAAAACTCCTCGGCACCCTGCGCGACCGGCACATCCTGGTCATCGGGAGCGGGGAGATGGGGCTGCTGGTGACCCAGGCGCTCTGTGCGAAGGACCTGACGGCGATATACGTCGCGAACAGGACATACGAACGCGCGGTGATGCTTGCGGAGAAGATCGGGGGCCGGGCGGTCAACTTCAGGGACCTCTACCGCTACATAGCGCTCTCCGACGTCGTCATATCCTGCACCGCCGCGCCGCACCCGGTCATCCGCACGGAGGATATACGGGAGGTGATGGAGAAACGCCTCTGGCCGCTCGATCCGGCCCCCCGCCACCTGATCCTCATCGACATCGCCCAGCCCCGCGATATCGAGGATGAGGTGCGGTCCGTCGAGGGCGTGCACCTCTTCACCATCGACGACCTGCGCAGCATCAACGATGCCGCCATGGATTCCCGGAGGAGCGAGGCCGACCGGGCACGGGGGATCATCGACGAGGAGCTCGACCGCTTCGTCCGTCTCCTCCGGCGGACGGCGGCCGACGAGACGCTTGCCCTCCTCTACACCTGGGCGGAGTCGATACGGACACGCGAGCGCGACCGGGCGCTCGCCCGCCTGGGAGAGGAGGACGACCGCACGGTGGAGGTCATCGACGACCTGACGCGGGCGCTCACGAAGAAGCTCCTCTCGGACGCGACCGCAGCCATCCGTGCGAGTGCGGAATGCGGCGATACGGCGAGAGCCGATGGCCTGATGAGGGCGATCACCCGGGGAGAACCATGTTTCCAGAACGACGAATGAGGCGGATACGGCGGCGGAACATCCGGCCGCTCCTCCGCGAGACAGAACTTCAAAAGACCGACCTCGTCATGCCGGTCTTTGTAGACGAATCGATCCGCACACCACTGGCCATCGCCTCGATGCCGGGGCAGTTCCGGCACCCCGTGGATGGGGTCGCCGACTACTGCGAGCGCCTCCTGGGTGCCGGCATCCGGGCGGTGATCCTCTTTGGCATACCGGCAGCAAAGGACAGCGAGGCGACCGGGGCCTACGCGGCCGACGGCGTCGTCCAGCGGGCCGCGAGATCGATCAAGGAGCGCCTGCCGCAGATGGTGGTCGCTACCGACGTCTGCGCCTGCGAGTACACCGACCACGGCCACTGCGGCATCGTCGGGGAGACTATCGACGGCCCCGACCTCAAGAACGATCCGTCGCTTGCCCTGATGGCCAGGATAGCCGTCTCCCATGCCGAGAGCGGCGCCGATATCGTCGCGCCGTCGTGCATGCTCGACGGCATGGTGCAGGCGATCAGGGAGGCGCTCGACGCTGCCGGGTACCAGGACGTCCTGATCATGTCCTACTCCTCGAAGTTCGCGAGCGCCCTCTACGGGCCGTTCCGCGACGCCGCGGACTCGGGGTTCTCGTTCGGCGACCGGACGACCTACCAGATCGACCCGGGCAACGCCCGCGAGGCAGTGATGGAGTCGGAACTCGACGCCGCCGAGGGGGCCGATATACTGATGGTGAAGCCGGCCGGGATATACCTCGATATCCTTGCATCGGTGGCGGACCTCGGCCTGCCGGTGGCGGCTTACCAGGTCAGCGGGGAGTACGCCATGATCAAGGCCGCCGGAGAACGCGGCTGGCTGGACGAGCGGGCAGTCGCCCTCGAGAGCCTCACCGCCATCAAGCGTGCCGGGGCAGACCTGATCATCACTTACTTTGCCGAAGATGCAGCGAGGTGGCTCGATGAAGAGCAGTGATCTCTTCGCACGGGCAAAGACCCTGATGCCGGGCGGCGTCAGCAGCCCTGTCCGGGCCATCAAGCCCTACCCGTTCTACGTGGAGCGGGCGGCGGGCTCGCGTATCGCGACCGTCGACGGGGCGGATCTCATCGACTGCTGTCTCGGCTACGGTCCGCTCATCCTCGGCCACGCGCACCCGGTCATCCGGGAGGCGATAAAGCGCCAGCTCGAGAAGGGCTGGCTCTACGGCACGCCGTCGCCCCTTGAGCTCGACCTTGCGGAGGTCATCACCGGCGACCACCCCGGCATCGATATGGTCCGGTTCGTCTCGTCGGGCTCGGAGGCGACGATGGCCGCGATCCGGCTCGCCCGCGGCTACACGGGCAAACAGGACATCGTCAAGGTCGAGGGCGGGTTCCACGGCGCCCACGATGCGGTCCTTGTGAAGGCCGGGTCGGGAGCGACCACCCTCGGTGTGCCCGACTCCGCCGGCGTCCTCGCCGACCTTACGGCACACACCCGGCAGGTCCCGTACAACGATCCTGAGGCGCTGGAGGCGATCCTTGCCGGGAACGACGACGTCGCCGCGTTCATACTCGAGCCGATCATGGGGAACATCGGGCCGATCCTCCCCGACAGCGGCTACCTCGCCGACGTCCGCGAGATCACCGCCGCCCACGGGGTCCTCCTCATACTCGATGAGGTGATCACCGGCTACCGGGTCGGCATCGGCGGCGCCGAAGTACTTTATGATGTAAAGCCCGATATCGCCACGTTCGGCAAGATCATCGGCGGCGGCCTCCCCATCGGGGCCTTCGGAGGGCGGCGCGACATCATGGACCTGATCGCGCCTTCGGGACCCGTCTACCAGGCGGGGACGTTCAGCGGCAACCCGGCAAGCCTTGCGGCGGGGATTGCGACCCTCCGTCACCTCCACGACCATCCGGATAGCTACCGGCGGCTCGACGACGCCACGCGGGCGATCGAGGAGGTCGCCGTCGATGCAGGGCGCGGTTCGTTCGTCAGGATGGGATCGCTCTTCAAGCACTTCTTCCGCGATACACCGCCGCGAGACTACCGGGAGGTCAAGGAATGCGACACGGAGGCATTCGGGCGGTTCTGGAAGGCGATGCTCGAGGCGGGCATCTTCCTCCCGCCCTCGCAGTTCGAGACGAACTTCCTCTCCGCGGCGCACAGCAAACAGGATATCGAACAGATAGCGGGCGCATACGGATCATGTCTCTTCGCATAGGCACACGGGGGAGCGCTCTTGCGCTTGCCCAGACGAACAAGGTCGTCGGGATGCTCGCCGACCGGGGCATCGAGACGGAGGTCGTCACGATAACGACCGAGGGCGATACCGCGACGGGAGTCCCGCTCCACGCCATCGGGGGACAGGGGGTCTTTGTCCGGGCGCTCGACGACGCCATCCTCCGCGGCGATATCGACGCTGCGGTGCACAGCATGAAGGATATACCGGCGGCGCGGCCGGCAGGGCTTGCCTGCTCTGCGGTGCTTAAGCGTGACTCGCCGGCGGATTTCCTCGCGCACGACCTCCCTCTCGACGCGGTTCGCGTCGTCGGATCGTCGAGCACCCGGCGCCGCGCCCAGCTCCTCCGCTACGACCCGTCGCTTGAGGTGAAACAGCTTCGCGGGAACGTCGATACCCGGATACGGAAGCTCCGCGAAGGGCAGTACGACGCCATCGTGCTTGCGGAGGCCGGCCTCGAGCGGCTCGGCCTCAGCCTGCCCGGGGAGGCTCTTCCCCCGGATCAGTTCGTCCCGTCTCCAAACCAGGGGACCGTCGCGGTCGTCTGCCGGGACGACCCGGATATCGCCGGGGTCTTTGAGGCGCTCGACCATGCCCCCACCCGCCTCGACGTGATGATAGAGCGAGCCGTCATGGAGGAGGTCGGCGGCGGGTGTTTCACACCGCAGGGGATCTACTGCCGGGGCGGCGACCTGATCGCCGAGGTGCTCGCGCTCGACGGCTCACGCCGGGAGCGTATCGAGCAGCACGTCGCGACGCCCGAAGAGGCCCGGGCGTGCGGGCGGGCTCTGCGCGGGAAGGCGGCGGACCTGATCCGGGAAGCGTATGCGGCACTGGGGTTGAGATCATGACAGGAAAAGCGTATCTTGTGGGGTCCGGCCCGGGCGGGCTCGGCCTCCTGACGATGAGGGCCCGCGAGGTGATCGACGCGGCGGATGTGGTCCTCTACGACCAGCTCCCGGGCGAGGAGATCATCGCGACGCTCCCGGAGCATGCCGAGCGGATCGACTGCGGGAAGTACGGCGGCAACCACACGCTGGAGCAGCACGAGATCGAGGCGCTGATGGTCGCAAAGGTGCGGGAGGGAAAGACCGTCGTGCGCCTGAAAGGCGGCGACCCCTTCCTCTTCGGCCGCGGCGGAGAAGAGATCGAGGTCCTCCGGGAGCACGGCATCCCGGTCGAGGTCGTGCCGGGGGTGACGAGCGCCATCGCCGTCCCGGAGCTGGTCGGCATCCCGGTCACCCACCGGCGGTATGCTTCGGAGGTGACGTTCATCACCGGCCACGAGGATCCCACGAAACCCGAGTCCGCCCTCGACTGGGAGGTTCTCGCGCGCTTGAAGGGGACGCTCGTGATACTGATGGGGGTCAAGAACCTCCCGGCCATCACGGCGGCGCTCGCGGCGCACGGCAAGGACCCCGCGACCCCGGTGGCGGTCATCGAGAGGGGGCTCCGGCCCGATCAGCGCGTGACGGTCGGGACCATCGCCGATATAGCCGGGAAGGCACGCGCCGCCGGCGTCCGCCCCCCCGCGGTGATCGTCATCGGGGGCGTGGTGGAGCTCTACGACGGGGAAGGACTGGTGGGGTAAGGAGGTTCTGCCGGCCTCCCCCACCCCGCCCGCGCCTTCGCAAGGGGATACCCATACGCTTCTGCCGGCCTCCCCCGCCCCGCCTGCGCCTTCGCAGAAAGATACCCAGACACTTCTCCGGCAGCCCCCGCCCCACCCGTGCCTGCGGCAAGGGATACCCAGACACTTCCCCGGCACCCCCACCCCGCCCGCGCCTTCGCAGAAAGATACCCAGATGCTTCTGCCGCCCCCCCCACCCCGCCCGCGCCTGCGGCGCTCCTCCCCCGCCCCCACCGGGGGGCGGGGTCCGTGCGTGGCGATATCTGGTGAGCAGCCGTATCCGGGATGGAGTTGGTAGATAGCCGTATCCGGGATGGAGTTGGTAGATAGCCGTATCCGGTTCTTCTCCCGCCTATCCCCATGTGCTGGACCGTGGGGATATCGCCACGGGGGGAGGGGCCAACGGGGAGGGGGAACTTGTTCCCCCTTCCCTGTCTTTCACGCTCCAGACACCTTGCCAGCCCTATCCCGCCCGCGCCTTCGCAGGGGGTACCCATACGCTTCTGCCGGCCTCCCCCGCCCCGCCCGTGCCTGCGGCAAGGGATACCCAGACACTTCCCCGGCACCCCCACCCCGCCAGCGCCTGCGGCGCTCTTCCCCCGCCCCCGCCGCGGGGGCGGTGGCAGTGCGTGGTGATATCAGGGGAGCAGCCGTATCCGGGGTGTAGCCGGTGGGAAGCCGTATCCGGTTTTTCTCCAGCTTATTCCCGTGCACTGGACCGTGTGGATATCGCCACGGGGGGTGGGGCCGACGGGGAGGGGGAACTTGTTCCCCCTCCCCTGTCTCTCACGCTCCCGAACTCTGCACATCTCATCGATCCTCCCAGCCGGCATTTCTGCGGGGGATGCCCGTACGCTCTCTGCCGGCCTCCCCCGCCCCACCCGCGCCTCGGCGCTCTTCCCCCACCCCCACCGAAGGGAGATGACAGTGCTTGCGATATCAAGTGGGCCGCCGTGCACAGGATCATGGTGACCACCGCCACGGGGGGCTGCCACAGGGTGCGCGCGCCCCGCCGGCGGGTCGCGGGCATCGCTGCCGGTGAGAAAGGGCCTGATCGGTATGGCCGGCGACCTCACGCCTTCATCCGGAACCCTGAAAAAAGATACTCTTCCCGCCGTCACTCCGTCGCAGGCATGCCGCCGGCGATCAGCCGCAGGAGCAGTGCTTTCTGCGCGTGGAGCCGGTTCTCGGCCTGGTCCCAGACGATGCTCTGCGGCCCGTCTATCACCTCGTCGGTGATCTCCTCTCCCCGGTGGGCCGGGAGGCAGTGCATCACGAGCGCGTCGGGCGGCGCCCGGGCAAGGAGGCGGGAGTCTACCGTGTAATCCCTGAGGGCCTGCATGCGCTCGGCGCGCTCCTTCTCGTCGCCCATGGAGACCCATATGTCGGTATAGAGAACATCCGCATCCCGGACGGCTTCCGCCGGGTCCGCGACGATCGTGATCCTGCCGCCCGCCGCCCGCGCCTGGTCGACGACGGCATCCCTGGGCCGGTAACGCGGGGGGCTTGCGACAACGATCTCCATCCCGGTCATGGCCGCGGAGAGGAGCCACGTGTTGCAGACGTTGTTGCCGTCTCCGACCCATGCCAGCTTCAGGTCCTGCAGGTCGCCGAACCGCTCATTGAGGGTCATGATGTCGGAGAGCACCTGGCAGGGGTGCAGCCGGTCGGACAACCCGTTGACGACCGGGACCGTCGAGTAGCGGGCAAACTCCTCGACGGTGGCATGACTGTAGGCGCGGATCATCACCGCATCGGTGTAGCGGGCAAGCGTCCGCGCCGTATCCTTGATCGCCTCGCCCCGCCCAAGCTGCATATCCGCGGGGTTCAAGAAGAGCGCGTGGCCCCCGAGATCGGTCATACCGACCTCAAACGAGACCCGTGTGCGGGTGGACGCCTTCTCGAATATCATCCCGAGGCTCTTTCCCCTCAAGAACTCATGCGGGGTCCCCGTGGACTTCAGCCGCTTTAAGTACATTGCATCGGCAACGATGCTCTCCAGTTCATACCCGTCGATATCAGTGATCGAGAGAAAATCCTTCTTCATGAAACCTCCTTCATATGCCGGCACCGCCGTTCGAGGACCTCCTGCGTGCCGATATCCCGGCGGTGAAAGACGCGCCCGGTAACAGATGATGCCGCCCTCTCGGCGATCGCCTCGGCCTCTTCGAGCGTCTCGCCCCTCCCGACGAACGCGAGCGTCCGCGACGTCCGGGTGTAGAGCACCCCGTCTCGCTCCTCGACGTTTGCGTAGTAGAGGAGGGCGTCGCCGCAGTCGCCGGGGGCGAGAGGCTCGCCGGCCATCGGGGCATCCGGGTAGCCCTCGGGGACGATATACTTGCAGACCGTCGCCTTATGGGCGAACCGGACATGCGCCGGCGAGAGATCGCCCTCGACGATGTGCCGGACAATCCCGGCGAGATCGGACTCCAGGATCGAGAGAACGTTCATCGCCTCCGGATCACCGAATCGGGCGTTGAACTCGATGACCTTCGGGCCGTCGCGGGTGTTCATGAACTGGCCGTAGAGGATCCCCCGGTACGGCGTCCCCTCGTCCCGCATGGCCGCGACCGTATCCTCCATGATCCGGAGCGCTTCCTCGTAATCCCTCCGGGTGACGAAGGGAAGCATGTGGTCGGAGAGGGAGTACGAACCCATACCGCCGGTGTTCGGCCCCACGTCACCCTCGTATGCCCGTTTGTGGTCCTGGACGAGCGGCATGGGCACCAGGTGCTCGCCGTCGACGAACGCCTGGAGGGTGAACTCTTCACCGATGAGCCGCTCCTCCAGCACGACATCCCCCCCGATCTCCCGGACGTACCCGACCGCTCCCGCCACATCGACGTGTTCGCCCATGATCCGCACACCCTTCCCCCCGGTGAGCCCGATGGGCTTGACGGCGAGATCGCCGCCGTAGGCCTCGATGAACCGCCCGGCCTCCTCCGGGTCCTGGAAGACCCGGTACTCCGGGCATCCCGCGATACCGTGCCGCTCCATCAGCCGGCGGCAGAACGCCTTATCCGTCTCGATACGAGCCGCGGCCCGGGTCGGCCCCACGCAGGGTATCCCCGCCGCCTCGAGGTGGTCGACGACGCCTGCCTCAAGGGGCGCCTCCGGCCCGATGACCGCAACATCGATCCCGTTCGCCATGGCGAACCGGACGATACCCGGGAGATCGGTCTCATCGGTGAGAAACACCCGCTCCGCGAGCCGGGCAATTCCCGGGTTCTCTCGTGCCATGACCGAGAAGAGCTTCACGTCACTGTTGCAGGAAAGCGCCCTGGTGATAGCATGCTCCCTGCCACCACCCCCCACAACGAGTAGTTTCATAACCATCTATTTGCCCGCTCTTAAAAAATGTTTATCCGTTCAGCAGCTCGCTGACCCGCACAAGTGCGGAGAGCGACGTCCCTTTCTCTGCGAGCGCCTCGTGGGCGCCCGCCTCCCGGTCGACGACGGTCACGACCCGGTCGACACGGGCACCCGCGGCACGCAGGGCCGCAAGGCCGTAGAGAACGCTTCCCCCCGATGTGGTCACGTCCTCGACGAGCAGAACGTTCCTGCCGGCCACGTCGCCGATGATCGTCCCGGCCCTGCCGTGATCCTTCTCCTCCTTCCTGACGATCGCGTAGGGCCGGCCGCTCGCAAGCGAGACGGCGACGGCGATCGGGATTCCGCCGACCGCCACCCCGGCCACCGTATCAAAATCCCATCCCTCAGCGACAGCCTTTCCTATCGCCGCAAGGATCGTGGGGTTCGTCGTTGCGGCCTTGATGTCGATGTAGTAGGAGCTCGGGGCTCCCGATGCGAGGACAAAGTCCCCGAACTCAACGGCCCCGCTCTCCAGCAACAGTTTTGCGATTGGGTTCACCATGGTACCTCTTTAACTCCGATGTAATAACCGATAATGTTCACCGCCCGGTGAAGGAGGGGTGTCATGACGACGATCCAGACGGCAATGGGTAAAGTAATATTCTCAAAGAGCCACTCCGGATAAACCAGGAGGATGAGCAGGAATGAACCGATAACCAGATCGTACTGGTCGGCCAGGAACCAGGACTCGCCCCGCTCCTTGCCCAGCCTCCGTTTCAGGAAGCTCTTGGCGAGATCGCCAAGAAGCGCGCCTGTTGCAAACAACGTAACGGAGAGGATGGTCTGATGGGGAAGTGCGGTCAGGCCGAACGAGGACCATGCCAGGATCTCGACGAGGCCGACAAGCACGCCGGCAAGCACACCCCCGAAGAATCCCCGGTATGTCTTCCCGTCGCCAAATATCCGCCTCCCATCGCCAAACGTCCTGCCGGAGTCGATAGGCGTTCCGCCGCCGAAGAGTGCCGCCGCTGAGTTCGGCACGTAGGCCGGGAGCATGATCCACAGCGCCGCGAGCGCAGGGAAGATCCAGGAGCCGATGTCTGCGTCGATCAATGTCAATATTCAGTACAATCAGTAATTATAAAGATTAAAGTGTCGAAATATGAGATAGGAATGCTAGATGGGCACGGTGAGAGAATGCTGATGAAAAAGACAAAAAGCCTCTGTCCGACGTGCGGCCGCGTGCTCGATGCCGATATCGTCGAGGAGGAGGGGAAGGTCTGGCTGGTCCGCACCTGTCCTGTTCACGGCGAGTACAAGGCCCTCTACTGGTCGGATGCGGACATGTACCGGAAGTTCGAGGAGTACGAGCGCATTGGAAGGGGGGTGGCAAACCCACAGAAGACCACTTCTCCAGCAGGGTGCCCAAACGACTGCGGCCTCTGCCCGAACCACCGGTCGGCGACATTGCTTGCAAACATCGACCTGACGAACCGGTGTAACCTCAACTGTGACTTCTGTTTTGCAAACGCCCGGGCATGCGGCTACATCTACGAACCGACCTTCGACCAGATCGTCGATATGCTGCGTATGCTGCGCGAGGAAAAACCGGTCCCGGTCCCTGCCGTCCAGTTCTCGGGCGGCGAACCGACGATGCGCGACGATCTCCCCGAACTTGTATTAAAGGCAAAGGAGCTCGGCCTCTACCAGGTGCAGGTCGCAACGAACGGCATCCGGATAGCGCAGGAACCCGGCTACGCTGCACGACTGAAGGAGGCAGGGCTCTCCACCGTCTACCTGCACTTCGACGGCGTAACCAGAGAGACCAATTCAAAACTCGCAAGCGACCGGCGGGCCATAGAGAACTGCGAGAAGATCGGTCTTGGCGTGGTGCTGGTTCCCACGATCATCAATGGCCGAAACGACCACGAGGTGGGCGCCATCATCCGGTATGCCGCGGAGCATATCAAGACCGTGAGAGGCGTCAACTTCCAGCCGGTGGCGTTCACCGGGGCCGCAAGCGAGGATGATGTCAGGAAAGAGCGTATCACCATCCCTGAACTTGCGGACCGGATCGAGGAGCAGACGGACGGCGTGATCAAGAAGGAATACTTCTATCCGGTGCCCTGTGTCGTCCCGATATCCGAACTCGTCGAGGCATATACGGGCAAACCCCAGGTCACGTTCACCACGCACCAGCACTGCGGCGCGGCGACCTACGTCTTCATCACCGACGAGGGGATGGTCCCGATCAACAAGATGGTGGACGTCGACGCCTTCTTTGAGTCTGTCGAGAAGATGGGGGCGAATCTCGCCAAAGGCGGGTCGCTCAACAAGTACGTGACCCTGGTCGAGGGCGTCAAGGATCTCTACGTCTCCACGCGGAAGGCGGAGCAGACGAATACCGGGGAGCTCCTGAAACTGATCGGCAGAACCCTCATCATGCAGAACTTCGAGGCCCTGCGGGAGTTCCACTGGAACGCCCTCTTCATCGGGACGATGCACTTCATGGACAACTACAACTACGACATATCCCGGGTGCAGCGGTGCTGCATCCACTACGCGACCCCCGACGGCCGCCTGATACCGTTCTGCACCTACAACAGCGGCCCCGTCTACCGCGAACAGGTCTGGAAAGCCTTCGCCCTGCCGCCCGAGGACGAGTAACGGCCCATCACACCGCAAAAGAGAGGTCCGCCGGCCCTCTCCCGGCCCCTTTTCTCGATAAGCACGATTTACCTGCGAAGATCAGGGGAACGGCAGGTCATACCCATCATCCCTCTCGATGATGAGGGCGGCGATGGCAAGGTCCTGTATGGCAAGTCCGGTGGAGTCAAAGACCGTGACGGCGCCGGGAGACGACCGTCCCCTCTTCCCGATGACGACCTCCCCGAGGGTTCCCGCGATCATACCGGCGTCGTAGAGGCCGGTCTCTATCGGGACGTTGATCTCGCCCGAGTGGGCAGCCTGGCCGGGGTCGTCGACAAAAACCTCCGCCCCGGTCAGTATCCGGGGATCCAGTTCCTGTTTGCCGGGAGCATCGGCGCCGATCGCGTTGATGTGCGTCCCTTCCCCGATCCAGTCCGCCATAATGAGGGGTTTTCTTGACGGCGTCGTCGTGTTCAGGACGTCGCAGTCGCATGCGCGCTCGATCGAGGCACTTACCGCGTTGTAATCCGCGTAACGTGCTGCAAACGCTTCTCTACTCTTCTCCGTCCTGCTCCAGACCCGGATCTCATCGATCGTGAGCGTTGCCGCAATCGCCTCGACGAGCGCCTCCGCCTGCCGCCCGGCGCCCACGACGCCGAGGGTGACGGTCCGCCGGGGTGAGAGATACTTCGCCGCTATGGCGCCCGCCGCCCCGGTGCGCATCGCCGTGAGCTCGGTGGCGTTGACGATCGCCTGCGGTACGCCTGTTGTCACGTCGATGATCTCCGTGAGCGCCATGACGGTAGGCAGGCCCCGTGCACGGTTGTTCGGGTGGACGTTGACGATCTTCACCCCGGCTATCCCGAGCGCCGGCATGTATGCAGGCATCGTCCGGAAATCCCCGTTCTCGACGAGCCCCACGTAGACCTTCGACGGCATCCGGACTCCTCCTCTGCCGTGCTCTGCAAACGCCGCCTCGATCGCCTGGTTTACCCGGGTGTACGGCGGGTATCCGGAGTGAACCGGGTAGTATCTCATAGTGCGGTCACCTCACGGCGGGGCGATTGGGCCGGGAGCCTTTCCCGGGCTCCCGCCGGCCATACCCCTGGTACAGTCCGGAGTTGCATACCTTTCTCTCCGATCTGCCGGGATATCAACCTGCGGGTACAGACCCCTCTCTCCTCACTCAGCCCCGTATCGAGAGCCGGATCAGGCCGAGGTTGGCATCGGGTTTTGCAAGTATGCAGAGGGAGAGGTCACCGTAGGGTGCGATGATGAGTTTTCCCGCCGGGGTCTCGAGGATCACCTGGGCAAGGTCCCCCATATCCATATCGGCGGTGATGCGGACGCCAGCGCGGAGCAGGTCTTCGGCGACCGCGGCCACCTGGTCGAAGTCCGCGGAACCGAGCGACTGGAGGGCGAACCCCTCGTGGAAGACCGAGACGGCGATCACCCCGGGCTGCCGTGCGATCCGGTCGAGGCGAGCCGTCTCCCCCGAATTAGCCCGGGATGCGGGTGTTTTGCCATCCCCGCTGATCAGGCACCCCGCTTCCCGGGCTACCTCCCGGGCCGCCCCCGTCTCGTCGGCGGTGTAGGCGATGAGTTCGTAGTCAAACGACGGCCGGTCGAGCAGGTACCGGTAGGCCTCGTCTCCCCTGAGGGGCAGGCCTCCCCCGGTACCCTCGAACGCTGCCGCGTAGGGGTTCCCGCCCTGGGCGAGGATGAACCCCGTCCCCCCGGGCCCCTTGATACGCACCGCTCCCGTGAAGCGGGGGCTGATGGAGGCAAGGGCCGAGAGGGGCCCCTGCAGCCGTCCGAGCGAGATGCCGTCGGGGAGCATCGTCTCACAGGGCGGCGGTTATCCTGTCCCTGTTCTTCTTCAGCTCGTACCGGATCCGCCCGACGTTGACGTTCGCGTTCGCCACGATGGCGATCAGCTCGTCCTCGGAGAGCGGGGAGAGGAGGATGGGGCCGTTCTCGAGCTCGACGAGCATCTGGTGCATCTCGCCCTTCCCGAGTTCGTTGCTCATCGCCTCCGACGTACCCATGCCCGTCGATGCCATGGCGCCCAGGGCCTCGACATCTATGTCGCCGGCAACAACGCTCTCGATCACAAAGCCGTCCCGTCCCGCCACGACCGCAGCGGTAACCCCGTCAAGTCTCAGGAACTCTCCGAGAATCTGTCGTAACATCTCACACCACCTCAGGTTCTTCTCATACATTCGATTCTAAGGGGCATCCGCCCGATGGCGTGGGTCGCACACGATATGCAGGGGTCGTATGCCCTGATGATCATCTCGATGCGGTTTGCCGCCCCTTCGGTCAACGTCCCGTTCTTCACCACCCGGCGCGCCATATCCTCGACACCCCGGTCGATCGCGTAGTTGTTCTGGCAGGTCGCGACGATCAGGTTGCACTTCTCGATGATGCCGGCATCGTTCACGGTATAATCGTGGATCAGGGTCCCCCGGGGAGCCTCGATGATCCCGACGCCCCGCCGGTTCACGACCTTCCCTGCCGGTGTCCTTATGCCGGAACCGGTGATGCCGGGATCCGCGAGCAGGTCTTTTGCCCGCTCGCAGGAGGCGAGGAACTCGATGTAGCGGGCGAGGTGATAGGCAAGGGGTGCCTGGGTGACGGTGCCGAACCGCTCGCGGTACTCCGCGAGGGCGGCGTCGGCATGCTCCGTCCCCATCCTCTCCACGATGTTGAGCCGGGCGAGCGGCCCGACCCGGTAGTAGCCCCCGCCTTTGAGCCGGGCGAACTTCAGGTAGGACCAGTCTTCCGAGTACTCCTCGATGAAGTTCGTGTAATCCTGG
>ENA-UOUL01001875-UOUL01001875.1-bioreactor-metagenome-genome-assembly--contig:-NODE-1875-length-27020-cov-5.885907_pt1 | contig 27020 bp, 21 predicted proteins | sample MGYA00249838_ERZ747220 | MGnify/ENA primary metagenome ERZ747220 (study PRJEB28778, sample SAMN05720191) | bioreactor metagenome | isolation source: Anaerobic biogas reactor | place: USA:Washington...
GCGGCCTATGTCCGCAGCCTGAAGGGCGAAAAGGTGCAGAAGGTCCAGTGGGGTGAAGAAGGCTGAGACCATTCCGGAACTCGTTCCCGGGGCGGGTTGTGCCGATGCGCGCAACCCGCCTTTTAACATGTAAACCCGGCGAACCGAACACGTTTACGATCATTTCGTCCCGATTTTTAGTCAAAATTGCCAGCTTTTCGCCGAGAGATTCCGGTCAAAAGGCTACTATTTTTCCAGGATTGTGTTATATTAGACGGTGGCAAATGAATCGTTCCCCAGGCGCTGTGGCAGCGAAAAGCCGAAGAAACTGGAGAGCAATTCAACCGAAAATCGGCAACAATATTGTCCGGGAGGTTTTTTTGTGTTTCGTTTCGGCAATTTTTCCGGCGGGGTGCACCCGCGCGGTAATAAAAACACGCATTTTTATCCGACGGTCCGTCTCGATAAATTCAAAACGGTCCGCATCCCGATGAGCATGCATATCGGGCCGCCCTGCACGTGCGTCGTCAAAGAAGGCGACCCGGTCAAGGTCGGTCAGCTGATCGGCCGAGCCGATGCTCCGATGGCCGTCCCGATCCATTCAAGCGTTTCGGGAACCGTCAAATCGGTGCTCAAGGAAGTCGCCAGCACGGGCAAAGCGGTCCAGGTAGTCGTGATCGAGTCCGATGGACTGAACACGATCGACGAGAGCGTCCAGCCGCCTGTGATCACGGACCGCGCGTCCTTCCTGCAGGCGGTGCGTGACTCCGGCCTGGTCGGCCTGGGCGGCGCCGGCTTCCCGACGCACATCAAGATGCAGCCGCCGGCCGGCAAGGAACCGGATGTGCTCGTGATCAACTCGGCCGAGTGCGAGCCGTACATCACGGCCGATTTCCGCCAGTGTGCCGAGCATCCTGACGAGATCATCGACGGCATCATCCAGGTCATGAAGCATCTCGACATCCCCAAAGCCCTGATCGGGGTCGAGAGCAACAAGCCGCTGGCAATCGACGTGCTGAACTACGAGCTGATGAAGCTGAAACTGTCCGCCAATTTGGAGCCGAACATTTCGATCGTCCGATTGAAGACAGTCTATCCGCAGGGCGCCGAGAAGATGCTGATCTATTCCCTGACCGGCCGCAAAGTTCCGACCGGCGGGCTGCCGCACGATGTCCGTGTGCTCGTGCTCAACGTCAGCACGGTCCGCTTCATCTCCAAGTACCTGAAGACCGGCATGCCCCTGATCCGCAAGCGCCTGACGCTCGATGGCAGCGCGGTCAAGGTGCCGTGCAACATCAACGTCCCGATCGGAGCCCCGATCCCCGATGTCATCGAGGCGGCCGGCGGCATGACCGGCGAACCCGGCAAGGTCATCATGGGCGGCTCGATGATGGGCGTCGCACTGGATCGGGTGGAAGCCAGCATTATCAAGCACAACAACGCCATTCTCGTCTTTGACCAGAAAGAAGCCCAGCTGCCGCCGGAAACCCAGTGTATCCGCTGCGCCCGCTGCGTCAATGTCTGCCCGATGCATCTGATGCCGACGACGCTCGACAACATGTCGCGCAACAAGGATGTGGAAGGGCTTAACCAATACCACATCATGGACTGCATCGAATGCGGCAGCTGCACGTATGTCTGCCCGGCCAAGCGGCACCTGGTCCAGAGCATCCGGATCGGCAAAATGGATGTCCGCTCGGCGCAGCAAGCCGCAAAAGCCAAGGAGGGCGCTGCCAAATGACGCTGCAAGTATCATCATCTCCCCATATCCGGGACCAGGCGTCCACGACCCGACTGATGCTGGACGTGATCATCGCCCTGCTGCCCGCGTTGGGCGTCTCTATCTATATGTTCGGGCTGCGCTCTCTCCTGATCGTCGTGCTGACCTGCACGACGGCGGTGCTGTTCGAGTACCTGAGCCGCAAGCTGATGAAGCGCTACAACTCGATCGGCGACTTGAGCGCCGTGGTTACCGGTTTGCTGCTGGCCTTCAACCTGCCGCCGACCGTCCCCCTTTATGTTCCGGTCATCGGCTCGTTTGTCGCCGTCGTCGTCGTCAAGCAGATGTTTGGCGGCATCGGCCAGAATTTTGTCAATCCGGCTCTTGCCTCCCGGATCATCCTGACCTTGTCGTTTCCAGCGGCCATGACCCGCTGGGCGATTTTGGCCGGCCGGATCCCCGGACACGGCATACCCGGCACCGAGCCGATCGCCGAAGGCGTCGACCTGATCGCCACGGCGACGCCCCTGTACCTGATTCAGGCCGGTGAAACGGGCAGCGCGGTGATGCCGGGCTACCTGGACCTGTTTATCGGCTACAAGGGCGGCTGCCTGGGCGAAGTGTCGGTTCTGGCCCTTGCCGCCGGCGTCGTCTACCTGCTGATCCGGCGGGTGATCTCGCCCCTGATTCCGGTAACCTACATCCTGACTGTCGCCCTGCTGACGGCCTTGTTCGGACAAGATCCCCTGTACCACATGCTGTCCGGCGGCCTGTTCCTGGGCGCTTTCTTCATGGCGACCGACTATGTCACGTCGCCGCTGAGCAACAAAGGCAAGATCATCTTCGGCCTCGGCTGCGGCCTGATCACGAGCCTGGTGCGCTTGTTCGGCGGCATGACCGAAGGGGTCTCCTTTGCGATCCTCTTCATGAATATCCTGACACCGCACATCGACCGCTGGACGATCCCGGTGCCCTTTGGAGGTGTGCGACATGCCAAGTCTTAAGCCCTTTTTGCCTGCCGTCATCCTATGTGCCATCTGCCTCGTGACGACAGGGCTGCTGTCCCTGACGTTCGAACTGACCCGAGCCGAGCGGATGCGGCAAAGCGAAATCGCGGCCAATGCCAACCGGTTCGCCCTGTTCCCCGACGCGTCCGGCTTTACGACCCTCAGCCTGCCGGACGGCGCGCCGGATGATTTGGGTGAAATCACCCGGGCTGAGGGAGATAACGGCCAAGCGCTGGGTTACTTGTTTGTCGCCAGCAAGCGCGGTTACGGCGGCCAGGTGCCGGCGATGGTCGCCATCGATACCGAGGGCGCGCTTGTCGGCGTGCGGGTGCTGACGAACAGCGAAACACCTGGACTGGGCAAGAAAGTCGAGCAAGCTGCTTTCACGGGCCAATTTGTCGGCAAGCTGGCCGACACGCTGTTTGCGCTGGATACGTCGAACAGCCAGCTGCAGCCGCTGGACGCAATCTCCGGCGCGACCATCTCGTCACGCGCGGTCATGGAGGCAGTCAATGCCGCCATCGAGGGCTATCTGGCCCTGGACAAGGAGGGACAGTAAGCATGGCAGCCAAAAAAACCGTCAGTTTGGGCAAAGAGATCAGCAAAGGCCTGATTCTGGAAAATCCCGTTCTGCGTCTGATCCTCGGCACCTGCCCGACCCTGGCCGTCACGACATCGGTTAAAAACGGCCTGGGCATGGGGATCGCCGCTACCTTTGTCTTGTTGGGCTCCAACCTGGTGATCTCGTTGCTGCGCCGGGTGATTCCCGATAAAGTCCGCATCCCGGCGTTCATCACCGTCATCGCCGGCTTCGTCACGATCATCCAGCTGCTGATGGAGGCCCTCGTGCCATCACTCAACGAATCGCTGGGCATCTTCATCCCCCTGATCACGGTCAACTGCATCATCCTGGCGCGGGCCGAGATGTTCCCCAGCAAGCACGCTGTCCTTCCCTCCCTGGCCGAAGGCCTGGGCATGGGCGCCGGCTATACGGCTGCCCTGATCCTGATGGGCACCATCCGGGAGATCATCGGCAACGGCACCTTCTTCGACCTGGGCATCCCCGGGTTGCAGGCCGGCGGCTATATCGAGCCGATGCTGATCATGATCTTGCCGCCGGGCGGTTTCTTCGTCTTCGGTATCCTGATCGCCCTGGCCAACAAGCTGTCTGACAAGGCCGGCAAGGAAACGCAGGAGGACGACACCATCTGCGCCGGGGCCATCTCCGACCAGACGGCCTGCCTGCTATGCGGCGGCTGCAGCTTCGGGCGCAGCGGCGTGCAAAACCAGCTGCAGGCCGACGAAGGCGTGCGCCGCATGGCAGGGAAAGCCAAACCGGACAAGTCAGGCGACGGAGGTGACAACGCATGAAAGAGATGCTGATTATTCTGTTCAGCGCCATCCTGGTCGACAATTTCGTCTTGTCGAAATTTCTCGGCATCTGCCCGTTCCTCGGTGTCTCCAAGAACCTGAAAACGGCGATGGGCATGAGCATGGCGGTCATTTTCGTCATGGTCCTGGCAACCGCCATCACCTGGCCGGTCTTCTACCTCCTGCTCGCCCCGTACGACCTGGGCTACCTGCAGACCGTCATTTTTATCCTGGTCATCGCCGCCCTGGTGCAGCTGATCGAGACCTTCCTCAAAAAGGCGCTGCCGCCGCTCTACCAGGCCCTGGGCATCTACCTGCCCCTGATCACGACCAATTGCGCCATCCTCGGTGTCGCCATCCTCAACATCGACCAGGCGTATGGCTTCGGTGAGTCCATGATCAACAGCCTGGGCGCGGGGCTTGGCTTCATGCTGGCGCTGTTCCTCTTTTCCGGGGTCAGGTCCAAGGTTGACCATGCCGACGTGCCGCGCTTTTTCAAGGGCCTGCCCATCACACTCGTATCCGCAGCTCTGGTCTCCATCGCCTTCTTCGGCTTCAAGGGCCTGATCGAGAACCTGTTCAGCTAATCGCTGAACGCCAGGAGGAAAGTCCATGTACCTGATCGCCATGTCACTCAATCTGCAATCGATTCTCGTACCGACGGCCATCGGCGGCGGCATCGCCCTCATCCTCGGGATCATCCTGGTCGTGGCGGCTCGCATCTTCGCGTTGCCGGCGGACGAGAAACTCGAGGAAATCCGCGCCGCGCTGCCCGGTGTCAATTGCGGCGCCTGCGGCTACTCAGGCTGTGACGCCTACGCCATGGCCCTGCGCGACGGTGAACCTAACGCGGCCAAGTGCCCGGTCGGCGGCAAAGAGACCGCGATGGAACTGGCGGCTATCCTGGGTCTTAGCCCCCCGTCATTTATCCCCCAGGTCGCCTACGTCTTCTGCCAGGGTACGACCGATCATACAAGCAAGCGCTACGATTACCAGGGCATTACCAGCTGCGCCTCAGCCCAGGGGCTTTTCTCCGGGCCGAACTCGTGCACCTTCGGCTGCATGGGCTTTGGTGACTGCGTGGCGGTCTGCCCGTATGACGCCATCACCATCTCGGACGGTATCGCCCACATCAACACCGACCGATGCAAGGCGTGCGGCCTGTGCGTCGCGGCCTGCCCCAAGGAACTGATCCAGATCATTCCGCGCCACTACAATGCCTACACGGTGTCCTGCCGCAACAAATGGCCCGGTGCCCAGACACGCAAGAACTGCAAGGTGGGCTGCATTGGCTGCAGCCGATGCTACAAGGTCTGCCCGTCCGGGGCGATCACCATGGACGGCCCGCTGGCGGTGATCGACCAGAACCTGTGCACACACTGCAACAAGTGCCTCGAGGTCTGCCCGACCCACGCCATCCAGCGCGGTCTTTTCCTGGGTGAAGGGCCGGACGGCAAGCCCATGCGCTCCAAGAAGCCGGATGACCCGGTTTCGCCGACCCCGGCCTTCGGGTCCCCGGCAGGCGCGAACTGAACTGCCGGAAAATGCGGCAAACCGCTTGCTTTTTGCCCCCTATTTATGTTATTATTCCATGTGCGCGTTTCGCAGCAAACGCAAGGAGGTGTACACAATGGCCAAGTGCGATATCTGCCAGAAGGACATGTTTTTCGGCAGGAAAATCAGCATCACCCGTTCCCAGGTTTCACGTCGGGCCCTGGTTCGCCAGAAACCGAATGTCCGCCAAGTCCGGGTCGTTGTTGACGGCACGCCCAAAACCATGCACGTCTGCTCCAGGTGCCTCCGGTCCAACGCGGTCAAGAGGGCCTGATACCGCGTTGCCGACGTATGTCGCTGCACGGATTTCAAGCAGATGCCAGACTGAGAGTGTCCCAAGCGGGCACTCTTTTTCGTTGCAATCTCAGGGGTAAAGCCGGCGCACCGCCATGATCCGGGTTTGGATGTCCGTCTCCCGGGCCAGGTCCATCACCTGGACGGTCGACTGGGTCGGCCTGGCGTAGAGAATCTGGCTGTCACCCAGGTAGACAGCCAAGTCCGCCGCCTTGTCAGGCTGTCCGGATGCGGCCAGAATCAGCAGATCCGCCCTTTCCAGGTTCGCCAGGTCAACCAGGCCGGTCTGTTCGTTTCGCGTCACCGCGACCGGTTGCCCGGCCCCGGTCAGGCCCTCCAGACTGCGAGGCACGTTAAGGCCGTTGACGGCGCCAGCCAATCGGACGATCCCGGCCATCGAGATGCCGTATACCGTCTGGCCTTCCTCAAGCACCGTCGCCTGGAGGAACGTCATCGCACTGGTGCAAAAACTCTGACGCGGCTCGAACGGCGGCTTGATTTGCTCTTGTGATGGTAAAATGACAACGCCTTCATCGCTGATCCAGCCCGTTGATCCGTCCGGCAGGGCAACCTGGGCGATGCCGGATCCCCGGTACGGAATATAAAGGACCGTCCCCATCGGGACTTCCACCAGCAACGTGCCGCGGCGGGCATGCGACATGACCCGTTTGGTCGCGTTGACTACGACCGCCTTGTACGCATATCCGGACGGTTCGACCGATCGGGTCGATTCGGTCAGGTCTTTTGTCATCATGTATCCGGACAGGCCATCCTGAAGACTGACAGCCGCGAACCCGAACGGGCAGCGCTCCGGCAGCAGCGTGACTGGCTCGTTGAAAAGCACCTGGCTGAGGCGGCCCGCCTTGAGGTCCGGGGCGGCGAAGACATCTGCGACCGGCCGGATCACGACGCGGGTCGCATCGCCATACTTCAAGACGGGTTCCGTCTGCTCGGACTGGCTGTTGCCCTGCTGACGCGCCTGGAGGCGCGACACCGCTAACGGAGCCGCCCAGAAGATCAGGACGCTCAGAATGAGCAGCGCCAGCAAGGGCAGCAGCCAGCCGGGAATTCCTGACGATGGTTTGCTGACATAAAGGCCTTTTTTGTAGAAGATCCAGTAATGGTCAACCTGCCGCGGACTGCGCCAGGCTCGCGGCGAGGAACGGTCGCGGCCGGAGGATCCTTTTTGAAAAGACGGAACCGGCCGGGTCATGACGCGTTCTCGCACAACAGGACGCATTGCGCGATGGCAAGGTTGCCGTCATGCGTCAGGCTGAGGCAGATTTTCGTCCCGCCCAGGCTGAGAAAGCGGGTTCTTGCCAGCCCTGAAAGCTGTGCCTGAGGCTGCCCTGAAGGATCCGGACAGATGGCCAGATCGGTCCAGCGGATGCCGTCTCGGCCGATGCCGCTGCCCAGCGCCTTGGCGATCGCCTCCTTGGCCGCAAAGCGGGCCGCGAGCGATGCGCAGGATGCATCTGACAAGGGCTGCCGCGCGGTGCGGCAGTACGATTGCTCCCCGGCGGTCCAGACCCTATCCAAAAAGGGCTGGCCCAGCCGTTCGACAGCACGGCGAACGCGGTCGATCCGGATCACATCGATGCCACAGCGAATGTCCATCTCCCAAGCCTTTCTGCCCCGGTCTTGCCGCAGGCTCTTATTATCATAACAGATTCCGGCCAATTTTGAACCGTCAGCGCAAAGGCCAGGCGGCTCCTTATGGTATAATATTGATGAGTTTTTTAGCGCGCAATCGCTCACTGACCTGCCGAAGAGGAGCCCTTTATGTATTATCCTTTACGTTTCAAGCCCGTCTATAAAGACTATATCTGGGGCGGACGGTCTCTGGAGGAACTGGGCAAGATGCTGCCCCGGGAAGGCCGGGTCGCCGAAAGCTGGGAAATCTCCGCCCATCCCAACGGGATGTCAGTCGTCAGCAACGGCATGCTGGCCGGCATCAGCCTTGCAGACGCCGGCCGCAAACTCGGCGCAAAGCTGCTGGGCAGCCAGGTGCCTGAGTCCTTCAAGCACCGCTTTCCTCTGTTGGTCAAGCTGATCGACGCCAATGACCGCTTGTCGGTCCAGGTCCATCCTGACGATGCCTACGCCATGCGTCACGAAAACGGCGAAAGCGGCAAAAACGAAATGTGGTACGTGGTTTCCGCCAGGCCTGGCGCGCGCCTGATCGCCGGCCTGGCCCCGGGCGTGACGCGCGACGCTTTCGCGAAAGCGATCGACGACGGCACCTGCCTCGACTTGCTGCACACAATCCCGGTTCAGGCCGGAGATGCGATCAACATACCGGCCGGGCTGGTTCACGCGATCGGCGAAGGCCTTGTCGTGTGCGAAATCCAGCAGAATGCCGACACAACCTACCGTGTTTTCGACTACAACCGCCGGGACAGCAACGGGCAGACCCGTCCGCTTCACGTCGCAAAAGCGCTCGATGTGATCGCTTTCGACCGCCCCGGCCCCGTACCGCTGCTGAGCGGCTTGTTTCTCCGGACAGAAGGCCTGACGCGCCGCATCCTGGTCCTGAACCGCTATTTTCTTGTTGAAGAGCTCCAAGTCAGCGGCCGAGCCGCCTTCTACAGCGACTCCAGCCGTTTCCGAACCCTGACCGTCATCGCAGGCAAGGGCGGCATCGCCTACCGCAGCGAAGCGGGACATCAGCTGTCGGATCCCCTGTTCGCCGGTGACTCGCTCCTGATCCCGGCCAGTCTCGGCGCATGGGAACTGACCGGAAACCTTCGTCTGCTCTCCAGCCAGCCGTCTTTCTTCGCCCGTGACGCGGCCGAATTGGCCAAGTCAGCCGGCCAGGCCGATACCGTCGCCTGGCTGGACCAGGTCGGTTCGTCCGGTCAGATCGGGCTGGATCCGCGGCCGGTCGCCTGACAGACCGTTATCCGCCGCGCCGGCGCCGGTTCAGCGCCAGGCGTACATCCTCGCCAAAAAAGCGATACACAGCAAACCCGCCGACCAGGCGGCTGAGCAGCCGCTCGTCGTAGTGATCGCGCAGTGAGGCCGGATCGACATTGCTGGAGATGATCATCTTCCGGCCCGGCCCCTGCCGGCTGTCGATCACGGCGAGCAGGTCGGCATAGCGGGACGACGCGCCGGATTCCGTGCCCAGATCGTCGATTAATAGCAGACTGCAATTGAGGATGCTGTCCTTCATGGCCAGGCTGTGTTCCAGGCGGATCGGATCGGGACTGTAGCTGGAAAGCAAAATCCGCTGTTCCTGCAGGCTGTCAAACAGCTGGGGCGCGGGCAGATAGAGCACCGAGCGGCCCTGGTCCAGCAACGCCTGGGCGATGCAGGCCATCAGGAAAGTCTTCCCGGTTCCCGGTTTGCCGATGAAAAGCATGCTGCGCGTATCAGGGGCGTCAAACTGCGCCACGAACTGCTCGCTGACACGCTTCAGTCCCAATATCTGCTGGCGGGGCGACAAATCTGACTGGTATAGCGCCGGATTGGCCTGATCTGAGAAGAGCGAGGCGTCAAACGTGTCGAAGCGGAAGCGCTTCAGGCTGTTGAGGTTCGCCTCATCGAAGAGCAGCGGCACCAGCAGCGCCTGGTAGCAACTGCAGCGCTCGCCGTCATGCTCACCTGTATCGTGGCAGATCGGGCACGTGTAGCGCGGCTGGTCAAAATCCGGTGGAATCTGGTGTGCCAGCAGGTAGGCGCTGCGATCTTCCTTCAGCCGGGCCATCCGGGCGCGCGCCGCTTCGGGCCGCCTGGGCTCGATCGCTTCGAGCAGCAGGTCAGCGCCCGCCGCGGCGATCTCCCGGTCGAGCGCCTCAAGGCGCGGATGCTGCTGGTATGCAAAATGGACCGCGCTGTCGCGCGCCAGTTCCGCCCTCAGACGGCGCTGTTCATAGATCCGGTTCATTTCTCTGCCGATCATGCGTTTCACGACCCTTCGTCCTTTCCATCCGGCCCGGACTGGCGCATCAGTTCGGTTAGATCCATCTGCTGCGGCTCACGTTCACCGGTGGGCGACAAAGCCTGTTCATCGGAACTGATGGGTTCGTAGAAACCATCGAGGTACTCCTTGGAATAATCCCGCTGCTCGAAATTGCCCTGGTTGGTGTTTTTGCCGCCGCCTTTGGGCGTCACCTGACGTTCCTTGGCCAGGCGGGCCGCCTTTTCGTCCTCGTAGATTTTGACCGCGTCGAGATCGCGCAGCTGGTGTTCGAACCATTCCTGGAGGATGCGGTCGATGAAAGACAAGTTGGGGTGGCTGAGACGGGTTGTCTTGCGCAAGGCCAAATCGATGATCTCAAAATCGTAGCCGAACACGTCGATCCACCGGGTGATGATCTCGTCGTCATACTCGGTCATCGTTTTGCGCAGTTTTCGGCCGATCTTGCGGCTGAGCTTGCTGATCTTGTCGTGCGCCAGGAAATAGCGGTTCAGGTCGTTAAACGAGACGATGCCGCGCTTGGACCAGTTTTCGGCTACGGCGGCGATGTAGGCCTTGCTGTCGAGCTTGTTGCGCCGGGCACATTCCTGGAACAGGGCGTAGACGACCTCCGGTTCGAATCCGTACCGGTCGAACCAGGCGTCGATCTCACTGTACCACGACGGCGACATCAGGCCCTGGAAGAAGGTCCGGGCGATATCCGCCATCAGCTTCTCCCGCTTGTCGAAGCGTTCGCTGGCCTGCTCCGACTCCTGGGGAAGACTGGCGGTCCTGGGCCGGTAGGTGCGTTCGATCTCAGCGGCTTTGATGTCCGCAACCTCAATGCTGCGCTCCTTGAGGACGATCAGCTCGGCGCCGGCCAGTTCGAGCAGCGCCGCCTTAACCGCGTCCGGCTCCTGTCCCAGCCTCCGGGTCAGATCCTGCTCGGTCAGGCTGCGGCTTGTGCGCGCGGTCAGCAGCAGGAACAGGTAAATCTTAACCGCAAGTCCGCCAAGACCCGGCAAATACTCCAAGATAAATATGTCTGGCACCGCGGTGTCTGAAAGCAACAGTTTCCTGCTTTCATCGATAATCATGTGGCAACCCTTTCCTTTTGGCTGCATCCTGTAACAAGAAACGCGCATCCTTTAAAAAACCCCGCCCTGCAACAGGGCGGGGTTTTATTATAGCATGTTCCGGCTTGCTTGTGCCGGCGTTTCTCAGGCGCCTGTCAGCCTCTTGTAGGATTCGTAACGCTCCTTGGCCGCTTCAGCCGCCTTGGCAAAGATGGCGTCGACCTTTTCGGGCGGATACTTCTTGGCCAGCGCGGAGTAGCGCACCTCGCTCTTGAGGAATGAGGCGAAATCGCCGGTCGGTTCCTTGGAGTCAAGCGTGAAGGGGTTCTTCCCTTCCGCTTTGAGCGCCGGGTTGAATCGGTAGGTATGCCAGTAGCCGACATCGACCGCATCCTTCTCGTGGGCCTGTGCAATCGTGAGGCCGCCGCGGATGCCGTGGTTGATGCAGGGCGAATAGCAGATGACCAGGGAGGGCCCATTCCAGCGTTCCGCCTCCGCCAAGGCGCGCAGGGTCTGGTTCTGGCTGGCACCCATCGCCACCTGGGCGACATAGACGTAGCCGTAGGTCATGGCCATCATGCCGAGATCCTTTTTCTTGATCGCCTTTCCGCCGGCCGCAAACTGGGCGATCGCACCGGTTGGGGTCGACTTGGACGCCTGGCCGCCGGTGTTGGAATACACCTCGGTATCCAGCACGAGCACGTTGACATCCTCGCCGGACGCGAAGACATGGTCCAGTCCGCCGTAACCGATGTCATAGGCCCAGCCGTCGCCGCCGATGATCCAGGTTGAGCGCTTGACAAAATACTGCTTAAGCTCAAGCGTCTTGGCGACCAGCTGGCCGACCTGGCTGTCCGCGCCGTCATAGTTTTTCAGCGCCTCGGCCAGATTGTCGCTGAGCTTGCGGCTCTGCCTGCCGTCTTCCATGTTGTCGAGCCAGGCGCTGACCGGCGCTGCCAGGGCGTCGCCCGGGTTGGCCGCCAGGATATCCTTGAGGTAACCGGCGATGCGCGCGCGCATCTGCTTGACGGCCAGGTGCATGCCCAGGCCATGCTCCGCGTTGTCCTCGAAGAGGGAATTGGCCCAACTCGGCCCATGGCCGCGCTTGTTCAGCGTGTACGGCATGGACGGCGCCGAACCGCCGTAAATCGAGGAACAGCCGGTCGCGTTGGAGATCTGCATGCGGTCGCCGAACAGCTGGGTAACCAGCTTGACATACGGTGTCTCGCCGCAGCCGGCACAGGCGCCGGAGAATTCGAACAGGGGCTGCTCGAACTGGCTGCCCTTGACCGTCTCGACGGACATCGGGTTGGGTTTTTCGGATACGGTCTGCGCATAGTCCCAGTTCGCAACTTCGTCCATATGTTCGCCGATCGGCTGCATGAACAGCGCCTTGCCCTTGGCCGGACAAACCTGCGCACAGGAACCGCAGCCGGTGCAGTCCGCAGCTGAAACCTGGATGCGGTACTGGTACTGGTCGTACGGCTTCATGCCTTTCTTGGTCACGAAGGTCTCGGGCGCCTGGTCCGCTTCCTCCTGCGTGAGCAGGAACGGGCGGATGACCGCGTGCGGGCACACATACGAGCACTGGTTGCACTGGATGCATTTGGCCGCGTCCCAGATCGGGATCTGGACGGCGACCATGCGTTTCTCATACTGGCTGGTTCCCTGCGGGAAAGTGCCGTCCTCACGTCCCTGGAAAGCGCTGACCGGCAGTTCGTCGCCACGCTGCGCATTCATGACATCGGCGACGTCGCGGACAAACTCCGGCACATCGCGCTTAGGCGCAGGCGCATCAGCCGCATCTGCCCACTCGGGCTTGACAGCCACTTCGCGGACTGCGTTGATCCCGGCGTCAACCGCCGCATAGTTCATCTTGATGACATCGTCACCTTTGCTGCCGTAGGACTTGACGATCGCCTTCTTCATGTAGCCGACCGCGTCGTCAACCGGGATGACCTGGGCCAGCTTGAAGAAAGCAGCCTGGCAGATGGTGTTGATCCGGCCGCCAAGCCCGATGTCGGCCGCCAGCGTGACGGCATCGATGGCGTAGAAGCGGATCTTCTTTTTCGCGAGCGCGCGCTTGACTGCCGCGGGCAGCTTCGCCTCGATCTCCTCGTCGCTCCACAAGGTGTTGAGCAGGAAAATGCCGCCGGGCTTGAGGGCGGAGAGCATGTCGTACTTGTCCACGTAGGACTGGTTGTGGCAGGCGACAAAGTCAGCCTTGTTGACCAGGTAGGTGGACTGGATCGGGTTCTTGCCAAAGCGCAGGTCGGAGATCGTCACACCGCCGGACTTCTTCGAGTCGTAGGAGAAATAGGCCTGCACGTACTGGTCGGTGTGGTCGCCGATGATCTTGATCGAGTTCTTGTTGGCACCGACGGTGCCGTCCGAACCAAGACCCCAGAAACGGGCCGCGATTGTGCCTTTGGTGGTGACGTCGACCGAGTCGCCGAGCGGCAGCGAAAGATGGGTCACATCGTCGACGATGCCGATGGTGAAATTGTTCTTCGGCTCGTCTGCGGACAGGTTCGCAAACACAGCGAGGATCTGGTCCGGGGTGGTGTCCTTCGAACCGAGGCCGTAGCGGCCGCCCACGATGACCGGGGCGCCGGATTTGCCGGCGTAAGCGGCACAGATATCGAGATAGAGCGGTTCGCCATGGGCGCCGGGCTCCTTGGTGCGGTCGAGAACGGCGATCTTGCGCGCCGTGGCCGGAATGGCCGCGAGCAGGTGCTCGACCGAGAAGGGGCGGTACAGGTGCACCTTGACCATGCCGACTTTCTCGCCTTTGCCCACCAGGTAGTTGATGGTCTCTTCGATCGTCTCGCAGGCGGAGCCCATGCAGATGACAACACGTTCGGCATCCGGTGCGCCGCAATAGTTGAACAGCTTGTAGTCGCGGCCGGTCAGGCTGCTGATCGCCTCGAGGTATTCGGACACGATGGCCGGCAGGGCGTCATAGAAGGGGTTGCTGGCTTCGCGGGCCTGGAAGAAAATGTCCGGGTTCTGGGCCGTGCCGCGCAGTGTCGGATGGTCCGGATTGAGGCCGCGGGCGCGAAATGCCTTGACGGCGTCCATATCGACCAGCCCGGCGAGGTCGTCATAATCCATGACCTCAATTTTCTGGATTTCATGCGACGTCCTGAAGCCGTCGAAAAAATGCACGAACGGGACGCGGCCCTTGATCGCGGCCAGGTGGGCAACCGCTGCCAGGTCGGCTGTCTCCTGCACGCTGGAAGAGCAGAGCAGGCCAAAGCCGGTCTGGCGGCAGGCCATCACGTCGGAATGGTCGCCGAAGATGGACAGGGCGTGGCTGGCCAGCGCCCGGGCGGAGACGTGGAAAACGCCAGGCAGCAGTTCGCCGGAGATCTTGTACATGTTGGGGATCATCAGCAGCAGGCCCTGTGACGCCGTATACGTGGTCGTCAGGGCACCGGCGCCCAGCGAGCCGTGAACGACGGCGGACGCGCCGCCCTCGGACTGCATCTCCACTACATTGACGGTCTGGCCGAAAATGTTCTTGCGGCCTTCCTGCGCCCACTGGTCGACATAGTCGGCCATTGGCGAAGACGGCGTAATCGGATAGATGCCGGCCACTTCCGTGAAGGCATACGACGTATAGGCGGCGGCGGTATTGCCGTCTATGGTCATGTACTTGTTCTTTTTTGCCATGGAATTTTCTCCTTATCGTTTCTTGCCCTGGTGGCAATATTGTTGTAGGCCAAACTCGATTATATCACATTGACAAATCACGAGACAACCAGACTTTGACCCGTCATCTCGGCCGGAACCGGCAGGTCCATCAAGCCGAGCATGGTCGGCGCCAGGTCGGCCAGTCGGCCTTCTTTGAGGGTCAGCTGGCCGGCGCCGGCAACGATCAGCTCGACAGGAAGCGTCGTATGGGCCGTAAACGGACCTCCGCTCTCCGGGTCGACCATCTGCTCGGCATTGCCGTGGTCGGCGGTGATCAGGGCGGCGGCGCCGGCGGCCAGCACTGCATCCGCGACCTGGCCGACACAGGTGTCGACCGCCTCGACGGCCTTGACAGCCGCGTCGAAAAAGCCGGTGTGGCCGACCATGTCACAGTTGGCGAAATTGAGGATGATGACATCGTACACGCCGGAGCGGACGCGCTTGAACGCCTCTTCGGCAACCGGGTAGGCGCTCATCTCGGGCTGCAGGTCATACGTGGCAACCTTGGGCGACGGGATCAGGCAGCGGTCCTCGCCCGGGTATTCCTTTTCCGCGCCGCCGTTGAAGAAAAACGTGACATGCGGGTATTTCTCCGTTTCGGCGATGCGCAGCTGACGCAGTCCCCGGCTGGCGATGTAGGCGCCAAAAGTATTGTCCAGGCTCTCCGGGCGGTAGGCGACGAGCAGGTTGGTATAGTCGTCGAAGGTCCGGTCGTACTGCGTCATGGTCACATAGGTCAGCGGGAATTGTCCGCAAGGCAGTTTGAAACCGGTAAAATCCGGCTGCATGAACGCCCGCGTGATCTCGCGGGCCCGGTCAGGCCGGAAATTGAAAAAGATGACCGAGTCGTTCGCCTTAATGCGCGCGGTCGGTTCTCCCTGGCGCGTGATCACGGTCGGCAGGATAAATTCGTCCATGACGCCGGCCGCATACGATGCCTCGATGGCCTGGATCGGATCCTCGGCCATGATGCCTTCACCGCAGGCCATCGCCCGGTAAGCCTTCTCAACCCGGTCCCAGCGGTTGTCGCGGTCCATCGCGTAGTAGCGGCCCATCATGGTGGCCAGCTTCCCGGTTCCGATCGACGCCATTTCCGCCAGAAGTTCGCGCGTGTAGCCGAGCGAGGAGTCCGGCGGCACGTCACGGCCGTCGAAAAAGGCGTGAACATAGACCTGGTCGAGACCGGCTTCTCCGGCCAGCCGCAGCAGGGCGTACAAATGCGTGTTGTGGCTGTGGACGCCGCCGTCGGATAGCAGCCCGTAGAGATGCAGGGCACGGCCGTTCGCGCGGCAGTTGTTGAGCGCTGCCTGGATGGCCGGATTGCGCGCAAAATCGCCTTCCCGGGCGGCTTTGGTGATGCGGGTCAGTTCCTGGTAGACGATCCGGCCGGCGCCGATGTTGGTGTGGCCGACTTCCGAGTTGCCCATCTGCCCGTCGGGCAGTCCGACATCCATGCCGCTGGTCCGGATCAGGGTATGCGGCCAGTTCTGGCGCAGGCGGTCGATGTTCGGCGTCCTGGCGGCCTTGACCGCATTGCCGGCATCGGACGGGTTATAGCCGAATCCGTCCAGAATCAACAGGGCAACGGGTCTTTTTTTTAGTTCAGTCATCGTGTCAGGTCTCCTTCTGGCTCGGGCCATGTGATCCTTGTTTGAAAGAGAGCCGCGCAGGGCGCGTGGCTCTCTTCAACAGATCAGGTTAGGTGTTGCGTCAGGCCTTCCCAGCATGGCAGATCACACTGAATTCGTCCGATTTGAGCGATGCGCCGCCGACCAGGCCGCCGTCGATGTCCGGCTGGCCGAACAGGCCGGCTGCGTTGGCCGCGTTGACAGAGCCGCCGTACAGGACGCGCATGGACGCAGCGACCGCATCGCCGTAAAGGCCGGCGACCGTCTGACGGATCAGGGCGCAGACCTCCTGGGCCTGATCGTCACTGGCCACTTTGCCGGTGCCGATCGCCCAGATCGGCTCGTAGGCGATCGTGATGAATCCGGTTTGTTCGGCGCTGATGCCGTCGAACGCCGCCTTGATCTGGCCGCGGATCCAGTCGAAGGTCTCACCGGCCTCGCGCTGGGCCAGGGATTCGCCGCAGCAGACGATCGGGCGGATGCCGTTGGCTAGAGCTGCCTTGATCTTCTTGTTAACGGCCGCGTCGGTCTCGCCGAAATACTCGCGGCGCTCCGAGTGGCCGATGATAACATAGGACACGCCCATTTCGGCGAGCATCGCCGCCGAGATCTCGCCCGTGTAGGCGCCTTTGTCGGCGTCATAGCAGTTCTGGGCCGCGACTTTGACATTGGTGTAGGCACAGCTTTCAAGAACCGCGGCCAGGGCGGTGAACGGCACGGCGATGACGATCTCGGCCGCGGCATCCACAACAGCTGGCTTGAGGGCGTCAAGCAGCTTGACTGCTTCCGCCGGCGTGCCCTTGTTCATTTTCCAGTTGCCAGCCGCCAGGGTGCGGCGCGGGTTCTTGTCCATCAGGCAGTCGATGCCCGGCAGGATTTTGCCTTCGAGGAACTCGAGCGACGCGCCGCCGCCGGTTGAAATATGGGTGACCTGGTCGGCGAAGCCCAGCAGTTCGACCGCCGCGGCGGAATCACCGCCGCCGATGATCGAGACGGCGCCGGAATCGGCAACCGCGCGGGCCACTTCGCGTGTCCCTTCAGCAAATTTTTCAAACTCGAAGACACCCATCGGGCCGTTCCAGACCACGGTGCCGGCTTCGCGGACAACCGCCGAGAAAGCCTTGACGGCTTCCGGCCCGATGTCCAGACCCATCCAGCCATCGGGTATCTCCCCGCTGAGAACGACCTTGATTTCGGCGTCAGCCGCGAAACGGTCGGCGATCACCGTATCGACCGGCAGCATCAGCTTGACCTGCTTGGCCTCGGCTTTTTCGAGCAGGCTCTTGGCCAGGTCGATTTTATCGGTCTCGCACAGCGATGCGCCGATGTTCTTGCCCAGGGCCGCGCAGAACGTGTAAGCCATGCCGCCGCCGATGATCAGGGTGTCGACCTTGTCGATCAGGTTCTCGATGACCCCGATCTTGTCGGAAACCTTCGCGCCGCCCAGAATGGCGACGAAGGGGCGCTTGGGGCTGCTGAGCGCGGCGCCCATGACGTCGATTTCTTTCTGAATCAGGTAGCCGCAGACCGATGGCAGATAGTTGGCCAGACCAGCGGTGGAGGCGTGGGCGCGGTGGGCGGTGCCGAACGCGTCATTGACATAGACATCGGCCATGGACGCCAGCTCACGGGCAAAGGCCGGGCTGTTTTTGGTCTCTTCTTTGTGGAAACGGACATTTTCCAGCATCAGGACGTCGCCCGGCTTAAGTGACTGGGCTTTCGCCTTGGCATCGTCCCCGATGACGTCGGAAGCCAACGCAACCGGCTTGCCGAGCAGTTCGGACAGGCGGTCGACGGCCGGCTTCATGGAAAACTTGGCCTCAGGTCCGCTCTTGGGACGGCCGAGGTGGGAAACCAGAATGACCCGCGCGCCGGCATCGACCAGGTATTGGATGGTGGGCAGCGCCGCCCGGATCCGCTTGTCGTCCGTGATCGCGCCGGTTTTCTTGTCGAGGGGCACGTTAAAATCAACGCGAACAATAACGCGCTTACCCTGTACGGCGATGTCTTCTACATTTTTCTTCTGCATCATGGTCATTCCAGTCACTCTCCTGTGCGATAGTTTCGGCTATCTAGCCGTGCTGCATTCAATAAAGCCACCTTGTATTGTATACTGAAGCAGGCCTGAAGGCAATGCTTGGTTCATGTTTTTTCGTCTCCGAGGCTTGTCCGGCGGCCTGAAACCGCACAAGGCTGTCGCGAGTGCCGGCAGCTGTGATAAAATAAGCTTCGCCAGGCAATCGGATGCACAGGCGCATCCGCAGCGACCGAAATCAAAGTCCGGGTCGGATGACGGCCGATATCCGATCCATCCACTGGGGGTGGCCGCGTGAAACTATCGCTCCTGATCCCGTTCTATAACGAGGAGAAACAGATCCCTTTGACCTTGCAGACGGTTCTGCCGATCCTTGAGTCGACCGGCTGCGACTTCGAGGTTCTGCTGGTCGACGACGGATCGCGCGACGAGACCTGGCCGGTCATCGCCGAAGCCAGCCGGCGCGACGAACGCCTGATCGGCATTCGCTTCTCGCGCAATTTCGGCAAAGAGGCCGCGATCTGTGCGGCCCTGGACCAGGCGGACGGGGACGCTGTCATCCTGATGGACGGAGACCTGCAGCATCCCCCGCAGCACATCCCGGAGATGATCCGTCTCTGGCGGGAAGGCTATGACGTCGTCGAGGGCATCAAGACCTCGCGCGGCCGCGAATCCTTTTTCAGCAAGCTGAACGCCGCGGTCTTCTACGGGCTGTTCCGCCGTTTTTCGGGTTATGACCTGCGCAACGCCTCGGATTTCAAGCTGCTGGACCGCAAAGTGGTCGACGAGTGGCGCCGTCTCGGTGAGCACGACACCTTCTTTCGCGGCCTGTCGGCCTGGTTGGGCTTCAAGCGCACGACGTTTTCGTTCGAGGTCGCCGCGCGGCAGGCCGGCACCAGCAAGTGGTCGCCGTTCAAGCTGCTCGCGCTCAGTCTCAATGCGATCACCGGCTTTTCCGCCATGCCGCTGCAGTTCATCACCCTGATGGGCGTCGTCATGCTGACCGGTTCCCTGATCCTGGCGATCCAGACCCTCTTCAATTTCTTTTCCGGTCACGCAGCGACCGGTTTCACGACCGTGATTTTGCTGCTGCTCCTGATCGGGGGCAGCATCATGATCAGCCTGGGCCTGATCGGCATGTACATCGCCCGCATATTCACGGAAGTCAAGGGGCGGCCGCGTTACATCGTCGCCGAAACCACCCGTCCCGGGGAGCCCGATCCCCCCGACTGCCGGAACCGCTAGGCGATGCTATCCCTCTACTGGCTTTTTCTGGCTTTATTCGCCGGCTGGCAGTTTTGCAGCTTGTTTTTCGGGCCGGCTCCTGACCTTGTCCGCCGCATGGGGTCCAGTCAAACCGGTGCCGGTTTTATCGCATCACCCTGGACCTCGCTCCTCTTTCGCCTGGCGATGGCCGCCAGCATCGGCATCCCCGCCGTCAGCTGGCTGGTGTACCTGCTGTCGGCGCTGCTCCACCCCCTGCTGCCGGATCCACTCCATCCCCTGCTGCTTGTCAATACCGTCTGGATGACAGCCGCAACGGCCTGGGCCGCCTGGGCGTTGGTCCGTAAGCGGAACCAGATGCTGGGCAGCTGGCCGACGCTGGCCCGCAGCCTGCGCCGGCCGGACAGCCTTTGGCTCTTTGGCTGCATGGCCGCCTGGCTGGTTTTCGCATTCTGGCTCATGACCGGCACGTTCCACCAGATCGGCAGCCAGCTGCACGCCGGCTATTCGGTGTTCAGCGATTTCGCGCCTCATACAGCCCTGGTCAGCTCGTTTTCCCAAGGCCGCAACTGGCCGACCATTTACCCCCACTTCCCCGGCGACGGCATCGCCTACCATTTCATGTTTTTCTTCCTTTGCGGCAATTTGAATTTCCTGGGCTTGCCGCTGGACTGGGCGATCAATCTTCCCAGTATCCTCGCCGTGCTGACGTTTGCCATCCTGCTCGGTTTTTTGGCCGTGCGCCTGACCGGGCGGCCGGCGACGTTTCTGCTGGCGCCGCTGATGCTCTTTTTGCGCAGCTCACTGGCCTTTTTTACACAACTGACCGACGAAATCCGGCTTAACGCCCATCGTGCGGGCACGCTGCGGATCGCGCTGGGCGAACTTTGGAATCGTGCGGCCTTTATCGGCAGCACGCCCCGCGACGAATGGGGCTTGTGGGGTGTCAACGTTTATGCCAACCAGCGCCATCTGCTCTCCGGGCTCTCCGGGCTGCTGGTTGTGCTGCTGCTGGTCCTGCCTGACCTCCAAAGCGGCCTTTTCGGCCCGGGCCGCGGCAGCTGGAAGATCGTGAGTGCGCCGGACCTGCGCCGCTTTATCGGCATCTGCCTGATCGTCGCCATGCTGCCTTACTGGCACGGGTCGGCCCTGGTCGCCCTGCTCCTGGTGCTTGTTCCGATCGCCCTGTTCGCTTCCAACCGGCTGGGGTTTGCCCTGACCGCGGCAACGGCGATCGCCTCTGCCCTGCTGCAAGCCTTCTATTTCAGCGGCCAGGCGACACGAGTCGTTCAGCCTGATTTTTTCTGGGGGTTCATCGCGCCGGACACCAGCCTGGGCGGAGTCCTGCTCTACCTGCTGACCGTGACCGGGCTGGCCCTGCCCCTCGCCCTGGTTGCGTTCTGGATTCCCGGCTGGCGGCGAAAAGTCCTGATCGCCGCTTTCTCTCTGCCTCTTGTCTTCGCCTTCACGGTCTCGCTGACGCCGGATGTCACGGTTAATCATAAATACATCATGATCTCGCTGGCCCTGCTGAACATCTACCTGGCTGACCTTCTGGTGCGTCTCTGGAACCGGGGCAGCCAGGAAAAGGCCGCGATCGCCGGCCGCGTGCTGATCCCCCGCATCCTGGCCGTCCTGCTGGGTTTTTGCCTCATGGTCACCGGCGCCCTGGAATGCCGCCTGGTGCGCAACATCAACCAGAACAGCGTCAGCCTGGATACGAAGTCCCAGCTGGTCCAATGGGTGAAGGCCAACAGCCGCCCCGATGATGTTTTCGTCACGGCCCCATACCACTACAACGCCTTTTTCCTGTCAGGCCGGTCGATCTGGTTCGGCCACGCGTATTACGCCTGGTCGGCCGGACATGACACGGAAGGCCGTCTGCAGCTCTACCGGCAGCTGCTCATGGGCTGCGGGCAGGAACTGGACGAGACGCGCGACCTGATCCGGCGCGAAAGCCTGGATTATCTCCTGATCGACGATACGCTGCGCCAATCCGGGGAGTTCGGCGTCGACGAAGCGTTCTTTGACGACAACTTTCCGCTGGCCGCCTGGTTCCCCGAACAGGGCGACAGTAAAATATACGATTTGAACAGCGGACCATGACAGGATAAGGAAGAAACAGCATGCCGAGAAAAGACCAGAACACAGCAGATACCAGACGCGCGGCCGATCGCGAGCGGCTGGCCGGGATCGTCGCCGCCGGCGGCTGCGATCTTCACTTGCACACGACATCATCCGACGGAGCCGACACGCCCGAACAGATGGTCTCCCGCGCCGTGGCGGCTGGCCTGAGCGTCTTCGCGATCACCGACCACGACAGCATCTCAGGCATCGGGCCGGCCCGAAACGACCTGCTAAGACGCCAAGCCGCGCCCGGGCATGCCCCGCAGCTGCTGGCCGGTGTCGAGCTGTCCGCCGAACAAAACGGCGAAGAGCGCCATATCCTGGGCTATTTTTTGCACGGCGGCGAAGAGCGTCTGGCATCTTTTCTGGCAAAACAGCTGCACACCAGGCGCCAGCGCAACCGGGACCTGATCGATCGACTGCAAAGCCTGGGCTACGCGATCGACGAAGAAGCGTTCGAGTCGTTGGGGCAGGAGTCCATCGGGCGGCTCCAGGTCGCCCTCCTGCTGATCCAGAAAGGTTATTTCAGCTCTGTCCAGCAAGCCTTCGACACCCTGCTCAGCGAAGGCAGACCCGGTTATGTCGCGCGGGTCCGGCCAACGGCAAAGGAAGCCATCGACCAGATCCATCAAGCTGGCGGACTGGCTGTTCTGGCCCATCCCGCCTTGTACGGCTGGTGCCAGGGGCAAACGATCGTCTCAGAACAGCTGCTGCACAACCTTGCGCAGCTCCAGGCGATCGGGCTGGACGGCGTTGAAGCGTATCACGGAGAAGCAAGCGACGAGCAAAACAGTGAGATCAAGGCCGCCGGCCGGGCGCTGGGCCTGGTCTGCACGGCCGGCAGCGACGACCATGGCCAAAACAAGGACCGCCTCATGATGTACACCCGTCAGGACCGCTGGCCGAAACGGCGGGAGATCCTGGTCTGCGGCGCCCTGCTGGCCCAAAGACAGCCTGACGGGCAAACCAGATACCTGCTTTGCCGGCGCCTGAGCACGGGCCGCCATGCCGGCTTCTGGGAGTTGCCCGGCGGCAAGGTTGAATCCGGCGAGACAACCACGCAAGCCCTGAAACGGGAGCTGCAAGAAGAGCTGGCCGTCGATGCAAAAATCGGCGCCTTGCACACCGTTATCTGGCACGACTACCCCGATGACCGCGTGATCCTGGCGGTTCACGAAACGAGCTTTTCGACCGAAAACCTGGCGACCAACGCCCACGACCGTTTCTGCTTCGCCACCGCTGAACAGGCCCTGCAGCTGAAGCTCCTGCCCGCAGACATCACCTTGTTCCAAGTCCTGGCGGCAAAGCCCCGCTAGCAGCAAAAAGCCGGGCCTGGGCCCGGCTTTTGATTATCTTTACTTTTCATCAAATGATTAACCGCCCGCTGATGCTGTTGTAGGCGCTGTCGTCTCTGTCGGTGCCGTCGTCTCCGTTGGTGCCGTCGTCTCTGTCGGTGCCGGATCCGAGTTGCGTTCGATGATCGCCGAGATCGGGCGATAGCGGCTCTTGGCCAGGGTTTCCTTCTTGATGATCTTGCCGTCCTTGTACCAGACCTTGTAGGATGTCGCCAGCTGGCCGATATGTTCTTCGCGAATGACAACTTCTTCGCCAGGTTTTAACTTCTTGTTCTCCTTGTAGGTCGGCGGATCGACTTCAATGTAGCCTTCATGGGTCGAGGTCAGCTTGATGCTGACGCCGGAGCCCAGCGAACGGCCGTAGATCTGGAAAACAACGTTCGGTTTGCTGAACCAGGCAACCACCGCGATCGGCTGATCCGTGTTGTTGCGGAACTTGAAGTCGGCGCCGCCCCAGTTAACCGTCGCGTCCAGGCCGATTGGCACATATGTGCTCGGCCAGGAATGCGGATAGCGCTCGATGATCTCGAGGTCAGCCATGGCCACGGCATGGTAGAGTGTCGTGTTAGGCTGGCAGATGCCGCCGCCATAAATATCGTCTTCCAGGATGCCGTTGATAATGCCGCCTGCCGGTTTGAAGCCGGTTTCCTTGGTCCGCTCGCCGATATGGCCGTTAAAGGAAAAGGTTTCGCCTGGATTAAGCACCAAACCGTTTATTTTCTGGCAGATCAGGCGAATGTTCTCGTTGCGGTTGGCGTTGTTAGACGCGACCGTGCGGGCATCGGAGACCAGCCCCAGGTTCTTGCCCATTTCGGCGGCGGTCAAACCGGCCCAGGTCTGTTCGCCGGTGACGGCCACCTTGGCGCCCAAGCTGCCGTTTTGCAACTGCTCGGCCACGAGAGCCTGGCAGGCGGCCAGGTCCATGGCGAAGCCGGGTGTGCGATCGGCGAAGACAAATGTCTTGTTCTTGGTGTCAAAATCAACAGCTTTGGCACCCTGCGCGGCCACATTGACTTGTTCGGCCACCGTCGTCAGCATTGCCTGAAGCTTGGCTTCGTCCCAGGACAGAGTCGTAGCCAGCTTGAGCGGTTTTTCCTTAAGGGCCGTGATCACCGCGTAGCGAGCCCGAATCTGTTCATTCTCATCTTTCGCGTCACTGCTCCGCCCTGTCTGCCAGGCTTCTTCGAGCACCTCCAGCCAGTCGGAGGACAGCCCGATGTCTGCCCCGGTCAGCGCGAACGTTTTGTCACCCAATGTCAGTTCGACAGCGGTCTCTTCGGCCAGGCTGCTTTGCTTTTCGTATAGCTGGCTGCGCACATCGGTGTAGCTTTTGCCTGCCAAATCCTGTTCGTCAAGCCAGATGCCCTGATAAAAGACATCCTGCTCGACAGCAGCGACCATTTTCTGCCATTCCGGATCCACCGTCGTTTCCGCAGGCGTCGGGCTGTTGGTTGGCTGCGATGTCGTCGGCGCGCTTTCGGTGTGGATCGGCCGATCCTTGTCGAGCCGGCTCCAGGCATAGTATCCGCCCACGCTGGCCACAAGGACGACCAGTAGGATAACAGGCACAATCCAGACATGATTCTTGCCTCTGGGGGCATTTCGGGTCTTAACCATTGTGACAACGCCTTTCGCTTTGCTTATTCATATACTATGGAATGATGCGGCGGATCGAGATAATCGGGTTACGGCTGAAATTGACCGTCGACTGCTTGACTTTTCCGGCAGTGTAGGATGCATGAATATACTCGCCGCTGCCGATGTAAATGCCCACATGGTCGCAAACACCATACGGCGAACTCCAGTCAAAGCACAGGATATCGCCGATTTGGATGTTGCTGCTCGACACTTTCGTGCCGGCACGCGCCTGGTCCTTGGCGGACCGGGGCAGCGTGATGTTGAACAGCTCCTTGTAAATATACGTCGTCAGGCCGGAACAGTCAAAGCCGCCCGGTGATTCAGCGCCGTAGACATATTTGGTTTCAAGCGTCGATTTCGCCAGGTCGACGATCGCCTGCTTCTGTGCGGCGGTCAGCCCGGAAGAGGTGTCGTTCGAGGGGGCTTCGGTCGGTGCTGCCGTCGGCTGCGGCTTGACCTCGGTGGTGGAAATCAAATCATTGTACACATAGCCGACCTTGCCGTCCGCATTTTTGACCTGGGACCAGTACTGGCCGATCCCCGTCCTGTTGAGCGCGTCCCCCAGGACAGCCGTGTACAGGATACTCGTATCGGTACGCGGCAGGGCCCGGATATTGGCTTTGGACGACTTGATGTAGACGGTGCTGTCGTCTGATTTAAAATCGGCCGGATCCAGCGGTTCCTGGACGACACCGTTGCGGTCGGTTTCCAGAGGTGACCCGGTCGGTTCCGGCTTCGCTGTCGGCTCCGGTCTTGAAGTCGGCTCCGGTTTCGGAGTCGGCGTCGCCGTCGCGGCCGGTGCCGGTTTGCTGATGTAGCTTTCGGATATCAAGTCGCTGTAAACATAACCGGTTTCGCCGTCGGCGTTCTTAACCTGCGCCCAGTACCGGCCGATGCCCGTGCGGGTCAGGCGGTCGCCCATGACGGCTGCTGCGATAATCTCGGCATCGGTACGCGGCTGGCTGCGAATATTGGCATGGAAGGCCTTGACATAAACGGTATGGTCATCCGGTTCAAAATCCTCAGCAGACAGCGGTTCCTGCACGATGCCGCTGCTGTCAATCTCAAGCGGAACCTGCGTCGGCGCAGCGGTCGGCATCGATGTCGGTGTTGCAGTCGGCATGCTCGTCGGTGTCGGTTCCAAGGTCGGCACAGCGGTAGGCGCCTGGGTCGCGGCTGCGGTGGCGGCCGGATCCCCGAGATACCAGGTGTCCCAGTAATCACCGCGATGAAACGCGTCATATTGATCCAGATCCGGCTCATAGCTTCCTGCGGACGGGGCCTGCTGCACAGAACCAGGGTGGGGTTCAGGCGTGAGAACCGGGACGCCCCGGCCCGGGCCGATCGCGGCGTACAGAACCAGTGTCACGAGAACCAGGACGACCGTAACGGATGGCAACAGGCGCAGCGCGCGCGTCACCATGCCGGATAGCCGGTTTGAAACCTCAGGATGCCGGAACGCACCGTGACGGGGCGCGTCGCCTTCATGGCCGTCTGGCCTGATCTTGTCGGACAGTTTTTTCATACATTCTCCCGTAACGTGCCGCAGCAAAACATCATCCCGGTGTCGCCCTTGATGATGTTGCCTGCTGACATTATACACGAATCATGCCCAACAAAAAACAAGATGTCAAGAAAATCAGCAGAATAACGGAGAACAAAAGAAATTTTCGTCCGTTTCGCAGCTTAATATGATCATATGCCAATAATCCGGCATAAAAACAAGCACCGGCCGTTGGACCGGTGCTTGTTCAGGTTTCGGAAAGATGGCGTCAGCCGATGTCCACTTTGCGGACAATCTTTTTATCCGGCTCGCGCTTGGGCAGTTCCAGTTGCAAGATGCCCTTCTCCATTTTGGCCTTGATGTTTTCTGCGTCGATGTTCTCGATGTTGAAGCTGCGGGTCATCGAGCAGCAGCGCCGCTCGCGGCGCAGATACTTGTCCTCCTTGACATCTTCCATTTCGTCCACATTGACCGAAATGGTCAGGATGTTGTCGTCAACTTCAATGTTGACTTGTTCTCGGTCGATGCCGGGCAGTTCGGCCTCCAGAAGGTAAGCCTTGTCATTCTCGCTGATGTCGACCCGCATAAAGCCGCTGCGGTTGTAAAACGTCGGAAAGATCGCATCGTTAAAGAAATTTTCAAACAGCTTATCCATGTCCCAGGCACGTTCTGCGCTTGCGTTTTGTAACTGATTCCTTCTCCGATCAAAGGGTACCAAACCAAACATAATGAGCACCTCCTGTTTGACTTTGTTTGACTTTTACAATTTCATTATAGTCAAAGAAGGACTAACTTCAACGAACTTGACGTGAAATAATTGTTACAATTCTGTAAACAAGCCTAACAGTCATGACATTTATGTTGCATGTTCCACTATCATTCTCTTTATATATCGTCTATACAGACTTGAC
>ENA-UOUL01001877-UOUL01001877.1-bioreactor-metagenome-genome-assembly--contig:-NODE-1877-length-27005-cov-4.519088_pt1 | contig 27005 bp, 23 predicted proteins | sample MGYA00249838_ERZ747220 | MGnify/ENA primary metagenome ERZ747220 (study PRJEB28778, sample SAMN05720191) | bioreactor metagenome | isolation source: Anaerobic biogas reactor | place: USA:Washington...
GACGAGGAACCGTTGTGGGCGCTGCCCGACGCGCTGGGCGGGCGCCTGCGCGCCCACCTGCAGGAGGAGCTGTCGGGCGGGCGTACGCGGCGGATCGCGCTCAAGCTGGCGGCGCTCCTCTACCCGGGCGGTGACGTGGCCGGCCCGGTCGCCGAGGGGCTGCGCCTGAGCGCGCGAGAGGTGCGCCTCGTGGCGGGGGCGGTGGAGGCGGCGCAGCGGCTACGAGGGGGCGACCTCACTCGGCCCCCATCGCGCCTCGAGACGTACCGCTACTTTCGGCGAGCCTGCGAGGCGGGAGTGGCCGGTGCGCTGCTGGCCTGGGCGGTCTCGGGTAGCGGCAATGCCGAGGCGACGCATGTGGCCACCCTGCTGCGGGCGTGGTTCGAGGAGCGCACGGCCATCGACCCACCGCCGCTGCTCACCGGCCGTGAGGTGATGGACGAACTGGGCATTTCGCCCGGCCCCGGCGTGGGCAGGGCGCTGGAGGCGCTGCGCGAGGCCCAGGTGCAGGGCCTGGTGCGGACGCCCGACGAGGCGCGGGAATACCTGCGAGGAGGCGACGATGGCTGACACGATGCGCGGCGTGGTCATGCTCGGGGACGGCAAGGTGGAGGTGCGAGACTTTCCCGTGCCCCAGCCGGCGGGCACCCAGGTCCTGGTCCAGGTCAAGGCCGCCTGATGTACGTCGGGTACGGGGGGCGGGAGGCGAACGTTATGCTCGGGCCGCAGCTCGGCGCCCGCTGGGTCACCGGCTCCAACATGTTCACCGGCGCCGACTACTATGCGTTGGCACGGTTCATGCTGCGGCAGGAGCTGCATTTCCACGACCTGGTGACGCATCGCTTCCCCATCGAACGGGCCCAAGAGGCGTTCGACCTCTTTGTGAGCCGCAAGACGGGCAAGGTCATGTTCGTCTGGGAGTAGCGAGGGGCGGAGTGCACACGATGAGAGATGACAGCAGAGGGCTATGACGGACACGTCCCTACCGCGCGTGCGCGCCGTGCGTTGCGACCACCGCGCCCAAGACGACGCTGTGTACGCGGCGCTTTGTCGAGCCACCGATCCCCTCGACGGGGCCTGGGAGCGGCTGACGCGGGCGCGGCGCATCACCGTCAAGTTCAACCAGGCGCGGGTGGCCGACCCGCGATCATCTCGTCAAGGTAGGGCTGCCCGATGTGTACGACCCGATGGTGGCGGGCGCCGAGCGCGCCAAGGCGACGTTGCCGCCGCCCCCAGAGGCCCAGCCGGTTCCCTTGCTCCACAAGTAGGGGCCGATCGCCGTCCGGGCCGTGGTGCGGCGCGGCGATCCAGATCCCGGATCGTCGGCGTGCGCGCCCCACAGGCTGGGAGGCGATGAGCGTGGTAGGGGCCGGACGCCGTCCGGCCCGCAGCCCACGGCGCAACGATACGTCGTATATGGCACCGGGCGGCGAGGTGCCGCCGCCCGGTGCGTGTGAATCACATCATTGTAGGAGGACACGATGGGAGTGCTGGATCGCTTCTCACTGCAAGGTCGCGCAGCGCTGGTGACGGGCGCCGGCCGCGGCATCGGCTACGCCCTGGCGCAGGCGCTCGCCGAGGCGGGGGCCGATGTGGCCTGCGTCGACCTGAACGAGGAATCCGCCCGCAAGGCGGCGGACGATTTCGCCACGCTGGGCGTGCGCACCATGGCGCTTCAGGCGGACGTCACCCGGAAGGATCAGGTGGAGGCAACGGTCGCTGCCGTGGTGGGGGAGTGGGGGCGGCTGGACATCGGCGTGAACAACGCCGGCATCGCCCGCGGCGGCAAGGCGGAGGAGTTGAGCGAGGAGGCCTGGGACGCCGTGCTCGATGTGAACCTCAAGTCGGTCTTTTTGTGTTGCCAGGCGGAGGCGCTGGTGATGCTGCCGCAGGGATACGGCAAGATCATCAACACGGCCTCCATGTCGGCCACCATCGTGAACCGCCCCCAGTGTCAGGCGAACTATAACGCCGCCAAGGCGGGCGTGGTGCACCTCACGCGTTCTTGCGCCGCCGAGTGGGCCTCGCGCGGCGTGCGCGTGAACTGCATCAGCCCCGGCCACACGGTGACGCCGATGACGGCCAACATGGGCGACGATGTGCGCGCCATCTGGGTGTCGAACACCCCCATGGGCCGCCTCGGCGACCCCTCGGACCTCCAGGGGGCGGCGGTCTATCTGGCTGCCGAAGCCTCCGACTATGTCACGGGCCTCGACTTGATCGTCGACGGCGGGTACGTGCTCTGGTAAGCGAGTCCGTTGGTACGCAGATTGGCGCAGATGAACGCTGATCGCAAGAGACGGGTTGCAGGTAGCAGGTGGCAGGTTACAGGCAGCAGCGAGACCGCTCGCTCATCCCTGTAACCTGCCACCTGTGACCTGCAACCCGCCATCAGAAAACCAGCGCTCTACCTGCGGGATCAGCGTACCATCAAGGTCGCACTGTCGCCGCTATGATAGCGCCTCGGCCGCCTCCTGGACCGACATCCCCGGCGTGACGCCCAACTCGGCCGCCAGGTCGTTGACGTGGGTGATGCGGCGCTCCACGAACTGGGCCACAGTGTAGGCGGGCTTGCCCGGCTCCGGGACGATCTTGGCGGCGGGGAGGCCGAATCCGTTGAGCGCCTCGATGTCGAACGACCCGCAGACGATGCTGCCCCGGGGCGCGTCCACCACAAAGCACCACGACGTCGACCACTTGAGTTGGCAAACCTGCACGGCGCCCTTGCTGGTCGGCACGTTCTCGACAAAGACCTCCATCGCATCCTCCTGTTCGCTCGATGGAACGCTGATTCCGCTGATCAGGCACTGATCTCCGCAGGTTCTTGATACGGCAGCGTAGATCTGCGCACCATCTGCGAAATCTGCGTACTATCGGTATGGCTCTGGCGCTCAGCTCGCTCAGACGACGTACGTGCCGCCGGGCTTTAGGGCGCAGACCTGGGCGCGGGGGGCTCGAGCGGCCACCAGCCGGGTCAACGCGTCGATGTCCGCGTGGTTGCCCGGGAAGGTGTTATAGTGGCCGGGGATGAGCACCGGGCTGCCCAACAGCTCCATGGCGTAGGCCGCCTCCATCACCCCCATGGTGTACTTGCCCCCCACCGGCAGCACCGCCACCTTGGGTGCGTACAGCTTGCCGATGAGCGCCATGTCGCCGAATACCCCCGTGTCGCCGGCAAAGTAGACCGGCTCACCGCCGTCGGGGGTCAGCACCATGCCGCAGGTGCCGGAGCCCGGCTTGAGTTCGTTGTGCTCCTGGTACTCCTTGCCCATGATGTCCGAGCTGTGCAGGGCAAACACGGCATGGATCCGCACGTCCTTTTGCTTGACGCTGCCGCCGGTGTGCAGCGTGGCGCCGCGATGGTCGTAGGGGATGCCATAGTTGCTGCAGTACGCCGCCACCTCCGGCAGGGTGACGAGGGTGGCGTCCGTCTTGTGGACGATCTCGATGGCGTTGCCCAGGTGGTCGCTGTGGCCGTGGGTGACGCAGACGAGATCGGCCTCCTCGATGTCGTCCAGGGCGATGGGGCAGGTGGGGTTGCCCACGATCCAGGGATCGACATAGACGATCGTGCCCTGGGGCGTGACCATGCGCCACGAGCCGTGCCCGAGCCAGGTAATCGTCTGCTCCATGGTAGCCTCCTCGTGTCTCTACTGGATGCGACGCAGTGACCAGCGAATAGCGTTGCGCAGCAGGGTCTGGAACATGGGGTGGCGGATCGCCTCGAGGGTATGGCCGTGCGGCAGATAGACCACGCGCCCCTGGCCGTATTCGTACGCCCAGCCCGAGACCGACTGCCGACCGTCCGGGCCGCGGCTGATGAGCAGCGGCGTCACCCGGTCATAGTCCCAGTGGAGCCAGTGCTGCTCGTCCTCGATCTCGTAGGAGGCGACGCCGGCCGTCACCGGGTGCTCGGTGTTGACGACCTCGACGGAAAAGCGGGTCAGCGGCGGGTGCCCGATATAGTAGCCGCCCAGGGTGCGGCGGTAGGCGCCCTGCGAGGGGTAGGCCCAGCCGGCGTTGTGGAGCGCCAGGAAGGCGCCGCCGCCCAGCACGAACCGCTCGATGGCGTCCTCCTGCTCGGGCCGCATCCACACGACGCGAGGCATGTCCTCACCGTCGGCGCACTCGATGCCGTCCCGCAGGATGACGAGCATGCGGGCGCCGGCCAGGGCGTCAGCCCCCAGCGCGGCATAGTCGGTGGTGCACTCGACCTCCAGGCCCTCCGCCAGGATGACGGAACCGACGCCCTCGAAGGCGTACTCGGGATTGTGATAGTGGTCGCCGGCGAGCAGGATGGCGCGTGGTGGTGGCATGATACCCTCCTGAGGTGGCCGGCCCCGCGAAAGCGCGGGGCCGGCGGCTGTTGGCGCCGACTGGCGCTCGGGGCTATGTCCCGGCCTGGAAGCGTCTCCCCTTCAGGCCCGCCCGCCCCAAAAAGTGGGCGCGCGGCCCCAACTCGGCCTCGATCTCCAGGAAGCGGTTGCCCGTTGGCCCGGTGGCCGAGCCGCGGATGGTGCCGCACATGAGGCCGACGGCATAGTCGGCGATGTCTACCCCCTCGCCGCGGCTGGAGCAGGGCATCACGCCGTAGCCGTGGCGGTAGGCCAGCCGCACCATGTCGAACGCCTCGCTGATGGTGCCGATCTGGTTCACCTTGAGCAGGACGGCGTTGGCGGCGCCCACCGCCACCCCCTCCGCCACTCGGGCAGGATTGGTGGTGAACAGGTCGTCGCCCACGATCTGGATGTCCAGCTCCCGCGTCAGGATGGCATGCCCCTCATAGTCGACCTCATCCAGGGGATCCTCCAGGATGACGAAGGGATAGTTGGCCACCATGTCGCGATACCAGGCGATGAGGTCGTCGCGCGTCTTGGGCTGTTCGTTGAACAGCCCGATGAAGCGGTCCGAGTCCTTGTCATAGTAGGTGCCGGCGGCCACGTCCACTTGCAGCCCGACGCGCCCCTCGTACCCCAGGCGGGCGATCGTCTCGGCCTGCAGATCCCACAGCTCGCGGTCGTCCTTGACGTAACCGGCGGGGATCCACGAGGAAGCGTCGCCGCGGTGGGGGATGCCCAGCTTTTTCTTGAGCACGTCCTGGAACTCGGTGGCGATGTCCCAGGCGGCGTACGAGGCCTCGGTAAAGGTGTCGAACCCATAGCAGAGGAACTCATGACTCGGCTTGCCGCCCGAGCGCTGGCCGCCGCCGTAGCGGTCGCTGCCGGCAAAGGCGCCCGAGGCCGCCGCGGGCAGCATGCAGGCGTTGGCGCCGCCGATGTGCTGGTACAGGGGGATTCCCAGGCTGGCCGCGCCCGCCTTGAGGGCCGCCGCCGACACCGCCGCCGTGGCGTTGCCGCCCAGCCGCGCTTTGGCGTCGGGCCCGCCGATGTTCAGGAGGCAGTGGTCGACGTCGATTTGTCGGTGCGCCTCGACGCCCAGGAGGGCGGGGGCGATGACCTCGTTCACACTGTCCACGGCGCGCTGCACGCCCTTGCCGCGCCACTTGGCGCCGCCGTCGTAAGCAAAGGCGACCTCGAACTGGCCAACCGATACCCCCGCCGTGCAGATGGCGACGCCGACGCCGCCCCTGGCCGTGCGCACGGTGGCCTCGATGCCGGGGTGTCCGCGCCCCGTGTAGACCTGGCGGGCCTTGACCGAGACGATGGCGTGAGGTGATGTCATATGACTATCCTTTCCATGGGCTTTGTTGTGCTGGGGAACTGTACCCGCGTTGGGGCCGATCTGCAAGGGCGGCAGCGTGGGGGCACGGGGGGCGGCGGTTGACCGGCTATGTCGTGAAAAAGTCGTTCTTTCCGTGGTAGAGTAAACAAACGAATGAATTCGTCACTACATAGCTTCGCCAGCGCTTGGGCACGTCCTATGATCTTTTGCGTGCTATAGCAGGATAAACGAATGAATTCGTCACTACATGGTGCCAGAGCTACGTAGTGACGAATTCATTCGTTCTCTTTGGGTATGGAGAGGCTAGCCGCGAGGAGGCGTCAGGATGCCCCCTCGCAGGGCATCAGTACACGTCCTTGATGCGGTCGAACGACGGGAGGATGGGGTCCTGCAGCGTCTCCATGTGCTCCCGCAGGCGCGCCATGAGTTGCGCCTTGACCTCCGCCATGGCGGGGTCATTGAAGCGGTTGTGCAGCTCCCAGGGGTCGTCGATCACGTCGTACAGCTCGCCCATGTCCACCTGGTTGAACACCAGCTTGTGGCGCTTTGTACGCACAAAGCGCAGCGGCGCCGGGAAGAGGTGGGCGTGAAACGCGCCGTAGACGCTGTCTCGCCCTGTGGGCTCGGCGCGCCCCAACACCTGGGGCAGGATGCTGCGGTTGTCGGGCACCTCGGGCGGCGTGACGCCGGCGGTCTCGAGGAAGGTGGGAAAGAGGTCGTTGAGCAGCACGAACTCGTCGCAGACGCTTCCCGGGTTCTCGCACGCCGGGTGGGCGGCGATGAGGGGCAGGCGCCAGGACTCCTCGTAGGCAAAGGGGCCCTTCTCGATCATGCGATGGGCGCCCATCTGGTCGCCGTGGTCGGTGCCGAACACCACCAGCGTGTTCTCCTCGAGCCCCTGGGCGCGCAGCTCCGCCAGGATGCGGCCCACGAGGTCGTCCAGCATGGTGACATAACCCCAGTAACGCGCCACGATCTCGCGCCACCCCGCCCAGCCGTTGCCCGACAGGCTCCAGAAGCGCTCGTAGAGGGCGTGGACGCGGGGCTTGTCGGCCCAGGTCTCGGCGTAGCTGGGCTCCGGCGGGATGTCGGCCGGGTCGTACATGGAATAGTAGGGCTCGGGCACCAGGCAGGGGGTGTGCGGCCCCCAAAAGTTGGCCCACACGAAAAAGGGCTTGCCGCTCTCGCGGCGCTCGGCGCCAAAGCAACGCAGGTGGTCGACGGCCTCCGAGGCGACCATGGCCTCAAAGGTCTCATCGAGGCCGCCCGACTGCAGGGCGTACATCTCCTGATCCTGCTTGCCGGGGTTGTCGCCATAGTGCGCCTCGAGCACGCGCGGATTCTCATAGCCGTGCTCGCGCAAATAGTCACCATAGTGGGGCGTGGGCCGGTTGCTGCGGCGGCCGTAGCGCAGCCCCTCGGGGATGCCCGCCACGGTGGGCTGGCCGTAGCCGGGGAAATCCTTGCCCCGGAAGCCGTACTCGGAGGGCACGCGGGCGTTGTCCACGTGCCACTTGCCGGCGTAGCCCAGGTTATAGTTCGCACCCGCCAGGCTCTCGGCGAGGTTCGGGATACCGGGCTCCAGGATGCCGCCGTTGGAGGGCACGCCGTTCTTGTGGGGGTAGAGCCCGCAGAAGAGGGCGGCGCGCGCCGGGGAGCAGGGGCTGGTGGGGCAATAGGCGGCGTCGAAACGCACGCCGCGGGCGGCCAGGGCGTCGAGGTGCGGCGTGCGGCAGGAGGCGGCACCATAGCACCCCAGGGTGTCCCAGCGGTGCTGATCGGTGAGAATGAGCAGGATGTTGGGCCGGTCGGTGGAGGGCATGGGGGTCTCCTGACGTATCATGTTAGGTGATCGCTGCCGCGAAAGGAATGGTACGCAGATTCCGCAGGTCGACGGCTGATCTGCGCGGATTCAGGGGGGCGTTGCGCCGCAAGAGGTGAGCGGCAGCGCATCGCGCAGGGGACATGGATCTTTCCCTGCCCAATCTGCATGCATCAGCGGCCGATCAGCGTGGTCTGCGCACCATCAGACCTTTTCGGCGCAGAGCTAGTCCTACAACCGTAGTAAGCGTGTCACGGCGCACTTGGCCTCCAATCGGGGTTGCCGTAGGGCGCAGCGGGCCGCACAGGCGTGCGGCCCCTACAAGTGCCGCGTTCCGCGCGATGTGCGGTGGTAGTACTAGCCTCTGTCGCCGACCTTTGCGCGGTGTGCGGCGACCATGTCTGGGTTGAGGCGGTGTCCCAGGCCGGGGCCCTCGGGGAGGACGAGATAGCCGTCCTCGATGCGCTCGGCGGGCTCTAGCAGGTCGGCGCGCCAGTCGACCTCACCCCAGGCGTACTCGAGGATGAGAAAGTTGCTCAGCGTGCTGACCACCTGCGCGGTGGCGGCCGTGGAGACGGGCCCGGCGGGGTTGTGGGGCGCCACGAGGATGCCGGTGGCGCGGGCGGCGCCGGCGATGCGCTTGGTCTCCAGCACTCCCCCGTCGTGTTTGACGTCGGGCATGATGACGTCCACCACCCGCCGCGTGAGGAACGGCGCGAACCCCTCCACGGCGTAGACGCTCTCCGCCGACGCCGTGGCCATGGGAACCGCCGATGTGATGCGCGCCAGATCGTCGGTGCGCGTGTGCGGCAGAGGCTCCTCGAACCAGAAGAGGTTGCACTCTTCCAGGACGCGCGCCACGGCGAGGGCCTCGGCGACGTCAAAGCGCCCGTGGCAGTCCACGGCCAGCTCGACCGCGTCGCCGATCGCCTCGCGCACGGCCCGCACGCGCTCGACCCCCGGCAGCCACGCCGCCCGCGGACCGGTGCGCACGTGGGCGGGGCCGCGTACCTCGTCGAACGGCGCCAGTTTGACGGCCGTGAAGCCCTGCTCCGCCGCCTGGCGTGCGGCGGCGGCAAAGCCGGCGGGCGACCGGTCGGCCACATGCCGGTTGATGTTGGCATAAAGGCGCACGCGATCGCGTACCTCGCCGCCCAGGAGCGCGCGGATCGGCACCCCCAGGCGCTGCCCGAGGATGTCCCACAACGCCTGCTCGATGGCGCTCAGGGCAGTGTGCTCCACGCGGCCGGCGTGCTTGTTGTCCAGCGAGGCCCAGATCGCCTCGATGCGCGTTGGGTCCTGCCCCACGAGGCGCTTGCCGTATTGCGCCAGAGTGGCGACGACCAGGGCGTCGTTCAGCCCGTGGCTCGCCTCGCCCAGGCCCGTGATTCCCTCATTGGTGTGAATGAGGCAAAAGACCCAGTCGCCCCGTCGGTTGACGTGGACGACCTGGGTCTCGAGCCTCTCGATGATCAATGCCATAGCGGATACCCCTCAGCCCTTGATGGCTCCGGCAACACCTTCAACAAAGTAGCGCTGCAAGAGCAAAAAGACGGTGATGATCGGCGCCAGCGAGATAGTAGCCGCTGCCGCCATGCCCGTCCAGTCGGTGGTGTGCTCGGTGACAAAGGCGTACATGCCCACTCCCAACGTGCGCAGTTCCGGCTTGGAGAGGGTGAACACGAGGGGCATAAAGAACGAGTTCCAGGTCCACATGAACTGCATGATCGTCGCTGTAGCGAGGATCGGCTTGGCCAGCGGCAGCATTACGCTCCAGAAGGTGCGCACGAACCCGGCGCCGTCGATACGCGCCGCGTCCTCAAGATCGTTGGGTAGCGCCTGGAAAAAGCCGCTGAACAGCAGGATAAAGAGCACGTGGCCGCCGCCGGCTTCACCGAGGATGACGGCCCACAGCGTGTCGAGCAGCTTGAGCCGCTTCATCATCTCGAACACCGGGATGATCGTATAGCCTGTGGGCAGGAACAGGGTGGCCACGATGGCGCCCATAAAGATCTTGCGACCGGGAAAACTGTAGCGCCCGCAGGCATAGCCCGTCATCGAGGTCCACGCCAACACCATCGCCACCACCGAGACGGTGACGGTCACGGTGTTGAAAAAGTAAACCCGGAACTTGGCGACCTCCCATGCCCGGACAAAGTTGTCAAAGATGATCTCTTTGGGGATGAGGTTCAGGCCGCCGCTGAACATCTCGGCCGTCGTCTTGAAGGCGGCGGACACCATCCACAGGAAGGGGTACATCCAGATGATGCCCAGCCCGATCAGGATGATGTGGGTAAGCGGCATGTGCAGGCGCCGCGCGAGCACTGCGCCCATGGGGGCTTTTCGAGTTGTCACTGCGTGCCCCCCCTGGCGCCGATGCTGCCGCCCTTGCGAATCGCCAAACCCTGGATGGTCGAGAGGATCATGGCAGCGAGGCCGAAGAAAATGCCTGCGGCCGACGCGAACCCGATGCGCGGCATGCCGGCGCTGCCAAAGGCATAGCGGTAGATAAAGATCGAGATCGTCTCAGTGAGAAAGAAGGGGCCGCCGTCGGTCATCACCTTCACGAGGTCGAACACGCGCAGCGCGCCCACCACGGTGAACAGGATGATGACGAGACCGACCGGCCTGATGAGAGGCACGGTGATGCGGAAGAAGGTCTGCACCGTGCTCGCCCCGTCCACCTTGGCGGCCTCATACACCTCGTTGGGGATCGCCTGTAGCCCGGCGAGCCAGTACATCATGTTGGTGCCAAAGCCTTTCCAGGCCGAGACCACGATGATGGTGAGTAGTGCGGTGCTTGCCTGGCCGAGAAAGTGCACCGGCTTGTCGAGCAGGCCAGAACGTACGAGGATGGTGTTGACCACACCGTTGAACGGCGAAAAGATGTACGTCATGACGATGCCGACGATGGCGGTGGTGGTCACCACCGGCAAGAAAAAGATCACGCGGTAGACGCTGGCCGCTTTGAGGCGGGAGTTGTTCAGGATGATGGCCATGATCAGCGTGGTCGGAAGCTGTAGGACCACCAGGCCGGCCATGAACTGAAAACTGTGCTTGAAGGCATTCCAAAAGTACGAGTTGGTTACGACCTCTTGAAAGTTGGCCAGGCCGACGAACCGCGTCGGAGCGCCGAGGCCGGACCAGTCAAAGAATGCAAAGTACCAGCTGGCCAAGACGGGCCACACCGTGAACATCAGGTAGAGGACGACCGCCGGCGCGATGAACACATAGCACCAGGCGTGCTCCCGTATCCGCCGACCGAGCGACTTGTGCCTCTCCCCCAAAACTGAGAGTGAGCGGGCAGGTCCTGGTCTTCTCAGGGCCCTCTGCAACATCGTGGTCTCCTGTCGTGAGACTATGCAACCCAAAAGCCCGCGGGCGCATTGTGATCGACGGCCGCGATCAGCGATCGCGGCCGTCGATCACCGTTATCAATGGCGTGTCGAACTAGTACGTGACCGGCGGGAGTTCGGCGTACATATCGTCGGTATAGTCCTTGCTCGGATCCCAGTTCGGGAAGATCCAGTCGTCAATGCTTACGGGGACTCCCTCGCCCTTCAGGTAGTTGATGGCTCGCTCCAGCTCGGCGCGGTTGTCCTGGGTGTACTGCTGAGCTTGGACTTCATAGTCCGCCATGCTGAGCTGGCCGGAGAACACGCCGCCGAGCAGCTCGCCCCAGTTGGGGTGCAGGGCCTTGCGCTCGACGCTCACCTTGGACTGCTCCACGTTCCGGGCGGTGGGGTTCGGCGAGGTGCGGATGTCCTCGGCGATCTTGAAGATCGTCTGGATGATGGGGTCCTTGACGTTGCTCTCTTCGTTGGCTTCGGGCAGCGTGGTGAACCATCCGTTGCGCGCCCACCCCTTCTGGTAGGCCGGGCCGAACTTGAAGAGCAGGAACCGGGTCACGGCGTCGGGCACCTGGGTCCCCTTGGCAACGTAGACGCGCTCGATCTGGGCGTTGCCCAGGTTGTAGCCCAAGCGGCCGCCGTCGAACTCGGGGGGCGGGGCGACCGAGTAAGAGAACTCGGGGAACTGGGTGTTGTAGGCGCCCGCGTCCCACCAGCCGCCCAGGAACATGCCGGCCCAGCCACTGGGCAGCCCGGCGCGCGACTCGGTGTGGCTGATGGTGGAGTAGCCGGGGAACAGACTCCCGTCCTCGGCGATGTCCATGCAAAGCTGCAGCGCCGACACCATATAGTCCGACGCGATGGTCAGCTCGCCCTTGGTCCAGTCAAAGCACTCGGTCTCTGCGTTGCCGCTGGCCATGGGGCCGGCGGTATAGGCCAGAGACCCGACGAGACCGGTATAGTCCCACGGGGAGGTGCCGCCGAGGATCAGGCCGTACGACTGACCGCCGCCCGCCTCGGTGAGCTGCTTGGCCACGTTGCGAAAATCGGACCACGTCTTGGGGGCCTCGGTGATGCCGGCCTTGTCGAACAGCTCGTCGTTCATGTACAGGACGTGGGTAGCGGACGTCTTGCCCACCGGGTAAAAGCCGTACAGGTGCCCGTCAAGCATGTTTACGCCGTTGAGGAACATGTACGCCGGATAGGCGTTAGTGAGGTACGTCTGGACCTCGTCCGGGTAGGGCATGACGTACTCTTGGTCCAGCATCTGCTGCATCGTCAGGTTGAACTTCCAGAAGACGTCCGGGGGGGTACCGCCGGCGAACAGCAACTGGGTCGCCTCGTTATAGTTGGCGGGGTCGGTGCCGTCCATCCGGATCTCGATGTCCGTGTTCATTTGCATGAACTCGTTGATCATCTGCTCGCGGTACAACTGCTCGGTGGTGGCCTGCAGCCAATAGCGCATGACCTGCTTCTCAGCCGGCGCCGGCGCCGTCGTCACGACCTTCTCGATGACCTGGGGCGTCCCCTCGACGACCACCGTCTCCTTGACGACCTTTTCCACCTCTTTTTCGACGACGACCGTTTCCTTGACCACTTGAGGTGCGCAAGCGGCCAGCACGGCGCCTGCCGTGCCCGTAAGGGCCCACTTTAGCCAGCGACGACGGGTGATTCTCTGCTCCATCCTCTTCTCCTTGACTGTAACGTTACCCGTACGACCACGACCGACCAGACTGCCGAACCGGTGGGGGCGTCCACAGCACGCTCCCGGCGCGCCGGCCCGGACCCCGATACTATGGTGCCGCCCGTCCTCATGGTGCCACGTGGGAGGCTGCCCGGCCGGAAAGGCCGCTACCAGAGAATACATAACATTGCCGGGAACGCCAAACGCGAGGCTGCAGGAGCCTCTGCCCCAGGGCGCACCCGTTGGCCGGCTCGGCTGCCGGTCTTGACAGAACGTCCCACGTGGGGTATCAGTAAGGGGTACGGCACACTACCTGCCCCAGCTTACCCGATGGCCGCGCCCCGTGGAAGGGGTTAAGTCCCTTGAGAGTCCGATCCGAGTCCCAACGAGAGCCATGACCGAACCAGAAGAGGGCCCCAGCCGAGCCGAGTTCGACGAGAGCGTCCACGACGCCCTCAGTCGCCTCTATGACCTGGCCCACCTCCGCACGCATCCCCTGGCCGACATGCTGGCGCCCGAGGGTGGCAACCCGCTGGAGCGCAGCCAGGCGCTGCGCCGGCTGTTGCTGGACACCATCCGCGAGGTGCGCCCGGTGGCGGGCGTGCCCGCCCATTCGCCCGACTGGCGCGGCTACCGCATCCTGGAGCTGCGTTACATCGAGGGGGCGGCGCCTCGCGAGATCATGGCCGAACTGAACATCGGGCGCAGCCAGTACTTTCGCGAGCAGGCGCGGGTGTTGGAGGCGGTCACCGATCTGCTCTGGTCGCGCTGGCAGCAGGCGCGGGGTGAGGGCGACGACGGGGAGGCGCACGAGGATCTGCTCCGTACCGCCGTGGAGCGCGTGGCGGAGCGCTCGTCGTCCGAGGCGATTCAGGGAGGCCAACTCCTCGAGGAGTTGCGCCCGGTGATCGAGCCGCTGGCCCGGGCCGAGGGCGTATCGCTGACCATGGACTCGTCCTGCGGCGGATTCGACCTGCGCGTCGACCGGGTGCTCCTCCGCCAGGCGGTGCTGAGCCTCGCCTCGCACGGGCTGCGAGGGGCGCGCGGCGGAAAGGCCCAGATCGATTGCTTCTCCGTCGAGGGGGAGCGTACCATCCGCTTGCGCGTGCGGCCCGGCCCGCGCGCCGCGAGCCCCGTCGCATCGGGGGACGGCGGCGAGCCCTGGCGCGAGTTGGTGGCCGCCATGGGGGGCGCGGTGCGGATCACGGACAACAGCGGAGGCGCGTGGGAGGCGAGGCTGGCCTGGCCGACCGGCAAGCGGGTGCTGCTGGTCATCGACGACAACGCCGACTTTTTGGGGTTGTACCGCCGCTACGCCACGGGCCACAACTGGCAGATCGTGGGCGTCACCAGTGCCGCGGAGGCACAGCAGGCCATCGCCCAGGCGCGCCCGACCCTCATCCTGCTCGATGTGCTGATGCCCGGCGAGGACGGGTGGGAGTTGCTCGTGGCGCTCAAGCAGAACCCCGACACGCGCGACATCCCCGTCGTCATCTGCAGTGTGCTGGACCAACCTACCCTGGCCACTACGCTGGGGGCGGCGGGTTACCTGCGGAAGCCGGTTCAGAAGCAGGATCTGCTGCGGGTTCTGGCGCTATACGAGCGGGAAGCGGCCACGTCGGGCTGAGGCTGCCCAGGACGCCCTCTAGCACCCGGGTGAACTCGACGAACTGGAACGGGTCGTCCCTGGTGATGGCGATGGGGCCTCGCACCTGCAGGCTGGAATAGTCCTGCCCCCGGGCCGTCACCATGATCACGGCGGTCTGCGCGCATTCGGGATCCCCCGCCATATGCTCCAGCACCCCCAGCCCGTCCTTCTCGGGCATCACGAGGTCGAGAATGACCAGGTCGGGCCGCTCCCTCACGATCACGCGCAACGCCTCCTCCCCGTTATAGGCCTCCAAGCGATCCTGCCGCGCGATGCGCGTGCGCAACATGCGGTGGAACAGGCGCACCACGTCGGGGTCGTCGTCGGCGATGAGCACGCGCTGAACCGGCCTCCCCAGGCGGTCGATGGCACCCAGGAGTTCGTCGCGCGTGACGGGCTTGACCAGGAGATCGTCCGCGCCCATGGCGGCCGCCACGCGGCGGCTGCTGGGCAGGTGCGCGCGGATGATGGGGATGCCCGCCGGCAGGGGCCCGGCCTCCACCGACTCGTCCAAGACCAGCGCCAGGGCGGTGAGGTCGCGCGCCAATGCCGCGCCCTCCTGCACGTCGGGGTGGCTGACGACGCGGTACCCCTCGAGGTAGTGCTGTAGCAGTGGGCCGATGCGCGGGTCGTCGTGCACCAGCACCACGATGCGCTCGGTGGCGCCCGTGCCCGGCAAGCGCCGCCGAAGCAGCGTCCCGCTCCCCTCGTCTCTGCTGTTGCTCGCGGCGCAGGGCAGGGCGAACCAGAAGGTGGTGCCCTGCAGATAGACGCTCTCGACGCCCATGCGCCCGTGATGCAGCTCCACGAAGCGCTTGCTGATGGGCAGCCCCAGGCCCGTGCCGCTGTGCCACGTGGAGACGGGTTGGTCGGTGGAGCGGAACTCTTGGAATATCTTGGGCAGGTCCTGTTCCGGAATGCCGCGCCCCGTATCGGACACGCTGACGAGGATCTCGTCCTCCTCCTGGCGCACCTCCAGGGTGATGGAGCCACGCTCAGTAAAGCGCGCGGCGTTCACCAGGAGGTTCAGCAGCACCTGACGGATGCGCAGGCGGTCGATCCAGATGCGCGGCAGGTTGGGGGCCAGGCGCAGGTGGAGTTCCAGCCCCTTGGCGGCGATATAGTCGCGCACCATGCCGGTGGCCACGGCCACCAACGCGGCGATGTCGGCCTCCTCCTTCACCAGCCCCAGGCGCCCCGCCTCGATGCGCGCCAGGTCCAGGACGTCGTCCACCAGGGCGAGGAGGTGCTGGGCGTTGTGGTGGATGACGTTGAGATCACTGCGGTACGGGCCGGGGACCTGCACGCCGTCATAGCTCTCGGGTGCGGTGAGCATCATCTCGGAAAAGCCCACGATGAGGTTGAGCGGCGTGCGCAGCTCGTGGCTGACGTTGGTGACGAACTCGGCCTTGAAGCGCTCCGCCTCCTCGGCGGCGCGCCACGCGGCCACCAGTGAGGCGTTAGTGCGCCCCAGCCGCGAATACGCCTGGTCCAGGTCCTTGACGACCTTGGCCAGCTGCGCGCGATGCTCGCGGGCCGCCTCCATGTTCTCCCGCGCCTGGTTGAGGCTGTAGATCGACCAGTGCGTCACGGTGAACAGCGCGTGGGACGATGCCCACCCGAGGAGCCCGGCCAGCCCTCCCACGGCGATGGCGCCGATGGCGTACCCGCTCGGGAGCATGCCCGCGAGCGGGCCGTAGCTGAGCCAGGCGAGCATCGCCACGACGCCCCCCTCGGCCACCAGGCCGGCGAGCAGGCCCGACGTGATGACGGCCATGAGCGGCAACAGCGCGTAGAGAAAGATGACCGCCGGCTCGCGGAAGGCCAGCAGCGATATGGTGATGGCGGCGAACATGCCGAGCTGCCAGGCGACCTGCGCGATGGGCAGGCGGTGCCCGAGGTGGCGCAGCGCGATACCGCCGCAGATCAGGACGATGATGGTCGTGAGCCAGACCGTGGGACCCATGGTCTGCGACCAGGTGATGGTGGCCACAAAGTGCCACAGCATGTAGGCGCCGATGGTGGCCAAGATGACGCGGCGCTGCGTGAGCTGCGCCAACTCGGCGGTGGTCTGTGCCAGTTCAGGGTCGTTCTGAGCCGAGGCGCGCCATGTGCGCCACATTGAGGTCTCCTGTCGAGCATGATCAATTACGGTAGACGGCGCCAGCGTGATGCACAGTCGGACGGGCGGTGCTGGCGGAAGTAGTTCACCATAAAGGGAACGGGGCCGCATGTCAAGAAATGCGCCGAGAGCTGCCGGCGCGGTACCCCGGACCCCGACGGGGCGCTTGCCCTCCATGGCGATCTACTGTATGATAGTATCTGGTAGTCGAATCGCAACAAAAAGTCGGCGCTGCTGCCGCAATCAAACGACCCGCAATCGGATGAGACTCCACAGGTTGGGGCCTCGTCGGATGGCGCTTTATCGGCGCAGGCCAAGATAGAGTCGATCCAGTTGTCGCGTCTCGACCGGCGCAGTCCCCGAACGCGCGCACCCCAGAGTGGCCGGCGCAAGCCGCCACCCATCCCCAGAGGGTGCGAGGGGCGCGTTGGTCCACCCCGCCCGTCGAAGGGTTTCTATCCTCGGCATCGGTTCCCGCAACGGCCCACCCGGCAAAGCCGCCGGGGGGCGGCATCCCATGGTGTGAGCAAATGCGCTCCGTGTGAACCAGCGGTGTGACGTCCGTCTGGTGTGTCCGCCTGGGCGCATCACGTCGTGTCGCGCGACGGCGTCGCCTCGGCCCGCGCAGGCACAGGCATGCGCGCGAGCGGCATGACTCGGCACCCGCGCTCGCGCGCTACACCAGAAGGAGGCCATACACCCCATGGCAGGCATTGCAGGAATCGCTGGCAAGACGGATCGCGCACTGGTCCGCGGCATGTTGGGTCGGCTGGCGCACCGTGGGCCGGCCGGACAAGAGATCATCGAGGGCATCGGCGGCACGTTGGGCGCGGTGTGGACCGACGCGCAGGCCGATGACACCCCTGTGAACGCGCACGACATGACGGTGCAGGACGCCGGCGCCGACGGCCACCTGGCGCAGGCCACCCTCGAGGACGGCCGCGTCATGTTGACGCGCGATCCCGTGGGGATCGCGCCCCTCTACTACGGCCACATGGAGGACGGCACGCTGTGCTTCTCCTCCGAGGTCAAGGCGCTCCTGGGCGTCGTCGAGACGGTACAAGAACTCTCTCCCGGGCACCGCTACGACGGTGAGCGCCTGGAACCCTACTTTCAGCTCGATGCGCAGCCCGCTCTAGAGGCGGGCGCGGCCGAGATCGCCGCCGAACTGCACCGACGTCTGGATGCCGGTGTGTCCGCGTGCATTCCCGCCGATGGCGTGGCCGGCTCGTGGCTCTCGGGCGGACTGGACTCGAGCGCCCTGGTCGCCCTGGCCAGCCGCCATGCCCGCGAACTGCACACCTTTGCGGTCGGCCTGGACGGCTCCCCTGACCTCGCCTACGCGCGCGAGATGGCCGCCTATGCCGGCGCGCGGCACCACGAACTGCTGGTGACTATCGACGACCTGCTGAGGGTGTTGCCCGAGGTGATCTATCACCTGGAGTCGTTCGACGCGTTGCTAGTGCGCTCCAGTGTGACGAACTATCTCGTGGCGGGGCTGGCGGCGGAGCACGTGGGGAGCGTCTTTTCGGGCGAGGGCGGCGATGAGCTGTTCGCCGGTTATGCCTACCTGCGCGACATGCCTCAGAAGCAGCTGCCCGGCGAGCTGCTGGACATCACCCGTCGGCTGCACAACACGGCGCTGCAGCGGGTGGACCGCAGCGCAGCCGCCCATGGCCTCGTGGCGCACACCGCCTTCCTCAACGCCGACGTGCTCGACTATGCGCTGCGCATCCCCATCACGCTCAAGCTGCGCGACGGCGTGGAAAAGTGGATCCTGCGCGAGGCGATGGCGGGCCAGATGCCGGAGGGCGTGCTGCACCGCGAAAAGAGCAAATTCTGGGAGGGCGCCGGCGTCGGCGACCTCCTCGCCCAGCACGCCGAATCCACTATCACGGACGAGGCGTTCGCCGCGGAGCGCGGGCTCCCCTGCGGCTGGGAGCTGAACACCAAAGAGGAACTCATGTACTACCGCATCTTTCGCGGCCACTTTGGCGATCTCGAGGACCTCTCCTGGATGGGCCGCACCAAGGGCGCCCCGCGCACGTAGCGCCCGCAGAGCCCAGCCGCCGGCCTTGGCCGGCGGCTGGGTCAGGCAAGCGCGCCGAGGCGCGCTCCTGCACAAGGAGGACAGCCCGCCTCGGCGGGCTTGGAGGGCTCAGACGGGCCGTTTACGGCTCGGCGCGCACGGCTCGACGTTCGCCGGCTCAAGGGATCGGGACCGCCCCCCCCCTCGCGCGCAAACCCTTGAGTTCTCTACCCATTTCGTGCAGAATGGTTCCTGCCCCTGGAGTTCCGAGAGCCCGCGCCGGCCGCTGGCTCTCCTGGGGAGCCTTGCCAGACATAGAGTGAGGTAGGAAACCATGTGCTGTGTAATCTCTGCCGTGCTCCTCTTTGGGCCGCGACTCGCGCTGGTCATCTGGTATCTGCTGAGTCCGGGGCTCTTTGCCCGGGTCTTTGACAATCTGCTCGTGCCGGTGCTGGGGTTCTTGCTGCTGCCGTGGACCACCCTCATGTACATCGTCGCCGCGCCGGGCGGGATCGGCGGGCTGGAATGGGCGCTGCTCATCGTCGCGTTCCTGGTGGACCTGGGCGCGTACGGCGGCGGCGCCTACGGCAACCGCAACCGTTGGCGGCGCTAAGAAGGACCGATCCGCATCATGCGCAACGAGGGGGCAGCCATGATCGACGTGACACAGGCCGTCCGACAGCTGAGCCGTAACGCCGAGGCCATCCGTGTCCTGGCAGGAGCCCTCCCCGAAGAGGCGGCGAACTGGAGTCCTGCCGCGGATATCTGGTCCATGAAGGATGTCGCGGAGCACCTGTACAACGAGGAGCGGTTCGACTTTCGGCGCCACCTCAAGACGATGTTCGGAGAGTCGCCCGAGTCGCGTCAGCATATCGAGCTGAAGAGCGCCCGTGAGGCGCTCGATGGCTTTCTCCTCGAGCGGGCAGCGTCCATGGCGTGGCTGCGGGCGCTGGAGTCGCCTGACTGGGGCGCGACCATCGAGCTGCAGTTCGGCCCGAACGAGAGGTTCACCTTCAGCGCGGGCGATATGCTCGTCTCGTGGGTCGAGCACGACAACCTGCACCTGCGCCAGATGGTCGAGCTGCTGCATGCCTGGCACGAGCACGTTGCGACCCCCTACTCGACCAAGTATGCGGGGGAGTGGTAGAGCCTCTCCCTCCCGTCATACCTGCAGGCTGGGCGCCAGGTAAGGGCGCCTCCTCGTCTCTCAACGAGCGCTGACAGCAAGGGCGGGTGCCACCGGGTTGGTCCGGTCGCACCCGCCCTGTGTTCGCGCACGTGACCTCGAGACCTTGGCCGCCTTTTCCTCGCGGCACGGTCCCACCGCCTAGACGTTACACGTCTCGTACGCCGCCCGCAGCGCCGCCATGCGGTCCCCCTTGGGCGTGAACTCGTGCCCCATGTACAGGTCGTACCCCGATTCCGCGATGGCGCGACAGATGCCGCGATAGTTCAACTCCTGCGTGTCGTCCATGTCCTGGCGGCCGGGATTGCCGGCGGTGTGGAAATGGCCCATGTAGGGCAGGTACTTCTTGATGTTGCGGATGACGTCCCCCTCCATGATCTGCATGTGATAGATGTCGAACAGCAGCTTGAAGCGGGGGCTGTTGACCATCTCGCACAGCGCCGCGCCCCAGTCGGAGCGGTCGCATTGGTAGCCGGGGTGGTTGACCTTGGAGTTGAGCAGCTCCATGTTGAGGTTCACCCCCTTGTCCTCGGCATAGGGCACGATGCGGCGCAGCCCCTGGGCGCAGGCGATCATCCCCTCCAGGTCGCTCTGGCCGGGGTTGCGGTTGCCGCTGAAGCAGATCAGCCCGCCAACGCCGTACTGGGCCGCCAGGTCGATGCGCGCGCGCAGCTCGGCGACGATGCGGTCGTGGTTGGCGACCTTGTTCAGGCCGTCGGTGAGGCTGGCGTGGCCCGACATGCTGGCCAGCGCCAGGTCGTGTCTGCCGGCCGCCTCGGCGATGGCGGGCAGCTGATCGCCCGGGTCAAAGAACTCGACCGCCTTGAAGCCGATAGCGGCCACCTCGCGGCAAAAGGCGTCCAAGGTGGTGGATTCGGGCCGGTAAAAGATGGGCATGATGACGCACTGCTTGATGGGCATGGCAACCTCCGCATGATGGTGGGCCGGGCGGCGGGCGCGGCCCGGCGTGGACGCGGCGCCGCGGCGCGCCGCGGGCTAAAGCCCTGCGGCTACGAAAGATGGAAGCCCCTGCGGGGCTGATGGCGCCCCGGAAGGGGGCACGTCTGGGATAGCCCGGCGGTTCAACGCTGGGCGAGGGTGTGACGCGGCGCGGCGGCGCGGGCGGGGCGCACCGCGGCGGGGCGCGCCGCGGGCTAAAGCCCTGCGGCTACGAGAGATGGAAGCCCCTGCGGGGCTGATGGCGCCCCTGAAGGGGGGCACGTCTGGGATAGCCCGGCGGGTCAACGCCGGGCGTGCTGAACCGCCCGGAACCCGTAACCCAAAACTCGCAACCCCTCCCCCCTGTAACTTGATACCTGTAACTCCGCCACGCCCTTTGTGAGGGGCGCCCCTTACACCCTGGCCCCGAGCTTGATGTACCCCTCCGGGTGCTGGGCGATCTTGGGGTACTCGTCCGCTAGGTCGTCGAACGCCACCACCGGCGCGACGATCGGCTCGCCCGTCAGGCGCCCCTCGCAGAGCCAGCGCCAGCACGTCTGAAAGATGCGCGGCTCGTCCCAGCGGGGATGGTCGCGGTCGGGCTGGCTGCAGGCGCGGGTAAAGACGATCTTGGGCAGGTTGAGGTGCGCCTCGGCGCCCAGGTCGAGGCCGGCGCCGTAGGGTGGGGGGAAGGCGCCCGCCACCACCGTGCCGCCATAGGCCACGCCGCGCAGCGCGGCCTGCATGGCGTGCATCGACCCGCTGTACTCGATGGCCACGTCGGCGCCCCGCTTGGCGGTGGCGCGCTTGATCTCCAGGCCGGCGTCGACGGCGGTGGGGTCCAGGGTCAGGTCGGCGCCCAGGGCGGCGGCGACCTCGCGGCGCTCGGTCAGCGGGTCGATCGCCACCACCGGCGACGCCCCGGCCAGCCGCGCCAGCTGCACCGCCATCAGCCCGATGGCGCCCAGCCCGAACACGGCCACGGCATCGCCGATGCGCACGTGGCCGTCGCGCACGGCGTTGAAGGCGAACTCGGCGGGGTCGAGGCAGACGGCGGTGCGCCAGTCCATGCCGGCGGGCATCTTCCAGCAGCGCTCGGCGGCGGTCACCACCACGTCGGCGAAACTACTGTAGGAGCAGACGCGGTCGCCGGCGGCCAGCGAGGTTACCTCGGCGCCCGCCTCCTCCACGACGCCCACCACCATGTTGCCCACGCCCACGGGGTAGCGCGCAGTGTCGGGCGCGACGGGGCGAAAGAGCTGGTACTCGGCGTCAAAGGCGCCGCGGGGCATGGCATAGCCCTTGTAGAAAGCCATCTCGGTACCATGTTTGGCGGCGGCGAACTCGGCGCGGATGCGCACCTGCCGCGGCCCGGGCGGCTCGGGGCTGAAGGAGCGCCACTCTAGCGTCTCCTTGGCGACGCAGACGAGTCTCTTGGCCATGGGCGTTCTCCTGGGGGTGTGCTTGCGAGGGGGAGGATAGGCGAGGTGGGGGGGTGGTGTCAACCGGGGCAGAACGCCAGGCGTGCCGCCACGGGCAGAACTCGCGGCTGTGTGTTGTGGGTTCCAGACGCCCATGGCATAGGTGGACTATGGCACAGTTGTGAACGTTGCCCGGTTGCCCCCCACCGCCGCCCGTGCTAATCTCCCGCCACGCATCTCCATTCGCAGACAAAGGAGCCACACATGGAGCGCATTCCCATCGCCATCGTCGGCTGCGGCGGCATGGGCGGCCGGCACCTGCGGGGCATGAAGGAGTTGTACGATTCAGGCATGGCCAACGTCGAACTCGTGGCCGCCTGTGACCTGAAGCGCGAGAACGCCGAGCACCTGGCCGATACCGCCGAGACGCTGCTGGGCGACCGCCCGCGGGTCTACACCGACATCGAGGCGATGGCGAGCGCCCTCCCCGACCTCCAGGCGGTGGACGTCACCACTGATTCGGGGTCGCACCACATCGTGGTGAGCGCCGCGCTGGACCTGGGGCTGCACGTGCTGTGCGAAAAGCCCCTCGCCTCGACCATCCGCGGCTGCAACCTCATCATGGCACAGCACCAGGGGAGCGACCGCGTCCTGAGCGTGGCGGAGCAGTTCCGGCGCGACCCCATCTGCCGCCTCATGCGGGCGCTCATCGAGACCGGCGCCATCGGCGAGCCCCGCATGTACATCGACGTGGGCGCCAGCGGCGGCGACCGCATCCTCATCTTTCCCTGGCGCCACGACAAGCGCGTTGGCGGAATCTTTGTGGACGCCGGCGTGCACACCACCGACCTCATGCAGTACTACCTGGGCCCGGTGCGCGAGGTCTATGCCCAGGCGCGGGTGATGGAGCCGGTACGGATAAAGTCGCCGCAGCGCACCGCCACCTCCGAGTTCTATGACCACTGGTACGCGGCCATGCCCGACCAGGTAGAGGCCACCGCCGAGGATACCGTCGTGGCGCAGCTGAGTTTCGAGAGCGGCGTCATGGGGCAGTGGACATCGTTCCAGGCGGCCCACGGCGAGGCGTTCCACCACACGGTGGTCTATGGCGGCAGGGGGTCGCTGCGCACCGCCGGCGCCCGCAACGGCCGGCCCCTGGTGCTCAACCTGGACGACGAGGGCGAGGTCCCCACCGACCGCATCCTCGACCTGGTGCCCGATTTCCACCTGAATGCCATTACGGCGGCCGTCTTTGGCGCCGACCGGCTGGCGTCGTACCCCTTTTCCTTTGCCGAGGCGGACCGCAAGCTCGTGGCGGTCGAGTACCACGAGCTGGGCGAGTGCATCGCGACGGGGCGCCGGCCCGAGGTGGATGCCTTCACCAGCCGCAAGAACCTGGCCGTCTGCCACGCCGCGCTCGAGTCGGCGCTGCTCCATCGCCCCGTGACGGTGGACGAGATCGAGACGGAGCAGACCTGGGAGTACGAGGCGGACATCCGGGCGCATTGGGGGTTGTGAGGCGGCGGGGCATTGCGGAGGATACCGCGCGACGGCTGTAGGGGCGACCGGCCGGTCGCCCAACGGTGGCGAGGACGGGGCGCCAGGCCGGCGGTCTATCTCGGCGCACCGGGGGTTGAGAGGCGGCGGGGCATTGTGCGGCGGATACCGGGCGACGGCCGTAGGGGCGACCGGCCGGTCGCCCAACGGTGGCGAGGGCGGCGCCGGGCCGGCGGTCTATCTCGGCGCACCGGGGGTTGAGAGGCCGCGGGGCATTACGACGCATACCGCGCGACGGCCGTAGGGGCGACCGGCCGGTCGCCCAACGGTGGTGAGGGCGGCGCCGGGCCGGCGATCTATCCCGTGCCTGGGCGACCGGCCGGTCGCCCCTACAGCGTGCCCGGCGCGGGACGCCTGGCAAACCGCGCCGAGTTCGTGGATAATGTCGCTCGCTGAGCGGTACGCCGATTATACAGCGTTATCATCAACCATCTGAAGGGAGTATGTCATGCGCGAGAACACCATCCGCAAGCTGCTGCGCGAGGGCAAGCCGACCATCTGCGCCCGCACCGCCGTCGTCTGGCCCGACATCGTCGAACTCATCGGCAGCCTGGGCATCTATGACTATGTGGAGTATGCCGCCGAGTACGGCACCTTTACCCTGCCCGACCTGGACAACTATTGCCGGGCGGCCGAGCTGTACGGCCTGGGGACGATGATCAAGCTCGACCAGGACCCGCGCGTGTTCATGGCGCAGCGCGCCATCGGCTCGGGGTTCCAGAGCGTGCTGTTCGTCGACTGCCGCACCGTCGACGAGGTACAAGAGTGCGTGCGCATCTGCCGGCCCGACACGCCCACCGACGGCGGCATCTTTGGGGCCGCCGGACGCCGTTTCGCCTACACCGGCGGCGCCATCGGCGAGATGTCCCAGGCGCTGCGCGACGTGGTGGTGGCCATCATGGCGGAGAAGCAGGTGCTGGTGGACCAGCTCGAGGATGTGCTGGCGGTGCCCGGCGTGGACATGATCCAGTGGGGCCCGACCGACTATACCATGAGCAGCGGGCTGTACACCCAGCGCAACGCCCAGGTAGAGGTCAAGAAGGTGGAGCGCAAGGTGCTAGAGACGTGCCTGGCCAAGGGCGTCCCGCCGCGCGTCGAGCTGCAGAACCTCGACAACCTGGACTACTATCTCGAGATGGGCATCCGGCATTTCCGCATCGGCCACGACATGGCCGTGCTGCGCAACTACTTCCAGACCCAGGGCAAGGCCCTGCGGGAGCGCGTCGAAAAGGCCTAGCGCTCGTTCCGCTCGGGCGGCGCGCGCGGCCGCTCGATGCCAGGACGTTCCGGCACAGCGCCGCGGCATTGCCTGCGGCGTTGTGCGTATCAGGGCCTCCGAACACGATCATCACACGCGACTGGGCGTGGGTCGGCGCCGGCCCGCGGGAAGGGGAGGATCATGGAGTATCGCCAACTGGGCAGCACCGGCGTGCGGATTTCGGCCGTCAGCCTGGGCACCGGCGGCCAGTGGGGCGGGCGCGTCGACGGGGAGGCGGCCAAGCGCATCGTGGCCGCGGCGCTGGACGGCGGCGTGAACTATTTCGACACCGCCAATATCTATGGCACCTGGTACGACGGCCGCCCGCTGGCGGAGGAACTCCTGGGCGAGGCGCTGCTGGGCGTGCGCGAGGGGATCGTGCTCGGCACCAAAGGGAGCCAGCGGCTGGGCGAGGGGCCCAACGCCTGGGGCGCCTCGCGCTACAACCTGATGAACGCCCTGGAGGCGAGCCTGCGCCGGCTGCGCACCGACCACGTCGACCTGTACCAGATCCACCTGCCCGACGCCACCACGCCCAACGAGGAGACGATGCGCGCCCTGGACGACATGGTGCGCTCCGGCAAGGTGCGCTACGTGGGGGCGTCGCAGTACCCGGCCTGGCGTATCTGTCGCTGCAACGACCTCGCCGAACGCTATGGCTGGGCGCCGTTCGCCACTACCCAGGCGCACTATAACCTTCTCGAGCGCCAGCCGGAGGTGGAGCTGCTCCCCTTCTGTCGCGCCATGGGAGTGGGCGTGCTGGCCTATTTCGTCCTCGCCAACGGGCTGCTGGCGGGGCGCTATCGGCCCGACAGCCCCCCGCCGCCCGACAGCCGCGCCGCGGCGTTCGAGCGCACCCGGCGCTACCTGGACATCTATGCCACACCCGCCAACTATCGCCGCATCGCGCGCCTCACGGCCTGGGCCGAGGAGCGGGGCCACACCCTAGCCGATCTGGCCATCGCCTGGGTACTGGCGGAGCCGGTCGTCTCCACGGTGCTGGCGGGCGCCAGCAGCCCGGAGCAGATGGCGGCCAACGCTCGCGCCGCGTCGTGGGCGCTGAGCGCCGAGGAGGTCGGCGCGGTGCGCGCCATCCTCGAGGGAGTGGCCGAGGCGTGATCGACCGGATCGGCCGGGGTATGGAGGCCGTGGACGGCGCTGACTGCCCCACCAACCGCTAAAGGAGAACAGCATGGAGACGAGGGTCACCTACCTCGATATCGGCCGCATCATCACCGAGACCGTCACGCTCCCGCCCCTGGGGCCCAACGACGTGCTGGTCAAGACGCACCAGGCCTCGGTGTGCGGCTCGGAGCGCTACTTTTACCGGGGGATCACCGTGCGCCCACAGGACGAGGCGCGCGCCCACAGCCTGAGCCACACCCACCACGAGGAGGGGCACGGCCCCGACCACGCCTATCCCATGGGGCCGCTGGGCCACGAGGGGGGCGGCACCATCCTGGAGGTGGGCTCGGCGGTGAAGGAATACCTGGGCGGCGGCAAGGTCTCCGTCGGCGACCGGGTGGGGAGCCTCGTCTATCCCACCTACACCGACTACTGGGTGTGCGACGTGGCCGACGTACAGCCGATCCCCGAGGGGGTGCCGTTCGAGGTCGGCTGCCTGTACGAGGCGCTCTCGTGCGCCGCCTGGGCCGGGCGCCACATGGGCGTGCAGCTCGGTGACACGGTGGCCATCAACGGCGCTGGCTTTGCGGGCAACATCCTGCTCCAAGGAGCGATCAAGTCGGGCGCCAGCCTGGTCATCGCCGTGGACGTGGTCGATGCCAAGCTGGCCATCGCCAAGGAGCTGGGCGCCGACGTGGTCATCAACGCTCTCGAGGGTGATCCCGTCGCCGCGGTGGACGACCTGACGCGCGGCGAGGGGGTGGATGTGGCGGTGGACGCCATCGGCGGCACGGGGATCGGCATCAAGCAGGCCCTGGGGATGGTGGCCCACAACGGCACCATCTCGATCTATGGCGACAACTATGCGCCGGTGAACGACTTTACCTTCCACCGCTTCCACGAGGACGGCCTTACGGTGCGCAACCTCAATGCCATGCACTACACCAAGCTGCGCTCGGTGGAGCACGCCCGCGAGGCCTACCGGGCGGTGCAACGCGGCGTGTTCGACCTGGACATCATCCTGCGCAACTCGGACCGCTACACGCTGGACGAACTCGGCGATGTGTTCGCCAAAGAGGCGGAGGCGCTGGACACGCAGGCATCGCTCAAGACGTTGATCATCCCCTAGCGCGAGAGCCGACTGGAAAGGTAGTGACGAATCCATCCGTTCGTCCCTGCGAT
>ENA-UOUL01001879-UOUL01001879.1-bioreactor-metagenome-genome-assembly--contig:-NODE-1879-length-26949-cov-4.402091_pt1 | contig 26949 bp, 19 predicted proteins | sample MGYA00249838_ERZ747220 | MGnify/ENA primary metagenome ERZ747220 (study PRJEB28778, sample SAMN05720191) | bioreactor metagenome | isolation source: Anaerobic biogas reactor | place: USA:Washington...
GCCGCCAGCGGGTTGAACCCGAAAATCACCAACGCCAACCCCACCAGGAACAGCCGAAAGTTCCGGTCGCGTAGCGAATCCAGCATCGTGCCGAAGTGCCGGGTCTGAACCGTGCCGTCCGGTGGTTCGCCACCGGGAACGAAGCTGAAGCACCACGTCGAAACCAGCCCCGCCACCACCCCCACCCCGATCAGCACCACGAAACGGTACAGCGAATCGAAATGCCCCACGACATGGCTGGCGACGATGAGCGTGACGATCGCCGCCACCGTCGAAAGGATCGTGTTGATCGCACCCAGCTTGCCCCGGATGTTGTTCGGCACCGCCTCCTGCTGCCACGGAATAAACGCCGACTCCGCGATCGCCCGCGCCACCGCGAAACCCAACACCGTCACCGCCACCCAGACGAACGCCGACTCCCGCCCGAAGTGCAACAGCACCAGCGGCACCAGCATCAGCAGACCCGCCACGATCTTGCGAGCCGCAAAGAACCAGACGAACGTCCGCTTGAACCCCAACCGCGCCGACAGCGGCGTACTGATCACCGCGATGATCGCCGCGAACGGAATCAACGCCAGCAGAAAACCGATCTGGGTCTTCTCCAGACCCAGCTCGTTCAAAAACAGAATGAACACCGACCCGAAAACCGTCAGAATGCAGAATATCTGATTCCAGACGTTCCCAGCGTAGAGCCAGGGCAATCGGCGCAACTTGTCCACATCGGTCAACGGCTTGCCCATCAGCGGCGGCTCCTGCGGCACCTGCAACCACAAAGGTTCATTGTATCACCGCCGGTCCCCCGTTTCTATCTCCCGGCTCGGGATTCATTGTGGCAGACCCGCCGGAAAAGGCTTGAAACGCCATACGCAGGCGGGAAACATAGCGTCAACCCGAGACCGTCGACGAAAGTCCGTCGTGGGCCTCAGCGGATGAGTTTAAGGAGATGGACGTGCCGGTATGCCTGGTTCAGGAAATCATGAGGGCGTGTGCGTTTGTGGCGGCGATGTCGGCTGAGGGGCCGGATGTGTCGGGTTTTGCATCCCGCGTTCGGAGCGGGTCGTGGGTTGAGAAGTGGCCGGATGAGAAAGGCGAGCTGGTCGCCTCGACGGTGCAGGGGGAGATATGGACCGAGGCGATCCAGGCGGCCATCGATCAGCACCGGGCGGTGTATCTGCCGAAGCGCGACAAGCCGTACTACATTGACGCGCCGATCGTGTTGCGCAGCGGGTGTCGGTTGGTTGCCGATCCGGAGGCGGAGATTCGGCTGAGGCCCGGCAGCAACCGCTGCATGGTGCGCAACGAGCACATCGTGGACGGGCACAGCGGACCGGTCGAGCCCGACGCGAACGCCGATGAGGATTTGCAGATCGTCGGAGGCATCTGGACGACGCTGGCCACGACGGACCAGGAGTCGAACGGGAACGCGAACGGCTGGGCGCTGCCGGGCGGACCTTTTTGCGCCCATGGGACGATCCTGTTGAGCAACGTGCGGCGGGTCGTGGTGCGCGATGTGACGATCCGGCAGTGCCGGCCGCATGGAATTCAGATCAGCAACGCCTCGCACTTTCTGGTGGAGAACATCCGGTTCGACCGTCATCACCGCGACGGCGTACACATCAACGGCCCGGCGTCGTTCGGGCACGTTCGCAACGTGCGGGTCGTGCGGGGCGTGATGGGCGACGACCTGATCGCGTTGAACGCGTGGGACTGGTATCACACGGTGGTCAGTTTCGGCCCGATCCATCACGTGCTGGTCGAGGACGTGGTCGGCCAGGCGCCGTCCGAGCCGAAGGCCCCATCGGAGATCCGCCTGCTGGGCGGCACGAAGCGCTATGCCGACGGCCGGACGGTCGATTGCGATATCCACGATTGCGTGCTGCGGAATATCGAGGGCATTCGCACCTTCAAGGCCTACGATCAACCGAACCTGGAGTGCGGCCGCGACAAGGACTTCGCCGATCCTATCGGCAACATCAAAAACGTCCAAATCGAGAACGTCCGTTTCGCCGCGGACCACGGCGCCGCCCCCTTTCAGATCGCCCACAACGTCGACGGGCTGACGATCCGCGACGTGCGGCTGGGCTTCGAGCCGAAGGACGGCTTTGCCCTGGTGGAGATCGGCCCGCTCTCGATGACGTTCAAAGCCAACCCGGCCGACCCGGCCACGTGGGTGGAAGTCTTCTCTCCCGACAAGGATTGCACGGTGAGGAATTTCGAACTGACCCAGGTGCAAACGCCAACGAAGCCCGCCGACCCCAAACACCTGATCCGTCTGATCCAGCAGAAAATCAATCCCGACTATCCCAACACCACCCCGCGCGGCGGAGTGGGACGGGGGATTCTTCTGTCCGAGTGACCGCGGGCGAGCCGCGACCAAGGGGGATGCAGTAGACCGCCAAAGGCATTTGATCCACGGCGTGCATTGCACGGAGCGGCTCCAGCACGTGCGGACGGTTCAGCAGCGTTTGAGCAACTGCGGGTGCCATATCAAGACGCGGCTGGGGCTGCACGAGACCAGCGAGAAGTTTTGCTCGCCGAACGGCTTGCTGGTGCTGGAGATGTACGGAGGGGACGAGCAGCCGTGCGGTCGAGGGGGTCGAGGTCAAGGAGATCGTTTTCGACCATCCATGACCCCGTAGCGGACGCGGTCAAGCGGTCTGGCGGCGAGCGGAGTATCTCGGTAGATGCCCAACCTTCCTGGGCCATTAAGAATCCCGTCGCGACTATCGGACCGCGCAGACGGGAGATTGGCGATTAAAGATGCAAAGCGGTGCTGGACGCCAGAAAAGCGGCTGTAACCAGTTGATGCGGCATGAGCTAAGACGCTGTCAGGCTGGAGTGTTTTTTTGTTCACAGGCCATGAGTAAGTGTCGGGGGAAATCGACCGATTCGGGGTACGGCAGTCAATCTTGGCTTGAGCAGGATTACCCGAAGCACAGGTGAGGTGCGTACCATGAGCAGACTGAGTCTGAGGCAGAAGCTGGTTCTTCCGAATGTCATTTACCTGGTGTTGGTGGCGGTGACGGTGGTTTTGTTTTACCGGACCGTGTCCATGATCAACGGCCTGAAGGAGGAGCAAGCCACCCTGGCGGCGATAGCGGCGCAGGTGCGGGACGTGTCGCTGGACACGCAGAATTACCTGGCGGGCCGGCACCCGTTCGAGGAACTGCGGACGGGTTACGACGAGTTGGGGACGGCGGCGGGCGAGATCGGCCTCGAGTTGGGCTCGGCGGGGTGCCGCGGGCACGTGCTGGAGTACCAGCGGATCGAGGAGCGGAACGCCGCGATCGAAGGCGAGATCCGCGAGATGATCTACGAGTCGGTCAAGCAGTCGAACATGTACATCTCGCAGGTCGTCCAGAAACTGGCCGACGAGGGGACGGAGGGGCAGGTTTCGAAACTCGAGCGGCTGGTCATCGGCGGGGCGAATGTGAACACCACCTCGAGCCTGGAGGTTCTGATTCGGTACGGCCAGGTCAAGCAGGACCTTGCGTTGAAGGGGGAGTTGCTGTCCTTCCAGGACACGCTGATCAAGAACGTCATGAGCGACCGCGAGATGCTCAAGGATACGCCGTTTGAGGCACTGCCTGTCGCAGCGTTGAAGGCGAACACGCGGATTAAGGAACTCTGCGGCGAGTTCATCGCCAACTGCGAGCGGCAGGTGGACGTCCGGGCGACGCTGGGCGAGGGCATTGAGGCGATGATCGCGGGCATCGACCAGCGCGGGGGGCAGAGGCAGGAACACCTTTTCGCCTCGGTCCGGTACTACCTTGGCATGATCGTGATCATGCTTCTGGCGATTTCGGCGGGCGGGTTGGCGCTGAGTCTGGTCCTGTCCAGCGCGATCACCCGCCGGTTGACCGGCATCATCCACGACATGAACGGGGCGGCTGCGTGCGTCAACGAGGCCTCGGAGCAGATCGCCGGTTCGAGTCAGACGCTGGCTCAGAACACCAACACGCAGGCGGCAAACCTGGAGGAGACCTCGGCATCGGTCGAGGAGATCACCTCGATGGTCCAGAAGAGCGCCGAGAGCAGCCGGCACGCCAACGACATCTCGGTCCAACTCGCCCAGGCCATCGGCAAGAGCCAGGAAGCCATGGCCGAGATGGGCACCGCCATCGACCGGATCAAGAAGTCGTCCGACCAGACGGCCAAGATCATCAAGACGATCAACGAGATCGCGTTCCAGACCAACCTGCTGGCCCTTAACGCGGCGGTCGAGGCGGCGCGGGCCGGCGAGGCGGGCAAGGGGTTCGCGGTGGTGGCCGAGGAGGTGCGGAACCTGGCCCAGCGGTCGGCGCAGGCGGCTGAGAACACCGCGCAGTTGATCGACGAGTCCCGCGGTAACGCCGAGCAGGGCGTCGCCGTCTCGTCGCAGGTCAAGGCCTTACTCGCCGACGTGGTCGAGGGCGTTTCGCGGGTGACCACGCTGATCGGCGACGTCTCGTCCGCCAACAGTCAGCAGGTCACGGGGATCGAGCAGATTAACACGGGGCTCAGCCGTCTCGAGAAGGTCACCCAGGGCACGGCGGCCGACGCCGAGGAAACCGCGGCCGCCAGCGAGGCCCTGGCCAGCCAGGCTTCGCAACTCACCGGCATCGTCCACGCCCTGATCGAGCTGGCCAGCGGGAAAGCCGTAAGCCAAGCGGACACCGCGGCGCACGCGGCGACCGAAGGCCGCACATCGGTCCGCTCCGCCGCGGAATCCGGCGGGGTGGAGGGCGTTTCGGAGCCGGATGCGCTCTAATCAGGCGGCCTGACTCGCCCTACCGAGGCAGGATGTCGTCTTTGGTCAGGCCGTCGATGTAGATCGGGGATTCGGTGAGGTTCAGGACGACGTGGCCGTCGGTGACCGGGGCGGTGGCGGAACCGGACGGTTTAGTTGGCGATGCTACGTCTGTGGGGCCTGCGGCATCCAGTCGGTGGCGCTGACGGGGCCGCTCTTGAAGGACGGGGCGGCATCGTCGTAGAACCAGCTTATCGGCAGGACTCGGAGCTTCAGGCCGCAGAAACCGGTCGGGTAGTCGTAGGTGATGATCGCGTGGCCGCGGACGAAGGTGCAGGATGGATAGGAGCAGTTGAGCGGCCCTGCCGGCTGAACCGGTGCGCACCAGATAACCCGTCCGGCGGCGGGCGGCTCGCCGATCGGAGCCGGCTCGACGCGGGTCTGGTCGTCGAGCGATTCGAGGTTCTTGAAGTGCTGCCAGGTGCGACAGCCGTCCTTGCTGATCGCGCAGGACAGACGATTGCGGACGAATCCCCAGTCGATCTCGGTTTTCGAGGCCTGGTTCCAGATCACCAGGATGTCATCGGAATTGGGCAGACGTTCGAGGCAGATCGGCGAGGTGCTGGCGGCCAGGTCGGTCGGCTCGGGCCGTTCCCAGCTATAGCCCTGGTCCTGCGAAATGGACTGCCATATCCGTCCGCTGTTGTTGCGAAGCATCATCAGGAGCCGCCCGTCGGGCAGTTCGACCGCCGCCGGTTCGCACCCTCCGATGGCTGAGTGCGGAACGGCCAGCGGCGGCCGCGAAAGCTGCCACGTCTCGCCCTCATCGTCGGAGAACATCACCTGGCAGACCATGAACATCGGCGGGACGAAGCAGTCGAGGAGCGTGTAGTAGAACGGCAGGATGATCCGCCCGCGGCTTGTGACGAACGAGCGGGCGTCGGTCAGGCCGACGTAGCCTCGCCAGTCGGAGAGCCGCTTGGGTTCGCTCCAGGTCTTGCCGTCGTCGCGGCTCTTGCGCATCATCACGCGGCAGTCGTCGGGACCGTTCTTGCGGCAGTAGAACAGGGCGATATCGCCGGAGGGCAGGCGGAGGAAATCGGTTTCCATCGTCGACTGCTTGGCCTCGTTCTCCAGAATGCGGAAGGATTCGGACCAGGTTCGGCCGAGGTCACGGCTGATCTTGCCGGTGATCCGGCAGGGGCTCCAGTCGTGGCCCTCGCTGGAGTAGAACTCGGACCAGCCCAACAGCAGATCGCCGTTGGTCAGTTCGATCACGTCGGCTTCGCTGTTGCGCGGACTGCTCGGATCGCCGGGAACGACGACCGACTCGTGAAACACCTGCTGTGACATGGTCTGTCCTTTCAAATGGGCCTACGAACGGCAGAGCCAACGGATGGATTTGGGGCCCCAGGAGCCGTGGCGATTCCACATCGCCGCCGCGGTGGAGGCAATCCGAACGCGCAGCGTCCGGCGGCCCGAAGTTACGTCGTTCAGAGCAAACCGGAACGGCGGATGGACCGCCCGGCCGACGGTCCGGCCGTCCAGTTGCAGTTCGATCGGGTCTTCGGCGAAGGTTTCGATCTCAATGCCGACCAGACGCGAGGCCAGGGACTCATCGAGGCCCACCTGAGCCTCCAGGTCAACCAGGCCATAGTAGAGGCTCCAGCCGGCCTGGGAGAGGTCGATCGGCAGGCGGCGCGGACGATCGGAAGGCGGCCAGATGGCGTTGTCGATCAGTTCAAATGCTCCGGCGGCGTAGAGATCGCAGGAGGGCATGGGGTTGCCGTCGAAGAATGCGTCGTTGGCCAGCGTGGTCTCGAAGGCCTCGAAACGCAGCTCACCTTCGATCGTGTTTTCTCCCGCGAGCACCATGTCGCCGATCTCGACCCAGCGGCACGAGCGGTCCCAGATCGGCATGGATCGCGACGCGGCAAGGTCCGCTGCGACCCCGTTGACGCTCAGCGCATCCAGGTGATCGGCTTCGTAGACGATGCCCAGCGGCGAGATCGGCTCGCGAACGTCGAGCCGGCTGCGGAACGGGACCTTCGTGCAGCCGGCCAAGGCCCGCGGCACCGCGAACGCCCGGCTCGGTCCGGCCAGCGATTCGAACCAGAGCTTCTCAGCGGGCAGCCATCGGCCCTCAGCGTCGCGGAACGCCAGGCCGGCCAGGTCGGCGAGGTTGACCCGTTCGGGCCGGATGCGCCAGTCGGCTTCGATTTCGACGGTTTCGGTCGGCGGCTGCGGTGTTGCGTTGGGGATCGGCCGATCGGTGATGCTCACGTAGAGCGTGTGGCGTCCGGGCAGATCGCGTGAAAGTCTGCCGTCCAACTCGGTTACCCGCCCGGCTGACGGCTCCCATTCGCACAGGTGTTTTTGCGATCGGATTTCGACGCGGCGGGATTCCTCCGTCACGTTGCGAAGGGCCAACACGCACCCATCAGCGAAGGCGAAGCGGTACATTCGTACATCCGCTGGGTCACCCTCGCGGTCGATCTCGGCAAGGCCGCTCCATGAGGGCGGCTCGTCTCGCAGCGAGGCCGCCAGATCGGCTGCGGAACCCCGCTTGACGACCGGCGAAAGGGCCGCCAGCACCGCTTGCATCTGCGGCGAATGCGCCTGCTCGTCGGGCACGAGGATCGCCTCGTACGAGGCGTGCGGGAATACCGCCCGACCGCTTTCGGCGCGTCCCTGGGCGAGCGTCTCGGGAAAGACGAACTCGAAGGACTCGCCTGAGGCGTGGATCGCCCGGGCCAGCGTTTCGACCGGGCCGCGGACCTGCTCGTCATCGGCGACGCTGGTAAAGACGTCGAGCTGCTCGATCTGGTCCTGCGGATAGAGGATCGCGTAGCGGACGACCGGGCGGCCCAGGCAGGCCAATCCGACGGATCGGGCGAACGCCTCGCGAAGCTCGCCGTAGAACTCCCACCACGGGGCGTGGTCGAAGATCGCCGGCCAGTAGGTGCGTTTGCGGACGCCGTCGATCTCGCTTTGGAGGCCCATCAGGGCGATCCCGTCGATGCCGTGGATGGCCATCATCTGGGCCTGGCGGAGCATGACGGCGGGCCGAAGGTCCCACGGCGAGATGCCGTAGGCTTCGCAGAAGACTCGCGGCCGTCCGGCGTGCCGGGCGGCGCTGGCGACGAAGATCTGTTCGAGGTACCGCTGGTCGGGCCATCGGCCCCAGCCGAGAAAATCGACACCCGGCTCGTCCATCTCAGCCAGATCCCGCGACGCGCTGCCGCCGAAGCGGACCTGCTGGATGAAGTGGTCTTCACACAGGTGGCCGGTGTACCTGACGCCGTGCTCGCGGCACCAGGCGCCGATGCGGCCGTGGAAGGCTTCGATGTGCTTGTCCTTCACGAGCGTCCAATAGTCGCGCTTGACCCGCGGCTGATCGCAGCCGGCCAGCGCGGGATAGTGCGATTCGATTTCGTAGCCGAAGCGATCGGCGAACCACTCGGGCAGCTTCGGCGTCCACGGCAGTGCGGCCAGGTTCCACATACCGCCGGGATCGTCGCGGGTGGACATCATGAGCATCGGCTCGTCCGTGAAAAAGCCCAGGACCACGCCGCCCTCGAAGAACTCGCGGCACTCGCGGTAGTAGCGCTCGTGCGTCATGTCGATGAAGCACTGGCCGGCCTCGGGCGAAAGCATATCCAGATACCCGCGCTCGGCCCTGGTCCACGGAGCCCCTACCGAGGTCTCCATGAGCCGGTCGCTCTGGACCGGAGCAGCCGTCACGCCGCCGTCGGCCCCCTTCGAGAAATGCAGCACCCATGCCCGATGCTCCGGATGCTCAGCCAGGAGTTTGCCGCCGACAGGACCGCTGGGCCAGCCGTATTCATCGTAGATCCAGACCTTCAGACCCAGACGCCCAGCGGCGGCGAGGGCCAGGCGATAGCGGTCGAAGAAAAGATCGGAAAGGTAATCGACCTCCAGGCCGTGGATGGGATGAATGATGACCTCCGGTATGCCGGCGAGGGCCATCTCGGCCAGCGACTCCTCGATGATCTCGGGAGCCATGCGGCCGTTGAGAAACCAGAAGGCGTTCGGGCGGTAGCGGCGCGAGAGTTGCGACCACTTGCCCGAAAGTTCGTTCAGTGTTGGCAGGTCTTGCATCTTGTCACCGTGATCTGGTGCGGTTTGGATGACAGCTCATCGCGAGAGTTTGACTTCATAGACGCCTCGGACGGAGTTGGCGAGCCACACGCGGCTGCAGGCCGCCAGGTCCTCGACCGTCACGACCCGTTCGGTGAGGCGGCCGGTCGCCAGAAGCTCCGCCCGCATCGTGCCCGGCAGCAGCCCGCACTGAACGGGAGGAGTATACTGCCGGCCGCCGATTTCCACAATGACGTTGGCGATGGTCGACTCGGTTATTTCACGGCGGCGATTCCAGAGGATCACGTCGTCGAAGCCCGGACACGCCGAGCGGGCCTCGTCGTAGACCCGTCGGTGCGTCGTTTTGTGGTACAGGAACGGGTCGGTCCGGTCGACCGGATCGGCGGCCAGGCACACCCGCAGCGGCGGACCGGCGTTTGGCGTGAACGGATGGGCTTCGCAGGCGATCTCGCCGTTGGTCGCCACGAGCAGCCGGACCCGCTGAGGTGTTTGCGCAAAACCCTCTGTCAGTTCGGCCAAGCGTTGACGAACGTCCTGAACGTCCAGGCGGAACGAGAAGTACTCCGCCGAAGCGGCCAGGCGGTCCAGATGGCGATCGAGCAGGTCGTAACCGTCTTCCGGCATCCAGAGCATCGTTTCCAGAAGCTGGAACTCCGGACGGCTGCGGAAGAGGATTTCCGCCTTGGTCCGGCATTCCTCAAACTCGCCGTGCGGATCGGAATCCCAGACGATCCCGCCGCCGACGCCGTATTCGGCGTCGCCGGTTTTCCGGTCGATCAGGACGGTGCGGATGGCGACGTTGAACTGGGCCCGCCGGCCCGGCGCCAGCATGCCGATCGCGCCGGTGTAGACCCGTCGCGGCGCGGTCTCCAGCTCGGCGATGATCTCCATCGTGCGGGCCTTGGGCGCGCCGGTGATCGAGGCGGGCGGAAACGTCGCAGCCAGGATTTCGGCGAAGCCCGCGTCCGTCTCGGCTTCGACCGTCGTGGTCATCTGCCAGAGCGTCGGATACTTCTCGACCCGGTAGAGGTTCGATACCTTCACGCTATTCGGTCGGGCGATCCGACCGAGGTCGTTGCGGACCATATCGACGATCATGGCGTTCTCAGCCCGGTTCTTTTCGGAGCAATGCAGACCGGCCGCCTTCGTCCGGTCGTCTTCGAGGGTCAGCCCGCGCGGCGCGGTGCCCTTCATCGGGCGCGAGTGGATGCGCCGGCCGTCGAGTTCGAAAAAGAGTTCGGGCGAGGCGCTGCAGATGGTCCAGTCGTCGGTGGCCACGTAGGCTGAGAATCCGGGGCCCTGAGCCCGGATGAGGCTGCGAAAGAGATCCCACGGATCGCCGACGATGCGGCTCTTCAGGCGGAAGGTGTAGTTGACCTGGTAGGTGTCGCCGGCGGCGATGTACCGGCGGATGCGGTCGATGGCCGCGAGGTAGTCGTGTTGCGGGATACCGGCCGCCCAGTCAAGCCGATCGGCGGCCGGCCCGCTTTGCAGGGCCGAATCGTCCAAAACCACCGGCGCGCCATAGAGGCCGAACCACAGCAGCGGAAAGCCATCGCCGCACCGCGTCGCCAGCGCCGGATCGAAGGCGCCGGCCGCTTCGTAGGCGATGAACCCCGCTGCGTGCAGGCCGCTGCGATTCACCTGGTCCTCGATGAGGCGGAGTTTGTCCACGACCTGATCGACGGCTGTGGCGGTGATCACCTGCTCCGGCCGGTCGAAGCAGAGCCATCGCTGCTCGCGGGCGTCGCGGAGGATCACGCAGTTGGTCTTGTCACCGATGCTATCATTCACCGGGTCAGGTTCCTGAATGGCCATGCCGTCAGAGGATACCAGAAAGTCAATGGCGGGTGAACCCGATGCTTCGCATCGAAACCACCCGCCCTACCGTCGATCAGGCTGCTCGCCGCGCCAAGCTCATGGGACGTAGAGGCGGCAGGTGTAGCTTTTCTCGTCCCATAGGCCCAGTTCCTTCAGCAGCAGATGAACGAACGCGCGGTGGCCGAAGTCGCCCGGATGGATCTCGTCGTTCATCCAGCACGTACCGCGGAAGGGATTCTCCTTCATGGCTTCGCGCCAACAGGCGTCGTGGTCGACCAGCACGGCATCGCGGTCCCTGGCGATACGGCGGATTTCCTCCACGTACAGCGGCAGCGACGCCCGGCTGGTGCACGACGGCCAGATCGGGTTGGTCGTGTGCAGGATCACGTGCCGGCAGCCGCAGCCGTTCACGCGGTCGAGGATGGCGTCGTAGTTCCGGCGGAACCCAGCCACGCCGTCGGGACCGCCGCAGGCGTCGTTCATGCCGACCATCAGCGAAAAGACGTTCGGGCGGAACTGCAGGACGTTCCACTCGATGTCGTCGAGAATCCGCTGGGTGGTCCAGCCGGAGGCGGCGGTGGTGATCACGAAGTCGCGCGGCCGCTTGACCTCGAAACGCAAACGCTCGGCAAACAGCTCGACGTAGTCGCGCCAGCCGAAGGTGTGCAACGCGCCGTGGGTGATCGAGTCGCCGGCGAAGATCCATCGAAGCGGTTCGTTGGATTTCATGCGTTCGGCGATGGCCTGGGCTTGGGTTTGCATGGAAGTCGTTCCTGTTTGGGATGGGTCAACAAGAGTCCGCCGAGGGCAGCGGACCTACGCGCTATATTCGCTCGAGGATGCAGTCTCCGTATTGGATGCGGAAGTCCCAGTGGATCGCGTAGAGCTGCGACTGGAAGAGCTTGAACTCGAGGCGGACCCAGTCGTTAACGAAGCGGTCGAGCGTTCGGCCATCCTTCCAGCGCACCGGGGCGTTCACATCGTCGCCGCTCAGCGGGATGCAGTCGTCGAAAGTGTAGCCGTCGAACGGTTTGAACTCGGCGTTGCTGACCTGGACCCAGACCCGGCCGTTGGGGGCTGCGAAGTTGAGCCGCAGATCGCCGTTGCGCGGGATCAGACCGCGGGTGGCGAGCTGGCCGTAGCCGGCCGGCGGTTCGAGGCAGACGAAGCCTTCCGGGCGCAGCGTGTGGACGACCAGCGTCGGATCGACCTTGACCGGTTCGGGCGGTTCGGCGGCGAAGTGCTCGACGGTGTAGCAGACCGAGTAGAAGCGGAGTTGCCCGTCCTCCTGTTCGACCACCGAGTTGGTGTAGATCGCCTGGCTGCCCGGTTCGTCCAGCCGCCCGCGCGGCATGACCGGTCGGCGGTTGGTCCGGTTCCAGTAGACGCCGTTGTAGCTGTAGATCAGCTCGTCGTGGATCTTGCCCAGCCACTTGGCCGCGGAAGGTTCGGTCGAGGCGATCCGCTGGACCTGCATCAGGCCCAGGAAATGGTCGCGATACCACCACGGGGTCATCGAGTAGAACTGCGGCAGCGGCTCATCGAGGGTGTCGGGACCGAGGGCGACCAGCGGGTCGGTCCAGTTCAGCAGATCCGGCGACTCGACCATCGCGACCCGCCGATCCAGACAGGACGAGCGGCAGACGATCTGATAGCGGCCGGTGACGGGGTTGAAAAAGACGTTGTTATCGGTATCGGAACCCATGCGGCCGTCGTACCATTGGGCGCCGGGCAGTTGCGCCCACTCCAGGCCGTCGGGCGAGACGTAGAGCGTCCCGCGAATCTTGTTGTCGGTGATCGGGCCCTCGATGTCGGCGGCCACCAGCTTGTAGCGGCGTGTGGGGTCCGGCTCGAAGGCGTCGAGGGTCACCTTGTAGGTCACGGTCGGGTAGCGGTCGAACTTCACCGCGTTGCGCAGCGAGGCATCAAAGCCAAGCTGCTTCCAGTAGCCCAAGTCCGGGCGACGCCACACGAAGCCGTCGTCGCTCTCGGCGTAGCAGAGGAAGGTGTTGAAGTTCTTGCCCGCGATCGCCTGTTTGCCCTGGACGGTGTACCACATCCGCCACAGGCCGGTCCGCCCGTCGCGGACCACGTTGGTGTATCCCCCGATTACGGGCGCGTCCGGCTCGGCAAACTCGACTCTCCGCGGCGAACGGGTCGGACCGACAAACGTCCGCTCCAGGTTCCGCCGGCTGTCGAGCATCCAGTCGTCCAGGAAAAGGATCGTTTTCATTCGCGGTCTCCGGTTTGAAGGCAATCGACTCTTCGCGAGCCTTACTTTCGGATTCTCTTCTTGAGTTCCTGGAGCACGGCGAGGTCCTGGTCGTGTATTGCGCCGTCGCGCCACGCCAGGACGTTGAAGGTCACCGCGCCGCCGAAGTTCATAAAGCGTCGCAGGTACTGCTCGACCGCTTCGACCGGCGGAGCGGGCCAGTCGAGGTCGCGGGTGTCCTCGTGGAATCCCCACTCGCCGCACATCGGCCAGGTGGCGTGGGCGTGCCACGAGGTGTAGCTGTACCACGGCAGGCCCGACGGCGTCAGCGGCGCGCGCGGGACGAAATTCAATCGAATGACCTCGCCGGCCCAGTAGTCCTGCAGGTCGGTGTACTTCTCGTGGTTCTCGATGCCCGAGTTGTAGCAGATCAGGCGATCGGGATTGCCGGCTTTGGCCACCGCCAGCATCTTCTCCCACGGCGGCGTGCCGCGCCGCATCAGGGCGTAACCGGCGTCGAACCAGTAGCCGATGACCTTGGGCCCGTAGTGCTCGCCCATCCAGCGGACGATGCGGAAGTAGTTTTCATAGAAGCGGGTCTGGTCCTTCTCCTCGGCTCCGCAGGCGGTCCGCCAATCCATCGGCTGATCGCCGTCGGTGCCATGATGATAGTAAAGCATCAGCTTGATCCCAGCCGCCGCCAGACCGTCGGCGATCTCCATGATCAGATCCCGCTGGCAGGTCAGGCCCGGCATGATCCGGTCGACCTCGGGGTTGGGACCGGGAAAGTGGTGATGATAGTGGGTCGAGGTCAGCAACACGTGGCCGGCCCCCGTCGAAGCCACCTGATCCACGAACCGCCCGACGTCGAACGCCTCAACCGCCTCCGCAAAAGGCCCGACCGGGCCGGTCCGCGGAGCCGTCCACGTCGTCCAGTGGAAACCAATTCCGTAAACCGTGTCGCGAAGCACGCTGAAGTCTGCTCTCCGATAGGCCATGATCGTGTCCCTAAGTACTGAGGTCGTGTCGATAGAAAACCGCCAACCACACCGTCTCGCGCTCCGGGTCGGTCCAGGCCACCCGGTGCCGGACGTGAGCCGGTATATGTACCCAGCCGCCCGTTCGCAAGTCAACCGTCCGTCTGGGATTCTCGAACTCCAGCCGGGCCCGGCCCGCAGCCACCATCACCCACTCGTGCTCGTCCTGATCGTACCAGAACCCCTCCGGCGAAACCTGACCGGTCGAGACGATCCGCTCGATCCGGACGGCCCGGCCAGACAGCAACCCGGTCACCACTTCCTTGGACGCATCGGCAACGGCGTCGGCAAAGAGATCGCCCGTCGCCACCGCGTCGCAGGCATCATCCGCCTTCATCATGCGTTCTCCTTCGGCCCAACGCCATTGTACCCACTACCGGTCCACCGGCCAACGTAGCAGCCCCTTTCACCCAACACGCAATTCTCGACGATTGACTCGCGGATGGTTCGACGGATAATGGCCCCAAACTGGAGAAACGCCATGCGACAACGACGCATCCTCTACAACAGCGACGGCTGGAACATCTTCTTCAACGCCGTCCATCCGGACCGCCCGCTGAGCGCCCAGGACGTGGGCGGCTACGTGAAAGAGGTCGCGTTCAGCGGCTCGCAGGTGGATACGTTCATCCTCTGCGTCAACGCGGGTCTGGCCTACTATCCAAGCCGTGTGATTCCCATGTACGGCCAGGAGGGCTATGACCCCAAGGATGCCGTCGACGTGCCCGCCAGCCAGAAGCTTCTCGGCGAGAACCTCCGTCGGCTTCTGGCCGATGGCCTCGACCCGGTCGGACTGGTCATCGACCAGGCTCGCGAACTGGGGCTGGAGGTCATCCTGAGCTACCGGATGAACGACGCCCACCACCTCGACGAGGACACGCCGATGATGCCCCCCTTCTGGCGCGAGCATCCGCAGTGGCGAACCGACCGCAACGCCCGGTTCGGCGGGGCCTACGACTACGCGGTACCGCAGGTCCGACGCTTCATGCTCGACCAGCTCGCCGAGGTGCTCGACCGCTACGGCCACAAGATCGACGGGCTGGAACTGGACTGGATGCGGTTTCCGCGCTACTTCAATCCCGGCTGCGAATCGCAAGGTCTCGCGATCCTCACCGAGTTCACCCGCGAAGTGAAAAAACTGATCGACCAGACCGCCGCCGCCCGTCGTCGCAAGCTGCTGCTGACGGCGCGGGTGTGGCATCGCCCGGACTTCTGCCTCCGCGACGGGTTCGACGTCTTCGCCTGGGCCGAGCAGGGGCTCATCGACTTTCTGACCATCTCGCGATTCCTGCGCAACGGCGAAGGGACGCTTGACGTCGCAGCCTTCCGGTCCCAAATCACGAGCCTGCCGATCTACGGCGCCATCGAGGTCGGCTCGCACAACGTCTGGCCGGCAAACGCCGACGAGCGGGCCATCTACGACGAAAGAGTCCGCCCGCACCTGCTGGCCACACCGGACCAGTACCGCCGCGAATCCCTGCGCCTGTGGAACGACGGAGCCGACGGAATCTACCTGTTCAACTTCTTCTGCCCGCGCGAAACCGGAATCGAGCCGGATTTCTCGCTGCTGGCCGAACTGGGCGATCCGCGAACCATCAAGAAGCCCTCCGGCGAGTTCGCCTACTGCACCAGCGTCAGCCAGCTCCTGTCGCAAGTGGAAGCCCAAAAGGAGTAGGCCATGATCAATGCCCTCACGGCGATGCAGAACGTCCCGACGGAATGGTCCTACGCGTCATCGAAATCCTACGCCGATCCGTTTAATGAGGCGACGCTCGACGTGGAAATCACCGGCCCTGACCGCCGGAGCATGCGCATCCCCGCGTTCTGGGCCGGCGAGAATCAGTGGCGCGTGCGGTTCGCCGCCGACCGCGCGGGCGAATATCGTTTCCGCACCCTCTGCAGCGACGAAGCCAACCGCGACCTGCACGACCGCGAGGGGCGCATCGCGGTCGAGCCCTACACCGGCGAAAACCCGCTGTTTCGCCACGGTCGGCTGCGGATCACCTCCAATCGCCGCCATCTCGAGCACGCCGACGGCACGCCGTTCTTCTGGCTCGCCGACACCTGGTGGATGGGCCTCTCCAAACGTCTCGGCTGGCCGGACGATTTCCAGACTCTCACAGCGGACCGGAAGGCCAAGGGCTTTTCCGTGGTCCAGATCGTCGCCGGCCTGTATCCGGACATGGCGGCGTTCGAAGAGCGGGCGGCCAATGAGGCGGGACATCCGTGGACCAGCGACTACGCCCGGATCAACCCGGCGTACTTCGACCACGCCGACCTGCGGCTGCGATGGCTGATCCGATGCGGGATCGTGCCGTGCATCGTGGGGGCCTGGGGCTATCACCTGATCTGGATGGGCGTCGAGCAGATGCAGCGGCACTGGCGCAACCTGGTCGCCCGCTACGGAGCCTATCCGGTCGTCTGGTGCCTGGCCGGCGAGGCCACCATGCCGTTCTACCGCTGCGAAAACCGCGATCGCGACGAGCAGGAGCAGAAACGCGGCTGGACGCAAATCGCCCGTTACGTCCGCGAGCTGGACCCGTGGAGCAACCCGATCACCATCCACCCGACCACCCGCGGCCGCGATCAGGTCGAGGACCCGGCCATCCTCGATTTCGAAATGCTCCAGACCGGCCACAGCGGACACGAGAGCATATCGCCGACCGTTCGCCTCGTCCGCGAGGCGCTGGATCGCCAACCCACCATGCCGGTGATCGACAGCGAGGTCTGCTACGAGGGCATCATGGAACGCTGCGGACCGGAGGTGCAGCGGATCATCTTCTGGTCGGCGATGCTCTCCGGCGCGGCTGGACACACCTACGGGGCCAACGGGATATGGCAGGTCAACACCGAGGCCCAGCCGTACGGACCCTCGCCGCACGGGGCCTCGTGGGGCGGACCGCCGTGGAACGTGGCGATGAACCTGCGCGGGTCGAGCCAACTGGCCGCTGGGAAACGCATCCTGGAGAAGTTCCCGTGGTGGAGCTTCGAGCGCCATCCGGAATGGATCGAACCGACGGCCGACCAGAATGACCCGCTCAACCCGTACGCCGCGGGCGTTCCGGGCAAGCTGCGGCTGATCTACTTCCCGCGATTCATCCCCTCGTGGGCGAAGCTGTACACGGTCAGGAAGTTGGAGCGCGGCATCCACTATCGCGCCGCGTTCATCAACCCGTTGGACGCCACCGAGATTCCCCTCGGTCCGATTGCGCCGGACGGCGACGGTTCGTGGCCGGTCCCGCACGCCCCGGTGCTGCACGACTGGCTGCTGGCCCTGGAAGCCGAGTGACGTTCCGCCGCCGCGGTCCGCGTCCCAGCCTGAGGGATTGATTCTTTTCGGCGATTGTGCCACAATGGTGGTTGACGTACGGGGGCATTTGAGGCAAGACAGTTTTTCGGGGGTGTACCATGCGTCGAAGAGCAATGCGGACGGCAGCCTTTGTCGGCACCTGCGCGACCGCCGCGACAATCGTCGGCTGCGACTGCTGCTGCACCTACCTCTGGGGAGGCGCCGCAGCGGCGGCTGCAGCGGCGCTCGGGCTGTTCACCCTGCCGTTCTAGGCGGCGACAATCAGACCAGATCGCGGGAACCGCCCAGCGTTCCGCAGCCAACCGGAGCTACCAGTGGCGTGATCACGAGGCTTGGTTGACGGCTTTCACGCCACCACGCTTCTCGCCCGCCACTGGCCGTCATCGTTGCGCTCATAGATGACGCGCTCGTGCGGCCAGGGCTTAAGGTCAAGCCAGTCCACGCGGACCACCTCCAGCAGGACGACACAAAAGCTCGCGGGCGACGTCGCCATGTCGCCTTTCGGCTCAAAGTCCGTCTCCGGCGTCCGCAACTCGCCCGGGGCCGGCCAATAGAACAGCTTCTTGCCCTTCTCCGGCATCTGCTCCCACACCTGCCGGCGGAACGGTCGCTGGGCGTCCGCGCAATCCGCTCCCAGCGGCTCGTAACGGCCGAGAAACCGGAACTGCTCGAGCGTCTCGCGGAAATACCAGCACGCTTCGCCCCAGGGGTTTTCGCGCATCTGGCGGGCCTTCGGGCTCTGACAGTGGGTTACGAACATCAGCCGCGGCGGATCGTCCAGCAACTCGCGAAACAGCACGGTCCGGCACCGTCCGCAGCCGTCCTCATCGACCGTCGCCAACTGAACGTACCGCCGCGTCGGCTCGTCCTCGTTGGCCCGACGCGATTCAGCCAGGCGCTGACGCCAATCGACACAAGCGGGTTCCACCCCTTCATTCATGACCAGCCCTCCCGAGCGGATGCTATTCTGTGGTGCATTCTGCTCGATCGGCGATGAACCTTCAACCTTTTCCTTCACATCGATCGCGGCAACGGGCGTTGCGATCGTCCCGCCGATCCGCTAACCTGTGCCTTTCGTTCCGCCATGTAGACGCGCGAGGATGGCCATGTACACCGACGCCTTCAACGTGGTATGGGAAACCCCAAGCCGCTCATCCGCCGATTCCATGCCCGTCGGCAACGGCGATATCGGCTTGAATGTCTGGGTCGAACCGGACGGCGATCTGCTGTTCCTGATCGGCAAGACCGACGCCTGGAGCGAAAACGGCCGGCTGCTCAAGCTCGCCCGGGTCCGGATTGCGATCCGCCACAATCCCTTCATCGCCGGCAGTCCCTTCCGTCAGACGCTCAAGCTGGCTGAGGGCCAGATCGTGGTCCTGGCCGGCCAACCGCCGCACGCGATCGTCCTGCGGGTCTGGGTCGACGCCAACCGGCCCCTCGTCCGCGTCGAAGCCGAGGGCCAGTCGCCCTTCGACCTCCAGGCCAAGCTGGAAGTCTGGCGGACCCAGCCGCGGGAACTCGGCGAACGGGAAATCGACAGCGCCTACGGCCTGATCGGCAGCCCGACCCCGGTCGTCGTCTACCCGGACACCGTTTTGACCGACCGAAAAGACCAGGTCGTCTGGTACCACCGCAACGAAACGTCCCGCTGGCCCGAGAACATGACGCTTCAGGGGCTTGGCGAACTGACCGGCGAGATCGGCGACCCGCTGCTGGGCCGAACCTTCGGTGGGCTGATCCGGGGCGAGGGCCTCGTCTCCGAAAACGCCGCCGCGTTACGATCGTCCTCGCCGCAAAAGCGATTCGCCGTCTCGATCCACCTGCTGACCCGCCAGACGCCGTCCGCTGCGCAGTGGCTAAGCGAACTGGAGACATCCGCCGACGCCGCCGAGGCGGTTGACCTCGAGACCGCGCGGGCCGAGCACCGACGCTGGTGGCGCGAGTTCTGGGATCGCAGCCGCGTCGTCGTCTCCGGCGACAACCACGCCGAAACGGTCAGCCGCGCCTACCTGCTCCAGCGGTTCATCACCGCCTGCGGCGGCCGCGGAGCCTGTCCGATCGAATTCAACGGCTCGATCTTCACCGCCGAATGGAACCATCAGAACCACGTCTGCGATCCCGACTACCGCCGATGGGGCGCGCCGTACTGGTTCCAGAACACGCGGCTGATCTACTGGCCGCTGCTGGCCTCCGGCGATTATGACCTGACCACACCATTTTTCGCCATGTACCGCGACGCCCTCCCGCTGGCCCGCCGGCGAACCGAAATCTACTTCGGCCACCGCGGCGCGTTCTTTCCCGAAACCATCGAGTTCTGGGGAACCTACGCCAACGCCAACTACGGCTGGGAGAGGCAGGGCAAGGACGTCTCCTGGGTCCAGAACACCTACATCCGCCGCTACTGGTCCGGCGGCTTGGAGCTTATCGCGATCATGCTCGACGCCTGGGCCCACACGCGGGACGAACAGCTCCTGGCCGAGACGCTGCTGCCGATCGCCGACGCCGTCACCGAATTCTACGACCGCCACTACCGGCGCGACGAAAATGGCAAAATCCGTTTCGAACCCGCCCAGTCGCTGGAGATGTGGCACGAAGCGGTCAACCCGCTGCCGGAGATCGCGGGCCTGCGATTCATCCTGCCGCAACTGCTCCAACTGCCCGAGGCGAACGTTACGCAGGACCAGCGGGAGCGCTGGCAACGGATGCTCGCCGAACTGCCCGAGGTCCCGGTCCGCGACCACGAGGGCCAAACGGTCCTCGCCGCAGCCCAGCAAACCACTGGACCGGCGATGAACATCGAGTCGCCCCAGCTCTACGCCGTGTTCCCCTACCGCCTCTACGGCGTGGGCAAACCCGATCTGGAGTTGGGCCGCCGCACGTACTTCACCCGTGACTTTCAGGAGCGCAACTACGGCTGGCGGCAGGACGACATCCAAGCCGCGTGCCTCGGACTGGCCGACGAAGCCCGCGCCGCGATCGTCCGCCGCACCGCCAACAAAAATCCCAACGCCCGCTTCGACGCCTTCTGGGGCCCGAACTTCGACTGGATCCCCGACCAGGACCACGGCTCCGTGATCCTCATCACCCTCCAGACCATGCTGCTCCAGACGGACGGCCGCAAGATCCACCTGCTGCCCGCCTGGCCCAAACACTGGAACGTCGAATTCAAGCTGCACGCCCCGTTCAACACGATCGTCGAAGGAACCTGCCGCAACGGCCGCTTGGTGGATTTGAACGTCAGTCCTGAATCGCGAAGACAGGATATCGAGATTCACGATCCACAGTAGCACCCGCGTCGTCCGACGGCTTCATTCGTCAGCCGTTGTATCTGCGGCCTGTCCGCTGAGCGCGGATAAGAAGAGCTCCGCCACCCGCTCATTCCCCTGAACGCTCAGATGTCGGCAGTCGAAGTAGTTACCCGGCTCAGCCAACAGCTCATCGCCGATCGCCGCCACGTCCACCAGCGTCACATCGGCCGCCTGCGCCGCCAGACGAATCCGCTCATTGAGGCGGTCCACGTACCTGTTGGCGTTGGCCGCCTGGCCGGGCAGCAGGACGCCAAGCGGCGCCGGATCGCACTGCCCGACACTGGGAATCAAATAGTAGTACGTGCTCACCACCACCTCCAACCCCGCCTCTTGAGCCGTCTCAATCGCCTGCTCAATGCTCGCCTGAACCGAATCCAACTCCTCATCCAGCGAACCCGAATACGGATAGTCCGCCCCGCCGGGATCAAACAGCAGCAGCGGGTCCACCCGACGGATAAAATCGATCACCCCCGCCGCCCCCTGCCAATACAGCAGCGTCTCGGCGTTCGGATAGATGCCGTCCGCCAACAGCCCGGTCAGACGCTCCAGTCCCTCCTGGGCCGTCTCGCCGCCCTCGCCCTCGTTGGCAAACCAGTCCGCTGGAACCCCCAGATCCTCCTGAACGAACTCCCAGTAGTTCTTCTCCGCCGGTCCATCCGTCGACGAGTCGCCGAAAGCGATGGTCCGGACGTCCGGATCGGGCACGCGAAAACCGTTGCAGCCGGTCAGCAGTCCAGTCACGGCAACGAATAGAAGGCATCGTCCGGACCTTGTGACCAAGCGGCGTACGTTCATGACCGTTCCCCCTTTGCACTCAATTATAGGGCCAGACGCCGGCGGACACAACCTACGGCTGCGGCCGGGCCGCCTCCAGAATGCCCAGAAGCTCCGACCTCGTCGCCGCATTGCCCAGATCCGGGAACTGCTGCTGACGGGCCATGATCGCCGCCGCGACCTGCTGAGGATCGGACCCCAATCGCATGTGGGCCGTGAGATTGACGACCAGACCGTGCCAGTGCCGAAGATCGCCCGGCGAGACCGAGCCGATCACCTCCATCGAGATGTTCGCCGCGTCCGTGAAGCCTTCCCGCACCAGCGAAGCTCGCGCCGCAGCCAGGCGAAGGTCGATCCGGTATGCCTCCGGCGACTCCGCGCCATCCGCACTCATCGGCACCTGCTCGTATCGCCCAGCGTCCGCCGCCGCGATCGTCCGCAGCGCCGCCAGACGTCGCGCGGGCGCGACCCCCGCCTTTTCGCCGAGTGCGGCGATGGTTCGCAGACTCAGGTCCGCCGCCTTGACCGCCAACCCGGGAGGATCGGTCACTACCGGTTCCGCACGATCCGCCAGAAGACGCCGATGGACCGCCGCCAACACCGTCGCCACCGTCTCCGCCTTGCGGTCGGCGACAATCTCCTCGATCGCCAGCATCCTCGTCGCCAACACAACCGCCTCAGCCAGCGACTCAGAGGTCGCCTCCTCAGCCAACCCCAACACCCGCGCCGGCAGTGCCGCCGGATTCGCCTTTTCGTACGCCTCGATCAAAGGAGCATAAAGGCTCGTCAGTTGCTTCGCCTCGTCGGCCCGTCCGACGGCCTGGTGCCTGAGCACCCGATCGCACGCCAGAACCGCCCCGGCCACCAGGTTCAACTGCCGCAGCGGCAACTGCCACGAGGCGACCTCGTCAGGTTTCGCCTGGGCTGTGCCGACGGCGGACAGCATCCGCTGCGTTGCGGCGAGGATGTCCTGGGCCAGCGACAGCGTTTCGCCCGCCGTCGGCTCCGTTGTCGACGATGACAACTCGCCGAACCGCCGGGTCAGGATCAGCACCCTGGCCGCCTGCGCCTCCAGATAGGACTCTGACCTCGACTCGACGGCGTCAAGACACGCCAACCCCTCTCGCCACCGGCCCGACTGGCCAAGCTGGTCGGCCAGCAGAAGGCGGAACCGATCGCCCTGCTCCGTCTTGGGATACTGAGCGAGCAGCCCGGACGCCGCCTCGACAAACCGCCGCCGATCCGCATGCTGACCGCTCTGCTCGTAGGCCCGCCACGCAAACGATGCGTACTGCGCCAGCGCCGCCTCGGAAAGTTCCTGACCCTCGTTCACCTGATCCGCCAGCACCGCCGCCGCCTCGCCGAACCGCTGAGTCTGAGCAAGGCAATCCGCCAGAAGCCGCCGCGCCGCCACCACCAACTCCGCTCCGCCCTGCCCTCGCGCGACAAGGCCCCGCGCCAGCGAAATCGCCTCTTCCACACGTCCCTCGCGACGGACCAGCGCCGCCCGCAGATACACCTCCACGTCCGCCATCGCCTCAGCCGGGCAATCGCCGAGTTCCACAACCTCCCGTTCGAACATCGCCGCCAGCTCGGGCCTAGCGGCCAACGCGTTCGAAAACTCAGCCAACGCCGCCTCACGACGGCCGCGCTCGCAGGCCTCCTCACCCAGCTGGGCCAGTCCGATCCGCCCGCGCATCAGCCGCGCCGTCAGGTCCACCAAGTCCCGCTGATAACCCTGCGGCCAAACGGACAAATCGATCGCCTGCGCCAACGCCTCAGCCCGCGAATACTCCTTGAGTTCCACCGCCAACCGCACCCGCTCCAACTCCGCCAGCAACCCGCACACCGGCGGCAGCGGACCGCTCACCGCCTCCAGCATCCGACCGGCCTCGTGCACGCTGCCAAGCCGCCGATGCACCGCCGCCTGCAGCACGCGAAAATCCGCCTGCTCCGACGCCAGTTCCGTCGCCTCCAGCTCCGCCAGCAGGTCGCGCAGCGAATAGAGCACCTTGACCCGCTGAATGCTCGGCAGCAGGTCAAGCCGCCAGAACTGCGTCCACGCCGAAAGGTACCGCGCCTGAAGCAGCGACGAACCGTACAGCTCCGGCAGACCCGCCCGATTCGCCTCCGCCAACGCCTGATCGTCCATCCCCCGAAACCGCGAAAGCTCACCGTCCAGAAACTCCCGCGCCTCGCCAAGTTGCCCTTCAATCTCATCGAGCCCCGCCGGCAGCCGCTCCGCCGCGTCATCCGGCAGGGTAAGTCCCAGCGCCAGCAAAAACACCGCTGAGGCATGCTTCTCCGACAACAGATCGTTCGCGTAACGGACCCGCCAAGTCGCCGTCAGCGGATGATTGCGGTACGTCGCGATCCGCTCCCGCTCCATCCCCAGAAGCTTCTCAAGCCGCTCCGACCGATCCGCCGCCCCCTCGGCCCGACGGTACCCCAGCCACGCCTGTGCGATCTCCAGATTGAACAGGTCCAGATCGCCCTCCGGCGGATGACCCTGATCGTAAACCGCCAGCAGCTCATCAAACCCCCGGTCAATCAACCCACGCCGGAACAACTCGTCATCCAGCCGATAGTCCGCCGCCGCCGCCATCGCCGCCAGCGTCGCCAACAAGACGAAATGCACCGTCAACAGCCGCAAGCTACTTCCACTCCGCAAACGTGATCCGCGTGAACTCCGCCTTCAAAGCGGCGTTGTAGGTATTGACGACGTGGTCCCACGCCGTGGCGGACCTGGCCGCGATGATCACCGGCGTCTTGTCCGTGATCCCCGGCTGGGCCCGAAGGTCCGCCAGACGCCGGGCCAGATCGCGATAGTCCGACACAAGAATCTGCGAACCCCCATCCGCCGTCATCGCCGTGCTCAGCCGAATGCTCGCCGGCCGGCCCTCCTCGCCCGCGTCCAGGAATATCCGCACCGGCACCAGCGGCATCGCCGCCTCCGCCGAAAGGCCCGTCGTCCGAGGAACCCGAGCCGCCAGAAGCGCCTCGGGCAGCTTGAACGACGAGGCCACCAGAAAGAAAATCAGCAGGTTGAACATGATGTCCATCATCGGCGCCAGGTTCACCGCTCCGATCGTCGAACGACGGCGCGACTGCCGACGGTCCCGCCACAGCCGGGCCACGCTCTGCTTTCGCGGCACGCAGATCCGGTCCAGACTCATGGCGACCCCCTCCCGTTCGCACCGCCCGCCTCCATCTCCGTCGCAATCTCGATCGACGAAATCGACGCGTTGGAGATCGCCTTGAGGACCGGCTCGATCTCGGCAAACGCCAGCCGCCGGTCCGCCCGCAGCACCACCGTCGTCCGCGACGTCTGATCCGGCGCCAACCGCAGCAGCAGATCGACCAGTTCCGAAAGGTCGCCCACGATCTGCGCGTTGAGCTGAATCCGCCCCAAACGCCCCGATGGGTCCGCGAACAGGTTGACCACCAGCCGGTCGGGCAGGGCCAGCGGACGCGCCTGCGAATCGCTGGGCGTTGGAAGCTGCATCGGCTGACGCTCCGCCGAAACGAACTGCGAAACCAGCATGAAGAACACGATGAGCTGGAACGCGATGTCCACCAGCGGCGTCAGATTCAGCCGACCGTGCCAGGTGCTCCGCCGGATTGTCCCAAGATACCGGTGCATCACTCCTCCGGCGGCGCCAGCGTCGCCACCCGCAAACGATCCCGCCCGTCCGGTGTCACGCTGCGAAGCAAATCCAGCGACATGTTCGCGATCTGCGCCGCGATCGCGTCGATTCGGTTGCGGAACAACCCGTACATCGCCAGCGCCGGTATCGCCACAATCAGACCCCAGAACGTGGTCACCAACGCGACCGAAATGCCCTCAGCGAGCTGGTCCGGCTGCGTCACGCCGCCCTGTCGCACCACCTCCACGAGCTTGTTGAACGCCAGAATAATACCGTACACCGTGCCGAACAGCCCGATCATCGGCGCGACGTTCCCAATGATGTTGAGGTACTCGATCCGCCGAAGCAGATTCGTCGCCCGCTCCTCCGTCGCCTCGATCACCGCCGTCTCAGCCGACTCCGGACTGTTGGCCAACTCGACCAAACCGCGACGAACCACCGAAAACAAAAACGTCTCCCCCTGCCCCGACATCCGCCAAGCCGCCTCCACGTCCCCCCGCGCCAGCGTCTTCGCCAGCTTCTCATAGTCCTGCCGATCCAGTATCCGCGACGGCCGTATCACCAGCGCATGACGCAAAATCAGCGCAAACGTCGCCACACTCAGCGGAATCAAAACAAACCACGTGATCAACCCACCGTCAATGACGAAACGGTGAAAGTAATCGATCGAAACCGCAGACCCATCCTGCGCGACCGCGGTGGATGCGAATAGACAGATCAACGGTAGTGCTGGCGTTATTCTCATGGCGATGCTTCCTTGCGACTTCGGTCCAAATGAAAATTGAAAATAGCAAATACTAAAGTGCAAAATCAGGGACGCTTCGCGGTGACGATCGACTTTCCGATAATGTTGCCAAGCTCGGTGGTTTCCCGCAATAGCGCATGGAGTTGCACGTCTTCTCGCGCCAGTAGAGCACTGTCCTCCACAACCCTCAACCAGTAGCGGGACTCCCGCAGTTCCTTCAGTACGATCTGCAGTTTGTGGACAAAATCGGGCTTGCTCTCAGCGGCGCAGGCCTCTTCGTAATTCGCCCCGCCGGACGTGGCACTCCGCAGGAGCTGCCTGGCCACATGCCTGCCCGGAATGTTCCGGCTGAGCCGCAATGTCAGTTTCACCGTCTCCGCTGAGAGCTTCAAAAACCGGTCGGAGATATCGTTCCTGACATTTTGACATTTGGTATTTGCTATTTTCATTTTTCATTGTTTCCGCTTGTCCGCCGTGCCCCATCCACCATCTCCGCCACCGCCGCCTCCGTCGAATCGCCAAACCGCCGCACCAGTTCCTCCCGAACCGCCTTCGCAAAAACCTGCCGCGAGCCCTGATCCAACGCCTCCGCCGCGTAAAACAGCGACCCCGCAGCGTATGGACTCTGCGGAAACTCAACGGCCACCCGCAGCAACTCCAACGCCGCACCGTCAAATCGACCCGCAGCCGACAACCCTCGCCCGCGCCAATGCAGAATGCCAGGCAAATCCGCCCGCACCGCCGCCGCGAACAACGTCTCCGTCGTCGCCAGAAGCTGATCCGCCTTGCCGGCTTCCAACTGCTCCGCAGCCCACTGATCCAGCCACGCACCCGGCCGCCGAAAATTCAAAAGCTCGCTCTCGGTCACCTCCCGAACCACCTTCTTGCGATCAGCCAAATTCGGCTGATTGATCCCCAACCGCTCCAACACCCGGCTCAGGGCCTGACGCGTCTCCGCCGAACCCGCCTTGTTCCGCGCCGCCACCAGCGTCGCCGTCGCCGCGCCCATCGCCTTCTCGTCCGAGGGAATCTCGCCGCGCGTCGGCAACACCTGGATCAACCACTCCGGAATATCCTCCGCCAACCGCACGATCAGCTCCGCCGCCTCGTCCAGCTTCCCGCCCCGCGCCAGCAGATTCACCAGCCGCACGCGAACCCACGCACCCTCCCATCCGCCGCCCGCAAACCCCAGCGCCTCCCGATACGCCGCCACAGCCTCATCGTATTTCTTGAGCGACAGCAGCTTC
>ENA-UOUL01001884-UOUL01001884.1-bioreactor-metagenome-genome-assembly--contig:-NODE-1884-length-26910-cov-8.939664_pt1 | contig 26910 bp, 44 predicted proteins | sample MGYA00249838_ERZ747220 | MGnify/ENA primary metagenome ERZ747220 (study PRJEB28778, sample SAMN05720191) | bioreactor metagenome | isolation source: Anaerobic biogas reactor | place: USA:Washington...
CGTGCTGTCGCTGGGTCTCATCGGCACCCTGCAGCAGTTCGACCTGTTCCCGGCGATTACCGAGGGTGGCCCGGCCAATGCCTCCAACGTCGCTGGCTTCTGGTCCTGGCAGTTGAGCTTCCAGCTCTACGATTTCGCCAAGGGCGCCACGGTCTCGGTGATGATGTTCGTGCTCGTGCTGTTTGCCTCGATCATCTATGTGCGCTCAACCCGCCACGAGGTGCGCGGATGACCCGGTCCCGTACCCCCTGGCTGCTGCTGGTCCTCGCCCTTGCCCTGGCTGCGATCTACCTGTTCCCGCTCTACTGGATGTATGTCACCAGCCTTAAGAGCCAGACGGAGATCTTTGCCAACCCGCCGACGTTCTGGCCGCAGGAGCAGAACTGCCCGCCCTGATCCCACTGGTGCTCGGGGGCCATTCAGACCTCCTCCCGCACCGTGATCACCAGGTTGATGTGCGGGAGAACGGGCTCGGCTCCCAGGTCGACGATTCCGTCGTAGATCGCCTGAGTCACGACGTACTGGTGCGGGGCTGGCCGGGTCGCAGGTGGCCTCGTGGTCGTACCCGGTCCAGACGATCGACGCCTCGTCGAAGTGCCAGCAGGTCCCGCAGAAGGGGCCGGAGCGGGCCATTCAGCCACCTCGGCGTGCTCGCGACCCAGGTAGGTGATCCGGGCGACCCTGCCTCGGCTGGGGCCGTTCGGCTCGTAGACCATGACCATCCCGGCGCGGGCCAGGGCGGTCACGATCCGGGCCGCCACGTGGGTGCCGGTCTCGGAGGAGAACCAGTGCGTTGGGACGCCGCGGAACTTCCGGTAGTGGATCAGGCGCTCGCCGGAGGCGAGCAGGGCCAGGACCCTGGCCTGCGTCGGGCTGACCCTGTGCTGAGCCATGCTCAGGCCCTCCGGGCCTTCGCAGGGCCGGGGACGGTGATCTCGGCGACCTCGACGTCCCGGTACTTCTTGCACCCGTTCCCGAAGTCCGCGGCGCGGCGCTTCTCGGCCTCCTTCTCGGCCTGTTTCAGAGTCTTCTTCACGACGAAGCTCGCCTCGGCGAACTCCACATCCCAGAACCTTACGACGTAGTGTGTCATGTCTGTGTTCCCTCACATCCATGGTTGTCCCATGACGTCATATATCTTCCCATACGCGTCGGTGAACCGCTCGGTGGCGGTCACAAAGGGGGGGTCGTTTCGAAACGTAGGTTTTCCGAAAACTCGCTTTGCGAAATGACCCTCTTTCTTTTGTATTGGGCGGCGCACTCGGAAGGGTGATAGCCGCGGCGGGGCACCATACTGGTGCCGGCGGATCCTCGCTGGCCCGCTCGGCCGGGGCGCCTCACCGCGATGGCCCCTGCACGTTCTCACAATACCAATGGCCCCTGGCCGCAGCGGGATATAGCAGGACAAGAGAGTGATGTACCGGAGCGTCTGAACAATCGCAGGGTATATCTGGCCAGCACGCAGACATGTGAGATGCAATGCGAAACGACAATTTTAAGGGGGTCAGCCCGAGTCAACTGGACGCCGCGGCGTGCAGGCTCGCCTGGCACCTGGGGTATCGCCTGGGCTACCGGCCCAGGAGGGTAAGCAAAAGTCTGGACCTGGGGACCGGCATCCACGTCGCGCTCGAGGCCCTCTACAAGAGCGGCGCCGACCCTGTCGGAGCATTCGTCGAATGGTGCGCCGCACGCCGAGCGGAGATCTCTCCGCAGTGGGAGGACGACGTCCGAGCGATGAACGAGATCGAGGACCTGGGCACAGCCATGCTGGCTGGGTACGTCGACCACTACGGCGACGACCCGGGGTTCGAGGTGCTGGCCACCGAGGCCACGCTCACCGCGAGGATACCGGTCCCGGGCAAGAACACGCTGTCGCGCTACACGATGACGGCGAGGCTGGACGGGATCATCCGCGACCTTGACTCGGGCCGGCTGTTCTCGCTCGAGCACAAGACGTACACGAGATTCAGCGCGGCCCACTTCGACCTGGACCACCAGTTCACGGCCCAGGTGTGGCTCGGGCAGCAGTGCCTCGGCGACCTCGGGCTGGAGGGCGAGGAGATCATAGGGGTCCTGTACAATGGCCTGCGCAAGGCCTTCCCGACCAAGCGGACCACGAGCCCGCTGTTCGTCCGCGAGAAGATCTTCCGCACCCGTGCGCAGATCGACGCGTTCCTGCACAGGGCGTACAACCAGTGCCGTGACCTGTCGTCGGCGTCGGTGCGGATCTACCCGCAGCCCAACCCGGTGCGGTGTGGCACCTGCTCGTTCCGGGATCCGTGCATAGCGTACCAGCGGGGCGAGGACATGGGGTTCATACTCGACAACATGTACACCCGCCGGGCCGAGAGAGAGGCCGCGGCCGCGGGGGGTGAGGCCCAGTGACCCGGGCCAGACCCGCGCTGCCGGTCCCGATCGAGCTGCCCGACATCGCCGGGCGGCACCTGAACGCGCTCATCTACGGCGACTCGGGGGCGGGCAAGACCCTGCTGGCCGGCACCGCGGTCTACTGCGAGGCCACACGGCCGGTGCTGTTCATAGACGTCGACTCCGGCGTCACCACGCTGGACAGCGCGGGGATCCTCGACAGCGAGTGGATCGACATCGTCCGGCCGCGGTCGTGGACGGACTTCCAGAAGATCTACGAGTTCCTGGCGAACGACAACGACTACTACCGATGCGTGGTGGTCGACAGCCTGACCGAGATCCAGCGCAAGTTCAGCATGGGCACGATCCTCGGCGAGATCGGCGAGGGCGTGGACACCTACAACGACCTCGGCCGGTCGCCGGTGCCGACCCGCCAGGACTGGATGCGCACGGGCGACCAGATGCGCAAGCTCATCCGGGCGCTGCGTGACCTGGCCTACCTTCCGGACCCGGACCGCCGCGTCCACGTCATCATGGTGGCCCTCGAGAAGCACGAGGAGAAGCGCAAGGCCATCTGCCCGGCCCTGTCCGGCACCCTGGGCATGGAGTGCGGGGCGTTCGTCGATATCCTGGCCCGGCTGTCCCGGCAGGTCGTCGTCGAGGACGACGAGAGCGGCGAGCCCGTGGAGCGCATCCGGCGCCACCTGCTGACCGACGACTGGATCAACGACCTCGACATCCGCCACATGGCCAAGGACCGGACCCGCCGGCTCGGCCGCGGGATATGGGATCCGACGATCGCCGACATCATGGGGGCGGTCCAGTGAGCGCCACACCAGGCAGGGTGCTGATCATCGGCGCCGGCCCGGCGGGCCTGTTCGCCGCGTCCGAGCTGGCCTACCAGGGCCTCGGACACAGGGTGGTCATCGTGGAGCGCGGCCGGGAGATGCCCGAGCGCTCGTGCCCGCAGAGCCCGGCGTGCGACTGCGGCGTGTGCGACATGCTGTGCGGCGTCGGTGGGGCCGGCGGGTTCAGCGACGGCAAGAACACCATCAGCCTGACCCGGGGCACGCAGGGCGAGGAGCTCTTCGACGCCGGCGCCTACCCGATCATGCGCCACGTCGACGAGGAGGTGGCCCGGCTGGCCGGCACCGAGGGCGTGGTGCTCAGCCCCGTTCACGGCGAGGCGTCGGAGCGGTTCAGCCGCGACGGGTTCAGGTTCTCGAGCTACCCGCTGCGGCACGTGGGCTCGGACGGCATACGCCGGTCGATCATCGCCATGCGCGAGGAGCTCGGCGCCGCGGGGGTCCGGTTTCTCACCGGCGTCAGGGCGACCGTCGTGAGCACCCGCGGGGAGCGCGTCAGCGGCGCCTACGTGAAGAATGCCCGGGGCGTGCCCGGGTGGGTGGGCGCGGACCACGTCATGCTCGCGACCGGCCTCGACGGCCAGCCGTGGGCCGAGGCTGCCCTGCGTTACCTCGGGGCGACGTTCCTGCCAGGACCCGCGGGCATCGGCATCCGGCTCGAGACGCCGGCCGAGGTCCTGGCGCCGCTGTTCGAGACGTTCTACGACTGGAAGATGGAGCGGGGCCGGCTCAGGTCGTTCTGCTGCAACCACCACGGCTCGATCGTGAACGAGAACCACCAGAGCATGGGAATCAGGAACGTGAACGGCCACAGCTACCTCGACCCGGCGCAGCGGACGGGGTCGTCCAACTGCGCCATCATGGCCAAGCTGCCGGCAGCGGCGATGACGGAGACCGACACACAGGACCTTGTGAAGTCGATCGCCCGAGCCATCAACACGGCGGCCGAGGGGCACACCGTCGTCCAGCGGGCCGTGGACTTCGTGGCCGGGGTCGAGACCGATCCCGCGTACGACCGCGTCGCGAACCCGTACAGGACAAACCACCAGTCGGTGTCCGGGGTGGACATCGGCGGATTCCTCGCAGAGGCCGACGGCCTCGATCGCGAGTTCCAGGACTACCTGGTAGGGCTCGATCGTATCGTGCCCGGGGTGCTCGGAGAGGACTCGCTCGTGTACGCGCCCGAGGTCAAGTACTACTCGCGCAGGGTTGCGATCGATCGCAACTGGCGCTGCATGGGCGTGCCCGGGCTGCACGTGATAGGAAACGCATCCGGATACCTCGACTCGTTCGTAGCCGCGGCGACGTCAGGGATCATAGCGGCTAGAGACATCGCAGAGGTGCAGTAAATGGTGAGGATCACACTCAACCTCGATGACGTGGGCAATACGTTCACCATCATCGAGCCAGGCCGCTACCCGGCGAGGGTAGTGGACATCGAAGAGAAGGAGAGCTCGACCGGCAACCCCATGCTCGCGTGGAGCTGGGAGCTGGAGGGTGGCGACTACTCCGGCCGGGAGATCATGTCGTTCACGTCCCTCCAGGACCACGCCCTGTTCGGCCTGAAGCAGCACCTAGAGGCCTTCGGGATCAGCGGCGAGGTCGACCTCGACACCGATAAGCTGATCGGCAAGACCGCCATGCTCACGATCACCAAGACTAAGACGCGGTCCAAGAACACCGGCGAGGAGATCGAGGTCAACCGCATCAGCCTGGTGTCGCCCATGACGGCCAAGCGTGCCGCGGCGACGGCGCCACCGGCAGCGAACAGCCCAGCGAGAGCGAGGCGCGGCGCGTCGAGCCTGCCGCTCTGAGGGTGATGGCCATGCGCAGCGTCCTTGAGGAGGCCCTGGGCTACGAGGCCCGCGGCATGTCGGTGATCCCGGTGCACACCGTGTCGCCCAGCGGGAAGTGCTCCTGCGGGAGCGGCCGGTGCAAGTCGCCGGGGAAGCACCCTCGGGGCGCGTGGCGCACCAACCAGGAGCGCCGGCTCTCTCCGGACGAGCTGTCCGAGGCGCTGGGTGGAGGCGGCAACGTCGGGATCGTCACCGGCCCGGTGTCGGGCGTCGCGGTGCTCGACATCGACGGCGAGGAGGGCATGCAGTCGCTGGCCGCGGCCGGGTTCCCGTTCGAGGAGCTCCCGGTCACGCCCGCGGTCCGCACCGGGGGCGGCGGGGTCCACCTGTACTTCCGGTACCCGGCCGAGGGGGACGTCCGGACGGCGTCCGGGGTCCTGCCCAGGGTCGACATCCGTGGCCTCGGTGGGTTCGTCGTGGCGCCGCCGTCCTCGCACCGGTCCGGCGGCCACTACGAGTGGGTCGAGGGCCGCGGGCTGGACGATGTCCCGCTCGCCGAGTTCGACCTCACCCTCCTGACCGGCGTCCGGGCGGCCAAGCGGCCCAGGACCAGCGCTCGCTGGTACGAGTCGCTCCTGGCAGGCGTCGCCGAGGGCGACAGGAACGCCTCGGCCACCAGGCTGGCCGGGCGCTACCTCGCGAAGGGGCTGACGGAGGACGAGGCCTGCATGATCCTCTCGTCCTGGAACGCGCGGAACAGCCCGCCGCTCCCGGACGACGAGATCCTGGCGATCGTCCGGTCCGTCAAGCGCGCCGAGGCCAAGCAGCAGGCGAGCCTGGAGTGGGTCTCCGACCACCTGGGCGTGCCGGTGGTCGCGATCCGTCGGATCACCGGGGACGAGCCCAAGCTGATCCTGGAGTTCGACGAGGGGGCCTGCATGCTGACCACGGCGCAGCTCCTCTCCGCGGCCGCGTTCCAGGCGGCCATCGCCGACGCCACCAAGGTCGTGGTGCCCAAGCGGTCCGCCAAGACCTCGCCGACGCACGAGCAGCTGGCCCAGGCCATTCTCCAGTCCTCCGTGGACGAGGACGCCGGGGTGGAGGCGACGTGGCGGGGCGAGATCCGCGCGCTGATCCGCGATCACGTGGCCAACCAGCGGACGGTCGACGACGTCGAGGGCGGGGCGCCCATGAGCGGCCCGTTCCGGAGCGAGGGGCTCGTGTGGGTGTCCCTGCTCGACCTGATCCAGCGGTCCAGCACCCGCTGGGGCGTCCGCGTGGCCAACACCACGCAGATGGCCCAGCGGCTACGGAGCATGGGCCTGGAGCCCAGGGTGTTCAAGGCCGTCGACGGCACGCCGCGGCACATGTGGGGCATCCGCGAGGAGGACCTGGCGCGATGACGCTCGAGTATCGCATCTACGGCCCGCCCGGGACGGGCAAGACCACGTGGATCGCCCGCAAGGCGGCGGAGTACGCCGACGCATTCGGCCCAGACCAGGTGTCGATATGCTCGATGACGCGGTCAGCAGTCCGCGAGGTGGCCGGCCGGGACCTGCCAGTCCCGGCTGAGAACATCAGCACCCTCCACGCCCGCTGCCGGAGATCCCTGATGGCAGGGAAGCCGGCCGAGTCGATGGTCAGGGAGTTCGCTCGGGATCACCCCGCATATGCTACGGCGGAGTGTCTCCCACCGAGCCTGATACGTGCTGCTGGTGATAAAGGTTCCTCGGATGTCGACATCTCCGACGAGGTTCTGCTATCTGGCGGGGGCATCACCCTGTACGAGCACGCGCAGATCCTTCGGCAGCAGATGGTCCCGGCCGGCCGGTGGTCGCCGCGGGTGGCCCTGTGGTTCACCGTGTGGGACCAGTGGTGCCGGTCCCGGGGCGTGCTGGACTTCACCGGCTGGCTCGAGGCGTGCAACGGCACCGGGGTGCTGCCGCACCAGCAGGTCGTGTTCGTGGACGAGGCCCAGGACCACACGCCGCTCCAGCTGGCGGTGCTCAGGTCCTGGCCCACGGAGCACCTGATGATGATCGGCGACGACGACCAGAACCTCTACGAGTGGTCCGGGGCGTCGCCGTCCGCGTTCCTGAGCCCGAGGCTGCCGCCGGAGCGGGAGAAGGTCCTCGAGCAGTCCTACCGGGTGCCGCGGGCGGTCCACGCCATCGCCTCGCGATGGATCTCCGGCGTCCGGGGCCGCCGCGTGAAGGCCTACGCGCCCAGGGACCACGACGGGGAGGTCGTCCGGTCGGACTACTCCCTCGCCGACGCGGCCGCGGGGATGCTCCCGGACGGCATCGGCGAGCCCGGGAGGACCTCGATGGTCCTCGCGACGTGCTCGTACATGCTGCGGGACGTGATCGTGGCGCTCAAGCGCGCCGGGATCCCGTTCTGGAACCCCTACCGGAGGGCGGACGCCCACTGGAACCCGCTCGATCGCACGATGTCGGTCGTCCGCAGCCTGATGGTCGGGGACCGCGACTGGTCCGGGGACGAGGTCGAGCGATGGGCTAGCCTACTGGCCGAGAAGAAGGCATTTGAGCGGGGCGGCAAGAAGGCCCTGCTCAAGGCGTGCGCGGACGCGGGGCGTGGCCAGCTGCCACTGGGCACGCTGTCCGAGCACCTCAACGCGGAGGCGATGGAGCTGGCGATGAGCCAGGACATCGCGCTCCTCGAGAGCATGAGGATGACCGGCGCCACGGGCGACTGGCCCTACACGATCCGTGTGGTCAGGGCCTTCGGCGTGGAGGAGTCGCCCAGGGTGATCCTGGGGACCATCCACTCGGTGAAGGGCGGAGAGGCTGACGACGTGGTCCTGTTCCCGGACCTCTCGCCGGCCGGCTACGCCGAGTACGCGTCGAACGCGCACCGTGACCGCATCCTGAGGTTATTCTACGTGGGAATGACAAGAACCAGGGACAGGCTGACGCTGTGCGAGCGGAGCTCGCCGCGGGCCGTCGACTGGTGAGGAGATTACGATGACAGAGCATCAGCAGACACAGGCCCTCACACCCCAGCAGGTGGCCGAGGAGCTCAATGTGACGGCAACGACTGTCCACGTCCTGCTACGGGACGGGGACCTGAAGGGATTCAAGATCAAGCGCCAGTGGCGGGTCACCCGCGAGGAGCTGGACGCGTTCAAGACCCGGGGGCGGGGGAAATGAGTGACATCGAGGTGACGAAGGAGTTCACCTTCGACTCGGCTCACTATCTCCCGGGGCACCCGGGCAAGTGCGCCGCCGTCCACGGGCACACCTACCGGATGCAGGTCACCCTGGCCTGCGACCCGGTGTGCATGACCGGCGGGATGGTCCTCGACTTCGGGGACCTCTCGGGCTACGTCCACGACGAGATCATCCGCCGGGTCGACCACAAGCTCCTGAACGAGGTTCTGGGCTACGTGCCGACGGCGGAGAACATGGCCATCGACTTCTTCGGCCGGCTCAAGAGCGTGATCGACTCGCTGCCGCTCGGCGGGGGCAAGAGGGTCAGGCTGGCCTCGGTGAGGCTGTGGGAGACGCCGACCTCCTACGCGGAGTACCGCGGATGATGCCGCTGCTGCCGGTCTCGGAGATCTTCGGGCCGACGATCCAGGGCGAGGGCGAGCACATCGGCCGCAGGGCCGTGTTCGTCCGGCTCGCCGGGTGCGACTCCCGGTGCTCCTGGTGCGACACCAAGTACGCCTGGGGCACGGAGGGCGCCACGCACATGAGCGAGGACGAGATCGTGGACGCCGTGTCCGGCCTCGGCCCGTGCCGGCTGGTCGTGATCACCGGGGGCAACCCGGCCATGTACGACCTGGAGAGGCTCGTCACGCTGCTGGCGCTCAGGGGGAAGACGGTCCACGTGGAGACGCAGGGCACGATCCGCCAGGGGTGGCTCAGGCTCGCCGACCTGGTGACGATCTCGCCGAAGGCCGACCTCCCGATGGACGCGCTGTCCGGCCTGGTCTGCGACCTCCTGGGGTGCACCAGCGTGCAGATCAAGGTGGTCATCCACTCCCGAGCGGACTTCGACCGCGCCGTGGAGATAGGCCGGCGGCTGCCGGCGGTGCCGCTCATCCTCCAGGCCGGGTACGACCCGGCGAGCAGGGCAGGCTCGGTTGAGCCCGCCACTCTGGCGAGCTGGTTCGCCCGCGACGGCGGCGACCTGCCACCGAGCGCGCGGCTCCTGCCGCAGCTCCACCGCGTCCTGTGGGGTGATGCCCGTGGCGTATAGGGAGAGCGTGGCCGACCGGGTCAGCGGAATCCTGAGCAAGTGGGGCGACGTGACCAACGCCGAGGTGCTGGAGAACACCCCCGCGCGCGTCGAGCGGGCGCTCGACGAGCTGCTGTCGGGGTACGACCTCGACCCGGAGGCGATCCTCGCGCGGACCTTCGAGACCGACTGCGACGACATGGTGGTCGTGGCCAACATACCGGTCTGCTCGATGTGCGAGCACCACATGATGCCCTTCATCGGGCACGCGCACGTGGGGTACATCCCCGACGGCCGGCTGCTGGGCGTGTCCAAGGTGGCCCGCCTGGTGGAGTGCTACTCGCGCCGGCTGCAGCTGCAGGAGCGGATCACCTCGCAGGTCGCGGACGCGATCATGGGCCACCTGGCGCCGAAGGGTGTGGGGGTCGTCATCGCGGCCGAGCACACCTGCATGACCACGAGGGGCGTGAACCGCCCGGGAACGCGGACCATTACAAGCGCCACGCGCGGGCTGTTCCGCGACGACGAGAAGACCCGCGCGGAGTTCATGTCGCTCATCGGGGTGAGCCCATGATCCGCACCACGGTGTCCGTCAGGATCGACATGACGGGGTTCCACTGCTGGCCCGACGCGCCCAAGCACCGGGCGTACCTGCGCAGCCCGCACCATCACGTGTTCGGCGTCGTGGCCACCATGCCGGTGAGCCACGGCGACCGCGACGTCGAGCTCCACGACATGAGGGAGGCCGTCGGGATCGCCCTGGCGCGGCTCTTCCCCGGCGGCGATCTCGGCTCGCAGTCGTGCGAGCACGTCGCGGCCCGGCTGCTGGGCGAGCTGCCGGGGCTGAGCGAGGTAACGGTCTCGGAGGACGAGTTCCACTGGGCGACCGCGCGCCGCGAGGGGGGCTCGAGATGATCCCGTACAGCAGGCCGGAGGTCGTGACCGTGTGCGGCTCGACCCGGTTCAGGGACGAGACGCTCACGGCGATCCGCGAGCTCGAGGAGGCAGGATACGCCGTGTTCTCCGTGGGCTCGTTCATGCACGCCGACGGCATCCCGTACAGCGACGACGAGAAGGCGCGGCTCGACGCGCTCCACCTGAGCAAGATCCGGATGAGCGACATGGTCTACGTCGTGAATCCCGGGGGGTATATCGGGGAGTCCACGGCCCGCGAGATCCGCGCGGCCGAGGCCCTCGGGCTGCCGGTCCGGTACCTGGTGCCTCCGGCGAGGCCGATCCGTGAGCCCGTGGAGTGGTTCTCGATCCGCATGGAGGCCAAGCTCCGCGCGAACGACTGGAAGGGCGGCTGGCGCGGCATGAGCCACCACGAGCTCCTCGGGCTCCTGGACCTCGAGTTCGAGGAGCTCACAGAGGCGATCGCGGCCGGCTCGGCCGAGGGTATCATCGACGAGGCCGTCGACGTGGCCAACTTCGCGATGATGATCGCAGACATCACCCGAGCGGATGAGGGAGAGGCCTCGCCATGACCGACCGGCACCAGGTCAGGCCCTGGGACGGCCAGCGCCAGATGATCTTCCTCGATCGCTACGCCCTCCGGTCCGAGGCCGGCAGGGTGGTCGAGTCCAGCGTCGACCAGATGCTCTCCCGGGTGGCGGGCCACGTGGCCACCGCGTCCGGCGAGGCCGCGAGGTTCATGGACGCCATGCGCGGGTTCGGGTTCGTGCCCGGCGGCCGCATCCTGTCCGGTGCCCACAGCGCCGGCAGGCGCTCGCCGACGCTGTATAACTGCTTCGTCATCGGCCTGCGCGACGCGGCGCAGGCCGCGGGGCGCGACTCCCGCGCCGCGATCATGTCCACGATCACCAGGATGGTGGAGATCAACGCCCGGGGCGGGGGCGTGGGGATCAACTGGTCCGCGCTGCGGCCCAACGGCTCCTACGTCCGCGGGGTGGACGGCAAGTCGTCCGGCCCCAACTGCTGGATGCGAGGCGCGGACGCCATGGCCGACCAGATACGGCAGGGCGGCACGCGGACCGGGGCGCTGATGTTCATGCTGAACGACTGGCACCCGGACATCCTGGAGTTCGCCCGGATCCGCGAGCGGTTCCGGAGGGCCAACTTCTCCATCGCCCTGTCCGACCGGTTCATGGGCGCCCTGTGGTCCGGCGCGTCCTGGGAGACCGCGTTCCCGGACACCACCGACCCTGGCTATGACTCCCTGTGGAATGGGGACCTGGGCATGTGGGACGGCGACGTCGTCACGCGCGACCCGGTCCCGGCGAGGGACCTGTGGCGCGACATCGCGCAGTCCGCGTGGACGATCGGCAGCCCTGGGGTCGTGTTCCTCGACCGGGCGAACCGCCTGTCCAACACCCGGTACATGCACAAGCCGCTCATCTGCACCAACCCCTGCGGCGAGCAGCCTCTCCCGGAGGACGGGTGCTGCAACCTGGGGAGCGTGAACCTGGCGGCGTTCTGGGACGACCCGCTCGGGTGCGTTGACGAGGAGGCCCTGGAGGAGACGACCCGGACCGCGACGCGGTTCATGGACCGGGTCATCGACGCCAGCATGCCCGTCGACGCCCGCATCCACGCCGAACAGGAGACCTGCAGGCGGATCGGGATCGGCACGATGGGCCTCGCGGACCTGCTGCTGCTGATGGGCGTGCGCTACGGCTCGCCCGGCAGCCTCGGGGTGATCCGCCGCGTGCTGGGCATCGTCCGCGACGCGGCCTACTCCGAGTCGGCACGGCTGGCGGCCGAGTCCGGCCCGGCGCCGGGGTACAGCGAGGAGTTCCTCGACATGCCATTCGTGAGGGAGCTGCCCGAGGAGGTCCGCGGCGAGATCTCGGACTACGGCATCCGCAACCTGACCCTCCTGACACAGGCCCCGACCGGGACGACCGGCATCCTCGCGGGGGTGTCGAGCGGGATCGAGCCGATCTTCGCCCGGACGTACACCAGGGCCGACGCCACCGGGCGCCACACCGTGGTGCACCCGCTGATGAACGGCGACGAGGACTACATGGTCGTCGCGCGCGAGGTGCCGCCGCTCGAGCACGTCGCGGTGCAGGCCGAGGTGCAGAGCATGGTGGACACGTCCGTGTCCAAGACGGTGAACCTGCCGGCGTGTGCCGGGGTCGACGAGATCCTCCGGATCTACCTGGCGGCGTACAACCTCGGGTGCAAGGGGATCACGGTGTACCGGGACGGCTCGCTCGAGAACGTCCTGACGGAGGAGGGGGTGTGCCCGACATGCAGCCTATGAGGATAGCGACCATCCTCCCAACCTCCTGCCTGGGGCTCGACGAGTCGGACTACCACATGTGCCTCGCGCACCTGATGATGAGGCCGGGGCCGTATTGCGACTGGTTCGCCCAGAAGGCCTCGGCCGGGGAGCACGTCCTGATGGACAACGGATCCGCCGAGTGCGGGGTGCCGCTGCCGGCCGAGACCCTGTTCAACCTGGCGGCCGGCGTGGGGGCCACCGAGATGACACTCCCCGACGTCATATGGGACTCCGCGAGGACGCGCGAGCTCCACCTGCAGGCGGCCGAGCTGGCCGGGTCGTACCCGGTGCGGCTGATGGCCATCCCGCAGGGCCGCACGCGGCGCGAGTGGGCCAGCAGCGCCGGGTACATGCTCGAGCACGCCGACGCGCTCGGGATCGGCGCCATAGGGGTGTCCAAGTTCCAGCACGGGGTGTGGGCGGACCGGGCGCAGGCCATCCTCTCCGTGCCCGGGCTGGCGGCCAGCGACCTCGACATCCACCTGCTGGGGTGCTGGGGCGACGACCCGACCGAGGCGTTCCGCACGGCGGCCGCGCTGCCGGATGGCCGCGTGCGGGGCATCGACTCGGGGATCGCCGCGATCTACGCCCAGAGCGGGCATGAGCTCATGCGCGGCCCGAGCGGCCGCGGGCGGCCGGGGCACCACCTCGACTTCACGCGGGACTACGACCCGGTGCAGCGCGGTCTGCTCGTCTCCAACATCCGGCGGTGGAAGAGCGCCGTCAGGACGGGTGAGTAACATGGCGGCATCGCTCGTCATGGGTCTGCAGTGGGGCGACGAGGGCAAGGGCCGGGTGGTCGACGCCCTGGCCGCCGAGGCCGACGTCGTTGTCCGGTACAACGGCGGCGCCAACGCCGGGCACACGATCGTCGACGAGCAGGGGGCCAGGCGCGTCACGCACCAGATCCCGTCGGGGATCCGGCGCGCCGGCGTCCTCAACCTCATAGGCCGCGGGGTGGTCGTCGACCCGTTCAAGCTCGCCGAGGAGGTGCGGGCGTGGGGCGCGAGGCCGGGCATGCTGGGCATCGACCCGGCGGCCCACGTGACGCTCCCGGTGCACATCGAGGCCGACCGCGGCCTCGAGGCCCTGCGGGGCCGGTCGGCGATCGGGACGACGACGGCGGGGAACGGACCCACGTACGCCGACAAGCACCAGCGCACCGGGGTCCGCGTGATCGACGTCCTCCGCGACCCGTCCTGGTCGGCCAGCCAGCTGGTGATCGGCCGTGGCGTGAACCAGGACGAGGCCGAGAGGCAGGTGCGGGCGGCCGCGGCTGCCCTGGCCAGCGCGGGGGTCTCCGACATGCTGGTCAACGTCCCAGAGTCGCTCCGCCGGCTGGACGTCGGCGGCAGACGGATCCTGTTTGAATGCGCCCACGGGTTCGAGCTCGACCTGGACCACGGCCAGTACCCGAACGTGACGTCCTCGCCGTGCAACGTCGGCGGGGTGTGCTCGGGCGCGGGGTTCGACCCGCGCAGGATCGACACGGTCATCGGCGTCATCAAGCCCTACTCGACCCGGGTGGGCGCGGGCCAGCTCGTCGGGGAGTACGAGCCCGAGGAGGCCTCCGTGATCCGCGAGGCCGGGAGCGAGTACGGGTCGACGACGGGCCGCCCGCGGAGGATCGCGGCGCTCGACCTCGACCTGCTCCACCGTGCCAGCAGGATCAACGGGGTGGACTGCGTCGCGATCACCCACATGGACGTGGCCGAGAGGGTCGGCGACCTCCTGGTGGTGCGCCGGGGCGGGGCGCTCACGCGGGTGCACTGGACGGAGATCCCGTCGCTCGTTGAGGACGCACTCGGTGTACCCATCAAATATACGTGCCACGGACCAAATCCCTGTGAGATGGTAGGACATGGAGATAGCATTTGGAAGGTGTGACTGCGAGTCTTGCACCCTGGCCCGGGGCACCGCTGTGCCGGGCCACGGCCGCGAGGACCGCCCGAGCATCATGATCGTGGGCGAGGCGCCGAACCGCGAGGACGTGGACCAGAAGAGGCCGTTCTCGGGGCGCGGCGGCCGGATCCTGCGGGAGACCCTGACCGCGCTAGGGGTCGACACCAGCGACGTCTACTACACGTACGCCTGCTGCTGCCGGCCGCCGGGGAGCAGGGCTCCGCACGCCGACGACATTCGGGCGTGCCACGACCGGCTCGTCGCCGAGATCGAGTGGGTGCGGCCGGCGGTCGTCGTGGCCGCCGGCGGCGTGGCCCTGGTGTCGCTCCTCGGGGGCGGCTCCGGGATCACCCGGAGGCGCGGGGTGTACCGGGTGCTGGACCTGCCCGGGGGCGGCAGCGTCGGGGTGATCCCGACCCTGAGCCCTGCGAGCATCCTGCACGCGCCGGACGGGTTCCGCGACCTGGCTAACGACCTGGACTACGCGAGGCGCGTGGCCGGGGGCGAGGAGCCCGTCGTGGACCCGCCCTACGACGACTTCGTCCTGGTGCGCACGACGCGCATGTTCGAGGCGCTGTGCCGCGCCCTGCGGGGCCGGGCGGCCGACGAGCCGGTCGCGGTGGACATCGAGACCACGAGCCTGAGCCCGCGCGAGGGCGAGATCCTGTCCATAGGGTTCTCGTGGCGGGCCGACGACGGGCTGTCGACGTGGGTCCTGGACTATCGCACGCTCCTCCGCGGGAGCGGGTGCACCGTGCGCTTCATGGAGCTGCACAACGCCATGGCCGACCTCGGCATGGTGTTCCATAACGCGCAATTCGACCTAAACTGGCTGCGGCACAACGGCTACAGCCTGAGGCTGGTCGGCGACACCATGCTGGCGTCGTACTGCCTGGACGAGCGCCAGGGGTCGCACAGCCTGAAGGGGCTCGCGGCCCGGTACTTCCGGGCGCCGGAGTACGACGCCGACCTGAGGGCGACGGGCGGGGACGGCCGCAAGGCGCCGCTGTCGCTCTCCGTGGAGGAGTGGGACGGCGAGCCCGGGTACGCCGAGAGGGTCATGCGGTACAACGGCGCCGACGCCTACTACACGCTCCTGCTCTACGAGAAGCTGAGGCGCGAGATGGACCAAGACGGCGTCTCGGGCGTGCACGACGACATCCTGGTGCCCGCGGTGAGCCACTTCATCCGGCTCGAGCAGGAGGGGATGCTCATCGACACCGAGTACCACGAGAGGCTCGGCGAGGAGTGGCGCGGCGAGATCGCCGACCTGGAGGCCCGGCTGAGGGCGTTCCCGGGGGCGGCCGACCTGAACCTCAGGAGCACCAAGCAGGTGTCCGACTACCTGTTCCGGGTGCTGGGCCTGCGCCGGATGCCGGCCGAGGCCGACGGCACGGTCGACCCGACGACCATCCTGGCCGAGATCAGCGGGATTGAGGACGACGAGGCCCAGGAGTTCTGGCGGACGTCGAACGTGAAGCGGGGCACCAAGGCCGAGTCCACCGGGACGTACATGCTCTACTGGCTGGCCCAGCAGCACGAGTTCCCGCGGCTCCTGGTGAGGCACCGGCTCCTCACCAAGGCGTACGGCGCCTACTATGATGGGTACAAGAAGCTCTCCGGCTTCAGCGGGCGGATCTGGCCGCGGTACCGGCTCCACGGAACGAGGACCGGCCGGCTGTCGTCGACCGACCCGAACATCCACGGGATGCCGAGGCGCAAGGCGATCAAGCGGATCTTCGCGGCCGACCCGGGGATGACGATCATCTCCGCGGACTACTCGCAGGCCGAGATCCGCATGGTGGCCCACCTGGCGGACGACGACACGCTGGTCCAGGCCCTGCACGAGGCGGACATCCACCGCGCGATATCCAAGCAGCTGTTCGGCCTGACCGACGCGGATCTGGACGCGATGTCCGGGGAGGAGCGGAGCATCAAGCGCCGGGCGGCGAAGACGATCGCGTTCGGCCTCATCTACGGCCGCAGCGCGCAGTCGCTGGCGCCGCAGATGGGCGTGAGCGTGCCCGAGGCCGAGGCGTACATGGAGAAGTTCTTCCGCATGATGCCGAAGGTCCGGGCGTGGATCGCCAAGCAGCACAGCCAGGTGATGGTCGACCGGGAGGTCGTGTCCCTGTTCGGGCGCAAGCGGCGGTTCCCGATCGTGGTGGACCGCAGGCACGCCGCCGAGATACGGCGGCAGGCCGTCAACTTCCCGGTGCAGTCGTCCGTCAGCGACATGACCCTGCTGGCCAACCTGCGCGTGATCCGCCGGCTCGAGGGCATGGGCATCCCGTGCCGGGTGTGGCCGCACGTGCACGACGGCTACTACTACCAGGTGGACACGGGGTGGGTCAGCGAGGCCGTGAGGATCACGGCCGAGGAGATGCACCAGGTGCCGTTCGAGACCCGGGTGCCGTTCGCGGTTGAGATCGAGGCGGGCACGAACTGGGGCGAGCTCAGGACGGTGTACGAGGGATGACCATGCGGCTGGCGTACGCTGACCCGCCGTACATCGGGCAGGCGAGGCGACACTACGCGAACGACCCGAGCGGGGTGCCCGCGGAGGAGGTCGACCACGAGGCCCTGCTCGACCTGCTGCAGGGCTACGACGGATGGGCGCTGTCCGCGTCCAGCCCGTCGGTGTTCGCGCTGGCCGGGGCGATGCCTCCGGGCACGCGGATCGGGGCATGGTCCAAGCCGTTCTGCTCGTGGAAACCCTCCAACCGCGTGCAGTACACGTGGGAGCCGGTGTTCTTCGTGCCGGCGAGGCCTCGCGGGGGGCGCGGCATACCGAGCGTGCGCGACCACGTCGTGGCCAACATGACGATCGGCCGCGGGACGCACGGCGCCAAGCCGGACGCGTTCTGCGAGTGGGTCCTCGACCTACTCGGGTGCGAGCCCGGCGACGCGGTGGACGACCTGTTTCCGGGGTCGGGGGCGTTCTCGATGGTCGCGGAGAGGCGAGGTGCGCGGGTGACGCGGGGGATCAAGGCGGTGAACGAGATGAGGTATGACGACGAGACGAGGGCCAGGTCGGAGGCGCAGACGCGCACGATCCTGGAGCACCTGCGCGAGGGCGTCCATCGGGGTCAGGTATACTTCCGGTCCGCCGATGTGGCGGACGCCCTGGGGATGTCGACGCAGTGCGTGGGGTCGCGGATCGGCTCGGCCGCGAGGAGCGGCGAGACCGGCGGCCTGAGGATAGAGAAGTGGACGCAGGCCGTGTGGAGGGTGACCGCGGGGGTGGGGCCATGACCGGCGGCGAGCGGCCGGTCAGGGACTGCCCGTTCTGGATACGGTCGGCGTCCGGCAACCGGTGCGGAACGATGTTCGAGTGCCCTCCGGGGTATCGGTGCGACGTCCGGGGCACCCGGCGGCGGTCCAAGCAGACAACGCTGTTCTGAGACGTCACCAGCAAAGTATATGTGCGGGCGATCCCAACATGGATTGTGAGGACCATGAACGGAAGCAGAAAGTTCGGAGTCGAGATCGAGTTCCTGGGGGACAAGCAGCGCGTGATCGAGTGCCTGGAGCGCGAGGGGATCTACGCCCAGTTCCATGGGTACACCCACCAGACGATGAGCACCTGGAAGATCGTGACCGACAGCTCGGTGGCCGGCGACGGAGACGGGCTCGAGCTCGTCAGCCCGCCGATGAGGGGCGAGGACGGCCGCAGGCAGATCGAGGCGGCCTGCAGGGCGCTGGCAGCGGCGGGCGCCCGGGTCAACAAGACCTGCGGGCTCCACGTGCACCACGACGCGAGCGACCTCGACGTGCGCAGGCTCAAGGGGCTCGTCAGGCTCTACCAGCGCTCCGAGGCCGTCCTGGACACCCTGCACCCGAAGTCCCGGCAGAACAACCCCTACTGCAGTACCACGCTGTCGATCGACCTCGAGTGGGGGCGCGACGAGGCCGAGCCGGAGGAGTTCGCGAGGATGATCGACAACGTCTGCAGCCGGTACCTCAAGCTCAACCTGGCGGCCTACCGGCGCCACGGCACGGTGGAGTTCCGGCAGCACGCCGGGACCACGAACGCGGCGGAGATCTGGCACTGGGTGGTTCTCACGCAGGCCATGGTCGAGAAGGCGGCCGGCGGGCGGCTCAGCCTGACCGCGGGGATCCTGCCGAACTGGGAGCGCGTCAAGCAGGCGATCGGGCTGACCACCTACTGGGGCGGCAGCGAGACCGAGCAGGCGGCAGCGGAGTACTACTGCGGCCGGAGGAAAGCCCTCCAGGCCGCCAGCGTGTGAGGTGAGTGAGATGGAAGCAATCGAGATCACGACAGAGGACGGGGCGAGGTTCTGCGGCGCGGCGCCGCGGGCAGTGGTGCGAGCCATGGCGAGAGACTGCTGGCACGCGCCCGGGACAGATCAGTATATGCATGAGGTGGCCAATAGGTGCTCGGCGTGGGACGGCACGGAGATCCGTGCCGAACGCCCAGCGGAGTTCCTGGCGGACCTGCTGAGGGCGGGGGTCATCCGGGAGGCAAGGCGCGGCGACGAGCGGCTCGCTCCGGAGGACCTGGAGGCCCTGGAGGCCCCGGAGGGCGGCGCATGATACGCGCCGACTTCGACCGGCTGCTGGCATGGATGGAGGATCGCGAGCACGACCTGCTGGGGTACAAGCGAGGCGAGTACGCCAGCGAGGAGGACGTGCTGCAGAACTTCCGGCAGAACGCCGATTTCCTCGGCGTGACGCCGGAGTCCCTGTGCTTCGTGTACGCCATGAAGCACATCCAGTCCATCGGCAGGGCCGTGGGCGACCCGAGTGCCACGCTGACCTGGGAGTCGGGCGGGCACGAGGGGCTCGGGCAGAGGATCTCCGACGCCAGGAACTACCTGGTGCTACTGGCCGCGATACTATCGGAGAGGGGACAAGAACATGAAGACAGGGCTAGAGATAGCCGACCTGCGGGGTCGGAAGACGGTGGAGTGGATCTGGAAGCACCTCCCGGCGGGGAGTAAGCCGGGGGACAGCGACGCCGAGGAGCTGGACCGGCTGCTCGTCGAGGGCGGGCTGGCGCCCGAGCAGGCGGCGCTGCGGCTGTTCGACACGGGCACGCCGCAGCGCCGGCTGGAGGGGCTCAAGTACCTGGCCCGCCAGCGGGAGGAGGTCATCATGTCGCTGCTCGGCGACTCGGTCGACGACCTGGTCGACCAGATCATCGAGACGGGCAGCGCCGAGATCCACCCGAGGCGCATCAGGCGCGTCGTGGGGGCCGCGGAGAAGTCCGGGCTGAGGGTCGAGGTCATCTCGGTCGTGAGGCTCGTGGGGCGGCCGCACAGGCGCGTCAGCGAGGAGCGCGCGGCCGGCGAGGAGGAGCCCGGGGAGGAGACTAGGGAGGAGACTAGGGAAGAGGCAAGGGAAGAGACTAGGGAAGAGGAGCCCATGGACGACCGGGAGCTCGCACCGATGCCCTGAACAGTCCACATATACCCATTCATCCTATTTTAGAGCATATGCTCAGGCTGCCAGACGGCGTGGCTCTCGACGACGTGTTCGCGGAGCTGCCCGACATAGGCAATGACCCGGACATCCGGGCGATGGTCACCGACATGCACGAGAGTGGGTGCTCGGTGTACAGGGCCGCGGCCAACAGGTTCGCCACGGGCGAGACCCGGCGCGCACATGAGACGCTCTACTACCACCTGTTCCGCGCCCAGCGGAGGATCTACCAGGCGTTCGACACCCCGGTCGACAAGATCATCGAGACCCTGATGGCGGACGGCCAGATAGTGGTCAACCGTGAAAGGATGCCCGAGATCGAGCTCGCCTGCAGGACCCTGGGGATCCCGGTGACGCTGAGGGCTCACATATCCGTGCAGCGGTGATGACCCGGTGACCGAGGTCCCGGGGAAGGACGCGCCCAAGACGGAGTCCTGAGAGGACATGCAGCGCGGCGTCACGGAGCCGAGGGTGGTGTACTGATGGCGTTCTCCCCGCCGTTCAGTCTCGCCGAGCGCATCCACGTCCAGGTGTGCCGGGTGGCGTATCCCGAGCTGCCGTATGGTGGCCTCGCCCGGCGGCTCAACCTCATTTTTAGGGACCACAACGGCGGGTGCCGAACCCGGGATGGCGTCTGCACGCGCATCCGGCGAGGGCGCAGGCCCGCACCAGTTCGATAGGTATATGTGCCCGCGTCGACCACAATGAGATGGTGAGAGATGTGACAGACACTAAAGCCAGTAAGGGAAATGCGAGAGGGTTCGCGCTCTTCCGGGTGGACACGCTCCGCCCGATCCAGGGCGCCAGCGTGGCGTACTGGGTGCTGCCCTCCGGGGCCGAGGGGCTGACCGAGGTCCGCGAGTGGTGCAGGACGCGCAACGCCCAGGGCACCGCGGCGGACTTCAGGATGCTGGTGGCCCACATGACCGAGGCCCAGCTCAGGCAGCTGGTGGACAACGGCACCAGGGCGCTCGAGGAGGCCGGAGAGCCATGAGCGAGGGCTGCTGCGACGACCTGCCCGAGCCGATCGGGGGCATCCTGCGGCGTCGGATGGCGCTCGCCTCGTGCCGCTGCCGGCGGTACCGGCGCATGCTAAGAGAGGCGGGGTCGCGCACCAGCTGCGCGACCCTGGAGGCCTGGACCGACGCCCGGGACTACTGGGCCTTCGAGGTGAGGAGCCTCGAGGCCGACGCCCGGGTGATCGGCGTCCGGTCGAGGCTCGACCGCACGGCCCGGGCGCTCGGCTACCCGGACTGGCCGCACCTGCAGGCCCGCTCGTATGCCCAGCTCCCGCCCGAGGCGCTCGCCTCGAGGGCCGTGGAGGGCGCGCCATGACGCCGGATCCACGCGTCGGCCTGCGCCTGCTCGGGGAGAACATGGAGCACAACTTCTTCTGCTGCATACCCTGGCGGTCGCTCGTCGAGATCGAGGAGGGCCGCGTCCTGGTGGGCATCAGCAAGCAGGACGTGCCGAAGCTCGCGGTCTGCGACCCGGTCACCGAGAGGTGGAGCATCTACGAGATCACCGTCGACGCCAGCGGCGCCGAGGGCCGGGAGGAGCCATGAGGCTGGTGTGCCCGGACTGCGGCGGCATCGGGGAGGGCGAGCGCATCACCGGCGCGGCGCTGGTCGACGACCCGAGGCGGGGCGGTCGGTTCGTGGAGGTGGGGTGATGAGCGATGACCGGGAGAGCGGCTGCGAGGCGGCCGCACGGATCCGGGCGAGGGACCTGCGCCACATCCCCCCCTATGACGACGGGGGCGGCCAGACCCGGCTGACGAGGCTGCTCGAGGAGCGTGCGAGCGAGAGGGGTGGCGAGTGAGCCTCCTCCACCTCGCAAAGTATTTGTGTGAGACGATGCAGAAAGGAGTCATGGTGAACGACATGGAAAACACCGAACTGAGACACGAGAGCGGGCGGCCGGAGGTCTGGCTGATCCTGCGCGAGCACGACGGGCGCATGGTGGACGCGAGGGCGTTCGCGATCACGAACGAGGACGACTACGACGAGATCTGCGAGGTCTGCGCCGACGTGTCCAACGGGACCGACGGCGCGGTGGTCCAGCGCCCCGTCCTGGTCGGTAGCGCCGACGGGGAGGACGAGGCCGAGAGGATGGCCCGCGCGGTCAACGTGGCCGTGCACGCGGTGAGGCCCGAGTGGGGCCGCGCCTACCCGGCCGAGCCCTATCGGGGGCGGTCCTGATGGCGTACGAGAGGTCGCTGCGCACGCGGTTCATGGCCCGGGTCGAGGAGCTCGGGTGCACCGTGGAGGAGACCAGGCCCGTTCACGTGTGGGGCCAGCCGGGGGTCATCCTCATCACGGCGCCCGCGGGCCGGACCCTCGCGGCGACCGGCGAGGGCAGCATCTCCGTGGAGCACGGCTCGAGCATAGGCGTCTCCAAGGAGGACGCCTACGCCGAGGCGCTGCGCAGGCTCGAGGCCGGGCTGGTGCCCGAGGGCGGGGTGCAGAACCCGCCGATCCGGGCGAAGAGGTTCGTGGAGTTCCTCGAGGCCCGGCGCGGCGAGCTGCAGGCGGCCCTCGACGGGCTCGGCCCGAAGGACAAGGGGCTGCGGATCGAGACCCGGGCGCGGATCGCCGAGGTCGAGGTGCTCATGCGCCGCGTCCGCACGGAGTTCATCTACGTGGAGGCGAGCGAGTGATCACCCGCGACCAGGCCCTGGAGCAGATCCGGGCCGCCCTGGCCTCCTGCGTCCCGGAGACGCCCGAGGAGGAGATCGCGTACCTGCTGGAGGCGCTGGACCAGAGCACCGGGTGCCCGTACAGCGCCACGTGCGACGCGTGCGCGTGGGACCTGGGCGGCCAGTGCGCCCGGTCGTTCGTCCGGCGGCTGATCCAGGGCGTCCGCGACCAGAGGGTGCCGACGGTATCGGCGCCGACTCCCGAGGGCATGGACGGCTACGACGCCGGGGGTGTCGCGCGATGAGCGGCGGCATGTGGAGCCGGGGCCTCCGCGAGGACCTCGCCCGGGTGCGGTCCCGGCAGCGGCTCGTGACCGAGACACTACGCGAGCACCAGGTCCGGCACCCGGCAGACCTCCCGGTCGCGGCGATCCTGGGGCTCCGGGCGGCCCGGCTCGAGGGGCGGTTCTGATGAAGGCCTCGGACCATCGGTGGGAGAACCTCGCCGAGGGGCTGACCGGCCCCGCCGACTTCCCGGCAAAATTGCCGGAATGTCCTGAAGAGGGGGGCGAGCAGCCGTGATCGACTTGCGGTGCAGGGAGTGCCCGTTCTGTCGGGGCAGCGAAGGCAACTCGGTGTGCGGGATGGCGGAGATCCACGTTATGGCCTATGAGCTGGTCGGGAGGCGGCGCGGATGATGAGCGCCAGCCGGCGCCCGTCGCCTGCTGCCCGAGAGCCCAGGTACACCTACGTCGGGCCGGCCGAGGCCGTCACCGTGTGCCCGCTCAGGGGCCGGCGCGACTACGAGGGGCCGTGCGGCGACGGCAGCTGCCCGGGCATGATCCGTGGCCGGTGCATGTTCGTGGGCGGCAAGCCCGTCCGTGCGGCCGAGGGGATGTTCGTGGAGGGGCGATGCCGATAGCCGGGCGCCACACGGTCGAGCTCTACTGCGACGTGGAGCACGCGGCCGGCGCGACGCTGCTGGAGGTGGCCACGGCGGCCTTCTCCGGGCGGCGCCGCGAGGGCGCGCTGCGGGTGGTCGGGGTATGACCCCCGATCCGAACGCCCCGTCGTGGGGCAGGGACCAGGCGATCCCGGATTGCCTGCGATCGACGACGGGACCTGAAGACGTTCAGACCGAAGCGCAAAAGATCCTGGCTGAGGCCATCCGGGGCATGAAGGAAGCCGAGAAGCGGATTCGGGAAGGCCCGCGCACCTGCCAGGTCTGCGGGGCGGTCTACTGTGGGCCAGACCACAAATCGTATCCCGGCCGGTGCCCGGCCTGCGTGGCGGCTGCGACGCGGCCGGTCCCACGGAAAGGGTTCCGGACCCCCGGGAGGGGGCGACCCGGAGGGCCGGATGGGACGTGGACGAGGTGTGGAGCCGGGCGGTCTGCCCGGCCTGCTCAGGGAGAAAGGGAGAGTGAGAGAATGGCAATCGACAAGGAATCGGTGTACGACGAGGAGATCAGCCCGCTCGTGCAGCAGATCATCGAGATCTGTAAGCGGGAGAGCATCCCGTTCGTGATGGACTTCGGCCTTCGCGAGGGGGACGAGGAGACGGAGGAGGTCTGGGTGCTCAGGGGTGAGACTGAGTGCGCCGTGGTCGCGCTCGGTGCCCGAAGGAGTGAGGACGAATGAGCCCTCGGAAGTACGAGAGGATCGAGGACGAGCCCGGGCGCTTCGTCCGGGGGCGATGGGTCGTGACGCCGACGTGGCGATGGGTCGTGACGCCGACGCTGGACGACCACGAGAGGCGGCTGGCCCGGCTGGAGGACGCCGTGGGGGCGTCGTGCCGGGTGCACGCGGACATCCACCCGCACGGCACGTCCGAGGTGATCGTGTGCGGGGAATTAGCCGGCAGGGACTACGTGCGCATCTTCAGGGTGGCCGACGGGTCGGTACCCGAGGTGATCCGGATGCTGAAGAGCCTCGGCCGGACGATGCCGATCGGGCGCGTCGACGCCCCGAGGGGGTTCATGCTATGAGGTACTTCGGCCAGCCCAGGCACACCGGGGATCAGCAGTGCGGCATGTGCGGGTGCTGGGTCCACGGGGAGCGGATGCACCTGGCCGGCGGCTGGGCGCTGGTTTGCGAGGGCTGCAAGGCCCGGGCGGACCGGCGCGCCGCCAGTACGACACCGGGGGTGGGGGCGTGAGCCGGCAATGCACCACAAAGGGGTGCCGGCGGCAGGCCACCCACGAGATCGAGATCCGGGGGCCTGGCGCGGACTGCTCCGTCTACTATTGTTGCGACGAGCACCTCCCGCCCCCCGGCGTGCTGATGCGGGGCGTGGACCATGTTCGGAGGCTGCCGGGGGTGGGGGCGTGAGCGGCTGGATACAGTCCGAGGACGGTGCGGCCATACACCTCTACACCGGGTCGCAGGTCGTGCCCGTGATCCCAGACTACCTCAGCGGCCAGGAGGCGTACGAGGTCCGGGTCATCATCCCACAGGGCGAGGTGGCTCGGATGATGCGCCTCGGCGTGGTGCGACTCGGCGAGCACGAGGGGCTCAGCCTCCGAGAGCACGCGGCGTGGGTCGTGCGCGAGCTGATCGGCGACGCGGACGACGATGGCATAGGCCTCGCGTCGCTCTCGGAGATCCCGGGCTGCGGCCACGACTTCACGGTCGAGCCCGTGCCCGCGACGGTGGAGCCGGGGGGATGGGGATGACAGGGTACAAGATCGGGAATATCCTGCGCGGTTACATCTGCTTCTCGGCCGGGAGCGATCGGGAGGCGTGGGACAAGGGCCGAGCGATGTCTGACGAGGCGTGCCCGGCGAATCATGGCACAGAGCCTGCCCAGGTGGAGCTCTACGCCCTGAGACCCGTCCCTGCCACGCCGAAGTGCGTCGAGCAGGACCCATCTCCCGAGGCCTGGTGCCCGATATTGATCGGGTACTCGGACGAGCCATACCCGGGGGCGGTGTCATGAGGTGCCCCTACTGCGGGTCGGAGTCGCTCACGTGGGTGGAGAGCGTGCGCGGGGAGGACGTGCCGCTGGACTGCTCAGAGGGGTGGCAGGCGATCTACCGCTGCAACGAGTGCGGCTCGGAGGCGGCGCTGTGAGGCATGAGATCATTAATGGTGATGTCCTCGATGGCCTGCGCTCGCTTCCTGATTGCTCGGTGCAGTGCGTCGTGACGTCGCCGCCATACTGGGGCCTGCGTGACTATGGTATGCCCGGGCAGATCGGCCTGGAGCGGACCCCTGAGGAGTACGTCAGCCGACTGGTCGAGGTGTTCCGCGAGGTCCGCCGCGTCCTCCGGGGCGACGGCACCCTCTGGCTCAACCTCGGGGACTCGTACAATGGCAGCGGCGGAGCCGGGGGCGACCACGACCCCGGCGGTCTGAAGGCAGGGCAGCCAAAATTCCCTGGCAGGCGCATCTTCACCCTCAAACCCAAGGATCTCGTCGGCATCCCCTGGCGGGTCGCCTTTGCCCTACAAGCGGACGGCTGGTATCTGCGATCCGACATCATCTGGTCGAAACCGAACCCGATGCCCGAGAGCGTCCGCGACCGTCCGACGAAGAGCCATGAGTATGTGTTCCTGCTCGCGAAGCGACCCAGCTACTTCTACGATGCCGATGCGATCCGGGAGGCGCATAAAGAGCCGAATCGGGGGAATGGCGAGAGGGATCGGGTTAACTACAACACAGGCGGCATTATTGGACGAGGGCGAGTTGGCGAATATGAGGAGGGGGTTCGTTTATACAACCCCGCCGGACGCAACCGCCGCACGGTCTGGGAGATTGCGACGCAACCGATGCCCGACGCCCACTTCGCCACGTTCCCCGAGGCGCTCGTCGAGCCGTGCATCAAGGCAGGGACGAGCGAGCGCGGGTGCTGCCCGTCCTGTGGGGCGCCGTGGCTGCGGGTGGTAGAGCGGCTGCCCGTCACCGGTAGAAACGAGAACAAGACGCCATCATCCGCACACGCGGCGGTTAAGTGCTCGCGTGCCGGCGAAAGCCACGTGAAGACCGTGGGATGGCAGCCCGGCTGCCAATGCGCTATCGATCACACCGTCCCTTGCTCGGTGCTCGACCCCTTCGGGGGGTCCGGGACCGTCGCAAAGGTGGCACGGGATCTCGGGCGCTCCTCTATCCTGATCGAGATCAACCCCGAATACGTGCAGATCGCAAAGAAACGGCTCCGCATCGGGGAACAACTCGATTCCGGAGTTTGTGAATACGTTGTCAAGAATTTCCGCACGGAGGCGACCCCATGAGTTCTATCGTGCTAAAAATACCTATCGAATCACAATCATTCCGCGCCGCATTGACCGACGCGACGCTCCGGGACCGTGTCCTGGAGTGGACTACTGCCGCCGTCACGCTCGACGACGCGGTGTATATCCCGCTCAGGACGGACTGGATGCCGAACGGCACCCGCCGCACCGCCGATGGCGTCGAGGTGCTCCTCGCGGGCCGATGGCCGCCG
>ENA-UOUL01001885-UOUL01001885.1-bioreactor-metagenome-genome-assembly--contig:-NODE-1885-length-26890-cov-49.472756_pt1 | contig 26890 bp, 25 predicted proteins | sample MGYA00249838_ERZ747220 | MGnify/ENA primary metagenome ERZ747220 (study PRJEB28778, sample SAMN05720191) | bioreactor metagenome | isolation source: Anaerobic biogas reactor | place: USA:Washington...
CACGGGATCGGGCGCGTCCGGGCGCGCCGGCTCTTCAACAACAACCTCGGGTCGATCGAGGCGCTCCGCGCGGCCGGACCGGAGAAGGTCGGAAAGATCCTCGGCCAGGGGATCGCCGCGCGGATATTCGAGCAGCTTGAGGGGACGCGGGAGGAGGTCGGGGAAGTCAGCGAAGAGCAGTCGACCCTCTCCCGGTTCGGATGAAGAGAGATGGTAGAGATGACGGAGACGGTAAAAACAGGAGAGATGGTGGAAACGGCGGAAACGGTAGAGGCGGCATGCGACATCTTCCCGGCGGTCTTCGCGGTCGATGAGAATATCCGGTTTCTGCGCCGGATCCGCCGGATCGCCGACGAGCACCGGACCCATATCATACTCTTCGATGCCGACCGCCTCGCCGGGCGCGCCCACGTGGAGGCAGCTCTCCGGCACGCCTGGCGATCCTGGGCCGGCGGCAACCCGATAGCAAACTCGATCGAGATGGAAGCGCTCCTTTACGCCGCGGGGACCCGGCAGTGTCAGGTGGCTGCATCCTTTGGCATCCATCCTGGCCTGAACCGCTCCTACATCGCCGTCTGCCCATCGGCGCCGGGTATCCGTGACCATCTCGCCGGCCTCGTGACGTTCGTCGACGGGGAGCACGATGAGACGATCGATCCTGGAAAACGTGCGCGCCTTGCGGACCTCTTCGGCATCACGCCCGAGGAGGTCGCGGTGGTGGGCGAGGACCGGTTCCGCGACCTGGTCATCGAGCGGGTGGCGCTCCTCGACGTCTACCGCTGACCCGACGAGGCGTGGGTCAGGATGTGCCGGATCTCGGGGATGATGATCTCCCGCGCGGCGAGGGTGACGGCCTTCGTCGAGCCCGGTATGCAGAAGACCGCCCGGCCGTCGATGACGCCTGCTATCGCCCGGGAAAGGATCGCAGCGGTCCCGATCTCCTCGTAACTTTTGAGGCGGAAGAGTTCGCCGAACCCGTCGATCGTCTTTGCAAGGAGCGGCGCGACCGCCTCGATCGTCACGTCGTCGGGGGTGAGCCCGGTGCCTCCGGTGACGATGACACAGGTTGCACGCGAAATGGCCGCAGAGACCTCGGCACGGATCCGCGCGACATCATCGGGGACCACGGCATAGTGGGTCACCTCGATGCCGTCGGCGGAGAGGAGGTCGATGAGCGCCTTTCCGCTGGCGTCAGTCCCGGGTTTCCGGCTCGACGAGACGGTTATGACGGCCCCGGTCACGGTGAGGGGTTTAAGATGGTTACTCTCCATAAGATCTTCCTGTACCCCTGTACCGCGTATTTTACTTCTTTCTATCCTTTGCGGGAGGGGGTGCGATCCCCGACCCCTTTGTTTCGACTGGAACTTAAGGGGGGCACGCGAGGGGAGGGGGAAGGTCGGTGTGGTGGGGAGAGAGGAGAGGATCACCTCCCCGGCAGATATCCGGGTTCATCAAGAAGAGTTGACAGGAGGCGGGGGCAGGAGAGAGAAGGTTATCCCGGGGATGGCTACAGGAGAAATTAGGAGAGGAGAGGGGCGGAAGAGAGGGGATCCGCCTGGAGATGGCTATAGGAGGTAAGAGGATGGAACGGGGGGAAGAGATCTACCCGGGGAAGACTGCAGGAGAAGTTAAGAGAGGAAAAGGCCGGAAGAGAGGGGATCCGCCTGGAGAGATGGCTATAGGAGGTGAGAGGATGGAACGGGGGGAAGAGATCTACCCGGGGAAGACTACATGAGGAGGTGAGAGGAAAACTGGAGTCGAGGGAGAAACAGATAATTCCATCCGGGCTTCTAAAGGTCCTGTTCCTTCCATATTCTCTTCCTGGTCCTTTTTCAACTCTTTTCTACCTTTCCCCGGTCTCTCCTTAACCCCTCTCCAGCCTATTCCCGGTCCTGCTTCAACCTCTCTTCACCCTTCTCCAGTCTCCCTTTAACCCCTCTCCAGCCTATTCCCGGTCCTGCTTCAACCTCTCTTCACCCTTCTCCAGTCTCTCCTTAACCCCTCTCCAGCCTATTCCCAGTCCCGCTTCACCCCCTCTTCACCCTTTTTCGGTCTCTCCTTCACCCCCTCTTCACCCTTCTCCAGTCTCCCTTTAACCCCTCTCCAGCCTATTCCCGGTCCTGCTTCAACCTCTTTCTGTGCTCCATACCCTTGCCTCTGTATCCTGTACTGATCCGATGAAACTTTATACCTTGAGTTGCAGAGTTACACATGACTATCTCCATCACGGTGATCGGACGATACCGGCCCCCGGTATCTCCATCACTCTCCAGTCGAAACAAAGGGGTCGGGGTGCTCCCCCCTCCCCTCCCTTCCGCTATCCCCCATGGAACACTTTTTCTGGACATCTCGCTTGTATTTAGATGCTGATCTATTGATATTTCATTAACAACCAGTTCGTTCTATGTTCCACTGGAAACGAAGGGGTTATCAATCCTAACGACGATCATCTTAGGGGTTCACGGCGTGAGAATCTCCTGTCCTGACAACCCCCTCCGGTGACATCATGTCGGACGATAAGACCAACCCGATGGGACTATTCAAAAAATACCTGACCAACAAGCGTATATTTAAGAACAGGGAAGTGTTGCGCCACAGTTATCGTCCTCACATCCTTCCTCACCGGAAACCCCAGATCGACGAACTCGCCTCTATCCTTGCGCCTGCCCTCACGAACGAGACTCCCTCAAACATACTCATCTACGGCAAGACCGGGACCGGAAAGACTGCCTCGGTTCGGTATGTCGGGACGGAGCTTGAGAACGCGAGCGCTTTAGCCGGGACGAAGTGCCGGATCGTCCACCTCAACTGCGAGGTGATCGATACCCAGTACCGCGTCCTCGCCCAGATCGCAAACTGTCTTGATGACGCCGACCAGCACCCGAGCGACAGCCCCCGGAGCCTCATCCCGATGACCGGGTGGCCGACCGACCAGGTCTACATGGAGCTCAAGAACCAGCTCGAGAGCAACGGCGGGGTCATGGTCATCATACTCGACGAGATCGACAAACTCGTCAAGAAGAGCGGCGATGACACCCTCTACAACCTCACCCGGATCAACTCCGACCTCAAGTTCGCAAAGGTCAGCATCATCGGGATATCCAACGATCTCCGGTTCACCGACTTTCTGGACCCCCGTGTCCTCTCCTCGCTCTCCGAGGAAGAGATCGTCTTCCCCCCCTATAACGCCCCCCAGCTCTGCGACATCCTCCAGCAGAGGGCCGATATGGCGTTCATCGAAGGGGCGCTCGGTGAGACGGTCATCCCGCTCTGCGCAGCGCTCGCGGCCCAGGAGCACGGGGATGCCCGGCGGGCGCTCGACCTTCTCAGGGTCTCAGGCGAGCTTGCGGATCGCGAGAACGCCGCGGGCGTGGGTGAGAAGCATGTCCGGATGGCGCAGGAGAAGATCGAGACCGACAGCATGGTGGAGTGCGTCTCCACCCTCCCGACTCAGAGCAAGGCAGTCCTCTACGCGATGCTGATCCTCGAACAGATGGGCAAACGGATCTTCACGAGCGGCGAGGTCACGGTGGTCTACCGGGAGATCGCCCGGCTCATCGACCTCGATGTCCTGACGCACCGCCGGATCACGGACCTCATCTCCGAGCTCAACATGCTCGGCGTCATCAACACCCGGGTCGTCTCGCGGGGGCGCTACGGCCGGACGAAAGAGATGTGGTTCGATGCGACGACCAGCAAGATCGAAGAGGTCATCACGCGCGACCCTCGACTCGTCGACCAGAGGCTCAAGGAACTCGACATCAACCGATTAAGAGCAATGTTCAGGTGAAACCATGGATGACAAGGATCGTATCCTCCTCCAGCTCCTGGAGGAGAACTGCCGCACCCCGACAAACGAACTCGCGGTGCTGGCCGAAGTGAGTGAGCAGGACATAAGAGACCGGATCGACCGGCTGGAAGCGGCCGGCGTCATCCGCCGTTACGGTGCGGTCGTCGACTGGGAACGGGCCGGAAACGGCAACGTCGCCGCGGTGATCGGGCTCAAAGTCTCGCCCGAGCGGGACTTCGGCTACGACCGGATAGCGGAGCGGATCGCCCGGTTCCCCGCTGTCCGGTCGCTCCGGTTGATGACCGGGGCATACGATCTCCAGCTCCTGGTGGTCGGGTCGAGCATGCACGAGATCGCGCGGTTCGTCGCCGAGCAGATCGCCCCGATGGACCGGATCCGCGAGACGGCGACGCACATCATCATGAAGACCTATAAGGAGAACGGGACCACCTACGCCGGGCGCGAAGAAGTCGAGCGCCTTCCCTACTCGTTCTGAGGTGAGGTGCGTTGAGAGATTTCGTCTCGGCACGGGTGCGTGCCATACCGCCTTCGGGCATCCGGAAGTTCTTCGATATCGCCCAGACGATGGAGGACGTCATATCCCTGGGCGTCGGCGAACCGGACTTCGTGACCCCCTGGTGCGTCTGTGAGGCGTCCATCTACTCCATCGAGCAGGGGTCGACCGCCTATACATCGAACAAGGGGACGCCCCAGCTCCGCGGGGCTATCAGCCGCTACCTCGATACCCGCTTTGGGACATGCTACGATCCCGACGAGGAGGTCATCGTGACCTGCGGCGTCTCGGAGGCGGCCGATATCGCCATCCGCGCCGTCACCGATCCGGGCGACGAGGTGCTGGTGGCAGAACCGAGCTACGTCTCCTACACCCCTTGTGTCTCCCTCGCCGGCGGTGTCCCGGTGACCGTGCCCTGCCGGGCGGAGGACGAGTTCCGGCTGACGGCCGATGCGCTCATGGAGCGTATCACTCCCCGGACGAAGGTTCTGGTAGCAAACTTCCCGAACAACCCCACCGGCGGGGTGATGCCGGAGGCAGATTGGCGCGCAATCGCCGATATCCTGGTCGACCACGACCTCCTCCTCATCAGCGACGAGGTCTATGCCGAGCTCACCTACGACGGCGATCACTTCTCGCCGGCAAAGATCCCCGAGCTCCGTGACCGGACGATCACCTTAAACGGGTTCTCAAAGGCCTTTGCAATGACCGGGTGGCGGATCGGCTACCTCTGCGCACCGCCGGCGCTCGCCGCAGCGGCCCTGAAGATCCACCAGTATGTCGCGCTCTGCGCCCCGGTCATGGGGCAGGTTGCCGCCTACGAGGCGCTCCGGAATGGTGAAGCCGAGAAGGACGCCATGGTCCAGGAGTACCGGCTCCGGCGGAACCTCTTCGTCGACGGGTTAAACAAGCTCGGTCTTGCCTGCCACCTCCCGAAGGGCGCCTTCTACGCCTTCCCCTCGATAGAGAGCACCGGCATGACGGATACCGAGTTTGCCGAGTCTCTTCTCTACGAGCAGCACGTGGCGGTCGTCCCGGGAAGCGTTCTCGGACCGTCCGGCGCCGGGCACGTGCGGTGCGCCTACGCGGTCTCGCGGGATAATCTCAAAGAGGCCCTCTCCCGGATGGGGGCGTTCCTTGAGTCGGCAAAATAGAAACGTCACCATACGCGCTTTTGGTATATTCAAAACCTTTTTATATGGTATGCCTGTCAGGGCAACTGCCTGTCCGGTGTCCGACAGGGGAACGGCGTGCGGAGAACCCCTTTATTTCCACTGGAGATGTGGATTTATTCAGGGATCATAGGTGCCGCAGGACCCCGGCGCCCTCATACGGGGGTACGCATCCCGTCCCACAAACTCCGGGCAAATTACCCGGGTTCGCATCCGCGCTCCGCCTGAAAGATCCGATTACAGATCAACATGACTTTTCCGGAAAAATCTCGATGTATCGGCTCCGGATCTCATGGAGATAGAGTTTCCAGTGGAAATGAAGGGGTCCAGACCCCTTTGTCGACCGGGTCCGGGACGATCTGCCGCCGCGAAGGTTGATATACAATGGCTTCCTGTCGCCGGAACCCCGGGATAGGCGCATATCGCGGCGCAGCGCCAGAATGGCCTGTCCAGGATCTGCGCTCCTCCCCCGGGCGACCGCCAGCCTCGCGCGGGATGCGATCCCCTCCGGCGCTCATCCGCCCGGAACGTGGGGTGGATGGTCCCTGCACCCCGGAAACCCGGCTACTTTCACGCAGGACGATCGCACCCTCAGTGTTGCATTGTAACGTTTATCAGGGTGTATCGCTCCATCCTACATGATAGAACAATGAGTTGTACTATTATCGTCGGCGGATTCTTTGGTGACGAGGGAAAAGGAAAGATCGTGGCCCACATCGCTCACCAGGACAGACCATCCATCATCTCCCGGGGCGGCGTCGGCCCGAATGCCGGGCATACCGTCTGTGTCGGAGAGAAAGAGTACGGTGTCAGGATGGTCCCCTCGGGGTTCGTGTACCCGGAAGCGGCCCTCATGATAGGGAGCGGTGTGCTCGTCGATCCCCGGGTCTTCCTGAGGGAGGTCGATCTGCTCGGCGTCAGGGGCAGGATCTTTGTCGACGGCCGGTGCGGTGTCATCGAAGAGGAGCATATCGCTCGCGACAGGGGGAGCGAGCACCTCAATAAGAAGATCGGGAGCACCGGGACCGGATGCGGCCCGGCAAACTCCGACCGTGTCCTCCGGACGTCGCGGCAGGCAAAAGATGTCCCCGAACTTGCGGAGTACATCACCGATGTGGCGGAAGACCTCAACTGCGCCATGGACCGGGGCGAGGTGATCCTCCTTGAGGGAACCCAGGGTTTCGGCATATCGCTCTACTTCGGGACTTACCCGTTCGTGACCAGCAAAGATACGTCCGCCTCGCAGATCGCCGCCGACAACGGCGTCGGTCCGACCCGGATCGACGACGTCATCGTCGTCTTCAAAGCCTACCCGACCCGGGTCGGCGAAGGCCCCTTTGCGACCGAGATGACGATGGAGCGGTCGCACGAGCTCGGTATCGAGGAGTTCGGCACCGTCACCCGCCGTCAGCGCCGTATCGGCACATGGGACGGGAAGATGGCCCGCTACTCGGCCATGATCAACGGGTGCACCCAGGCGGCGATCACCGGCATCGACCGGATCGACCCGGCCTGCTTCGGCGTGAAGGACTATGATCGACTGACCCGGAAGGCAAAGGACTTCATCGCACAGGCCGAGGAGGATATCGGCAAACCCGTCACATTGATATCGACGGGCCCTGAGATGTCCCAGATCATCGATCTCCGGAGTGAACTATGAAGCGGGAACTTATGGATATCCTCTGCTGCCCGGTCTGCAAGGGCGATCTTCTGCTCTCTGCGACCGAGGAGAGCGGCGGGGAGGTGCTGGAGGGCACCCTCCGGTGCGCGGCATGCCGCGTCGATTACCCCATCAGCGAAGGCATACCAAACCTCCTCCCGCAGACGGCCTGCGAGGACTGATCCCGCCGATGTCGGAGATTCATCTCAACCGCCGCGGGATCAACGCCATCGAGGTCCCGGGCGAGGTGGAGGCGGTGCCGGGAAGCGATCTCTCCCTCCGGATCATCAACCACGGCTCTCCGCTCCACATATCTCTCGCCACGACGAACTCTGCGCCGTTTACCGACTTCATCCACGAGAACCTCTATGTGGGCGGCACCGACGCGGAGTTCCATATCTCCATCAGAGAGGATGCTCCCCCGGGTGTCTTCTCCGTGGAGGTCATCGCCGGATACGGCGCCCGGCGGGCGGCGTTCAAGGTCTTCGTCCGCGAGCGGAAAGCCCCCGAGCCCGGGCCGGTTGCTGCCCCCCGGGCGGAGCCCGCCCGGACTGTATCGCTCCCGCCTCTCCCGGTTCTCGCCCCCGTCGTCGCCGCCCTGGTGCTCTACGGCCTCTGGCTTGCATCAGGGATCGACCTCCTTAATGCCGCCGCGTTTGCGGTGCTCCTCGTCGGGGTCATCCTCGCATGGCTGCGGCAGCGGTCGTAGTCGCCGCGTCGCTCCTGGTTGACCGGCTGGTCGGGGATCCGCACTCCCGATACCACCCGGTGGCGCTCCTCGGCCGGTTCATCGGGTGGTGGGGGGTCCCGTCCCGCTACCCGGCCCGTGTCCAGCGGGCGGCCGGGGCCGCGGGGACCATTCTGACCGTGGCACTCTTTGCCGCCCCGTTTGCCCTCGTCCAGTTCGCCGCCCCCTGGTACCTCTCCATCATCCTCGCGCCCTTCCTCCTCAAGGCCTGTTTCGCCTGGCGATCGCTTGAGGAGCATACCGTTGCCGTGGTGCAGGCGCTCGAGGACGGCGGCATCGACGCCGGGCGCGCCCGGGCCGGCATGCTGGTGAGCCGGGATACGGCGCACCTCGAACCCGAGCACATCCTCTCGGCTGCGTACGAATCGATGACCGAGAACCTGGTCGATAGCATCATCTCCCCGCTCTTCTACTTCGGGTTCTTCGGCCTCGCAGGGGCCGCGGCTTTCCGGGCGATCAACACCATGGACGCGATGCTCGGTTACCGCGACGAGCGGCTCCGGATCGGGTGGTTCCCGGCCCGCGCCGACGACATTGCAAACTTCATACCGGCGCGCATCACCGGTCTCGTCCTCCTCGTCTATTTCGCCGCAAAGGGGCGGTTTTCCCCGGCCTACGCGGTGCTCTGCCGGGATAGAAAGAAGCGTCCCGGGTTCAACGGGGGTATACCGATGGCCGTCATCGCCGGCGGCGTCGGCGTCCGGCTCGAGAAACCGGGCGTCTACGCAATCGGGGATGCGGAGCGGACACTTACCGAGGCGGGCGCCGGGATCGTCTCTGCGGTCCGGGCGGCGACGATCATCTTCGCCCTTGCCGAGATCGGCGCATTATTTTTATTGGTATCCATGCGCTATACATAGAGGTAATGAAACTTGAGGAACTGAGATTTGGCACCGAGCTGATCAAGCGCGGCTTTGCGTCGATGCAGAGAGGCGGCGTCATCATGGATGTCGTCAACGCAGAGCAGGCAGAGCTCGCCGAAGGGGTCGGTGCCGTTGCCGTCATGGCGCTCGAGAGGGTCCCTGCCGATATCAGGGCGGCAGGGGGTGTGGCCCGCATGGCCGACCCGCAGAAGATCGTCGAGATCATCGATGCGGTCTCCATCCCGGTGATGGGAAAGGCCCGGATCGGCCATTTCGTCGAGGCACAGGTTCTGGAAGCGCTCGGCGTGGACATGGTCGACGAGAGCGAGGTGCTGACCCCGGCGGACGAGCAGTTCCACATCGATAAGACCCGGTTTGAGGTCCCGTTCGTCTGCGGTGCGAGGAACCTCGGGGAGGCGTTGCGCCGGATCGACGAGGGGGCAGCGATGATCCGGACGAAGGGCGAGGCCGGGACGGGGAACGTCGTGGAAGCGGTCCGCCACATGCGGGCGATCATGGGCGGGATCCGGAGCCTGAAAGGGCTCTCTTCCCAGGAGCTCATCGACCGGGCCCGCGAGATCGAGGCGCCGGCAGAACTCGTCATCGAGTGCGCAAACCTTGGCCGCCTTCCCGTGGTGAACTTCTCGGCCGGCGGCATCGCGACGCCCGCGGATGCGGCGCTCATGATGCAGCTCGGGGCCGACGGTGTCTTTGTCGGGTCGGGGATCTTCAAGTCGTCAAACCCCGAGGCGACCGCCCGGGCGATCGTGGAGGCGGTGAACCACTACGACGACGCAAAGATCATCGCCGAGGTGAGCCGGGGGCTCGGGGACGCGATGAAGGGCATCGATATCCGCGTGCTCCGGGAAGACGAGATCCTCCAGACGCGCGGGCGGACCTGAGACCTCATACCGGTGCGTGCTGCAAAGATCTGGTGCGGTACTCGTTCTCCGGCGCCATGCCACTTCCCCGTGGTGGTCGATATCGCGGCGGCGTTTGCCGGGTTCACCCTGGTCTTTACCGCCGCCGCGATGCACCTGCACAGGCGGAGCATGCCGCGGAGGATGTGACCGCAGCGGCAGGAAGATGTCTCATCGATGCCAATAGTGGAGGTGCACCATGAAGAAGGAACTCATCATCGAATGGAGACATGCCGGAAGCGCGGTCAACAAGTCCCCGGGAGGGGTTGAGGAGACCGGTATGACACTTGCGGCCGTTCTCGCGGAGATCCGCATGCTCCTTGAGATGGAGGGCGTCACCGTCCGGATGATCGAGACGGATGCAGAACCGGAGGGCCTCCTCTTCAACGGCATTCCGGTCGAGAGGCTCCTCGAAGGGATCGAGGTGACTGCCCTATCCTGCTCCTGCGCATCCTGCGACTCCTGTGAGGGAGGCGCGGAGTGCCGGGCGCTCCGTTACAACGGCGAGGCGTACGAGGCGATCCCGCCGGACCTGATAGGCCGGGCGGCCGTAAAAGCGCTTGAGGTGGAGTGAGGGCGTGGCGGAGCCCGCCACCCCCGTCACCTGCTCCGGCCTCTCAAAGACCGGGAAGCTGACCGGCCGTGTGGGGATGGCGGATCCAACGGCGCCTTTTGGGCTCCGCCTGGAGAAGCGATGGGGTGGGGATTGTGCGACCTGGAGCAGAAGCGCATGGGTGTATCCCGGCCACGGATCTCCACCGTTCAGGGTAGAGTTTTTCAACCGGTTTTCAATGTAATATGCTTAATATTAACATAATGTTAAATGACTATTTTTAATAAGGGCCGCCCCCAACCACGATACCATAAGCCTCCGATAGCTCCCCGGAGCGTATCGGAGAAGACTGAATGGACGTGGTAGTTATTACAAAACGCTGTCATCTTCTGCTCATCATGCTCGGTGTCTGTGCCGTCCTCCTCTGCGCCTCCGCCGCCTGCACAACCGCCCGGGAATCATCTCCTTCGGCCGAAGACCGCACGATCACCGATATGGTGGACCGGACCGTCGTCGTCCCGTCGGAGATCGAGAGTGTTCTCTGCACCTCGCCGCCGTCGACAAACCTCGTCTACATGGTCGCGCCCGACCGGCTTAAAGGCTGGAACTTCGCGCCCGAGAAGGGATACACCGCCGAGAAGTACATGGCGCTCCCGGTCATCGGGGGCTGGTTCGGGAAAGAGACCGGCAACTACGAGACGTTCATATCGATGCACCCCGACATCGTCATCGAGGGTTTCACCACCGACGGCGGAGCGGCGAGTGCCACCATCGCCGAGCGGCAGCAGAAGATGGAACCCATCCCGGTCGTCGCTGTCGAGGATAGCACCAACTCCACCGGCTACTCCGCGCCCATCAGGTTCGTGGGCGACCTCCTCGGCGAGGAGGAGCAGGCGGAAGCGATGATCGCCTTCTACGAGGGCGTGCTTGCCACGGTGGCGGAGCGGGCGGCCTCGATCCCCGACGAGGAGCGGGTGGGGGTCTACTATGCCGAGGGGCCCAGGGGGCTTACGACCGATCCCTCCGGTTCGTCCCACTCCGAACTCATCGACCTCTGCGGCGGGAGAAACATTGCAGATTGTGCGATAACGCCCGGGATGGGAATGACGGAGGTCTCGATGGAGCAGGTCATCGCCTGGGATCCGGATGTCATTCTGGTCGAGAATCCGGGGTTCTACGCCGCGGTCGGGACCGACCCGGCCTGGCAGGAGATCACCGCCGTGAAGACGGGTCGGGTCTATCTCACCCCGCGGACTGCGTTCTGCTGGTTTGACCGCCCGCCGGGCATCAACCGGATCATCGGGATTCCCTGGACTGCCAAAACCCTGTATCCCGATCTCTTCCGGGATATGGACCTTGAGAGCCTCGTCCGGGAGTATCATGAGATCTTCCTCCACGTATCGCTCTCCGACGAACAGATCCACCAGATTCTGAATCTCTGAGGGTGAGAAGATGGGATACACGCCAGGCAGGTTCGACCGGGACGGATCGAAGAATATGAACCGGATCGCAAAAACCGTCTTCGCACCGGTCTACCCGGTGATCGCAGAACAGATCGTCGAGCGGTGCAGGATATCCCGCGGGCGGTGCCTTGACATCGGCAGCGGCCCCGGATCGCTCGGGATAGCGCTTGCGCGGGCGAGCGACCTTACCGTCACGCTCTTTGACTCGTCTTCGGAGATGCTTGCCCTCGCCGAAGGGAACATCCGGGAGGCCGGCCTCTCCGGCCGCCTCTCGCTGCTTTCAGGCGACGTCCACGATATCCCGCTTCCCGCGGGATCCGTCGACATCGCGGTCAGCCGCGGTTCGATCTTCTTCTGGGAGGACCTCGCCCGGGCGTTCTCCGAGATCCACCGGGTTCTCGCACCCGGTGGGAAGACCTATATCGGGGGCGGGTTCGGGACCGCCGAACTCCGGGACGCAGTTCTGGCCGCGATGACGAAGGAGAACCCGGACTGGAAGAACTTCCGGGATAAAAACCTCGGCCCGGAGAACCGGGAGCGGGTTGTCGGCGTCATCGAGGGCCTCGGGCTCCCTCACCGGATCGTCAACGATGACTCCGGGTTCTGGGTCATGATGGAGAAGGGGCGATAGGCGTATGCGGTGCTCCATCTGCGAGAACCGGTGTGTGATCGGGCCCGGAGGGGTCGGGCGGTGCAGGATGTACACAAACGAGGGCGGGACGATCGTCGAGCGGTATCCCGACCGCTACATCGCGGTCATGCCGATTGCTATCGAGACGATGCCGATGTGCCACTACTATCCCCGGGAGACGTTCCTGCAGGCGAGCGGCATCGGGTGCACCTTCTCCTGTGGAGGATGCATATCCGAGACGGTCGCCCTCCACGCGGAGGCGGTCTCCGGGGCACTCAAGCATATCCCGCCCGACGCCCTGATCCGGCGCGCCCGGGAGGAGGGGTGCCGCGGGATAGCGTTCTGCCTCAACGATCCGACCGCCATGCACCGGACGTTCCTCGCGGTGGCCCGGGCGGCGCGCGATGCGGGGCTCCTCGTCGGATGCGCGACGAACGGCTACTATACGGAAGAAACCCTCCATGATCTCGCGCCTGCCATAGACTTCGTAAACATCGGGCTGAAAGGAGCATCCGATGCGCGCTACCGTGCGTGCGGAGCGGTCTCGGCAGAACCGGCTTTCCGGGCGGTGAAGACCCTTCACGAAGCAGGCGTTCACGTCGAGGTCTCCTGTATCTACGCTTGCGGCTATGACGACGAGATCCGCGCTGTTGCCGCCCGGATTGCGGATATATCTCCTGATATCCCGCTCCTCGTCATGCGATTCATACCGTTCGGCGACGAGTCGCCGGAGAGGGAACCGACGATCGCGGAGTCGGAGCGGATCTGCGACGACCTGCGGCGGAGACTCCGGTATGTCTACCTCTTCAACTCCCCCGGGACCGGGTACCTCGATACGGTCTGCCCGTCCTGTGGGGAGAGGGTCGTCGGGCGAGAGTTCTTCGGGCCGATGGGGGCGCGGACGATCGCGGTTCCGCCGGACGCTCGTTGTTCTTGCGGGTTCTCGCTCCCCGTTCTCGGGAGCATCGGAAAGACCCCGTACGCCGAACCCGGTATGATGGGCGGCTACCGGTTCACCAGGGCGCTTGAGATGGTCCATGCCGTTCTGGTCTGCCTCGGCGTGGAGTCCGACGCCGATCTCGCCCGGATCTGGACCGGGGTCATAAAGGACGACTATATCCGGGACCTTCACGGGAAGATCCAGACGATAGACGGGTATATCGGCCTTGTCCGGGATCTCGGGGAGCGGTCCGGCCGCCCCGAAGCGGCTGAGGCGCTTGCCGCCTATATCGGCGACCGGGTGGCGGCGGTCTCGTCGGCAGTAGAAGGGTATCCCCGGCCCCGGGTTTACTACTCGATGGGGACGCCGCTTTTTGCCCTGAACGCCGACCGGTTCGAGATGGACCTCGTGGAGGCGGCCGGCGGCGACCCCGTCAACCGCAGGATCGTCCGGGCCGGAAAGCCGGGGGTCAACATAACCCCGGAAGAGTTCGCCGCGTTCAACCCGGAGTACATATTCATATCCGGGTTCCTCTCCGCACCGGCCTCCGATTACCTTACGGCATGCCGGAGGATGGGACTCTCTGCCGATGCGATCGAGCACGGCCGGGTCTACACCCTTCCGCCGGGCTGGGATTTCGGCAACCCCCGCTGGGTGCTCGGCCTCTCTGCCATCGCGGGCACCCTCCACCCGGCGTGTGCGGCGTTCGATCTTGCTGCAGAGGAGGATCGGTTCTACCGGACGTTTTACGGGGCCGAGGCGAGCATAAGGACCGGAAACAGGTCGTTTTACCGCCCATAAACACACCCGCGCATCTCCGCCGTCGGTTCGTCGGAGGTGCGCCTGCGGGCCGTGCCGGGAGCGATGTAGCTCTCCCTGCTACCCGGGAACGCCGCACGAGTTTATCGGGATGCAGGCCATCCGCCCCGCCTCCTCGATGTAGCGGATGCAGACGTCGACCCCATAGGCTTTGTACAGGTTCTCTCTCGTGATGACGTCCTCGGCCGGCCCCTGCGCGATCAGCCTGCCGTTCTCGAGGATGGCGACCGTGTGCGAGGTCATGAACCCGTGGTCCGGGAAGTGGGTGCTCATCAGGATGCCGATCCCTTCGGCGGCGAGCCGGTTGATCGTCGCGATCATCTTCATCTGGTTGCCGATATCGAGATGCGATGTCGGTTCGTCGAGAACGAGCAGCGATGGCTCCTGGGCGAGGGCGCGGGCGATCATCACCATCTGCGACTCTCCGCCCGACATCTCCGGAAGAGGTTTCTCCCGGAGATGGGTGATACCGATCCGGGCAAACGTTTCTTCCACCTTCCTGTAGTCCTCCTCTTTCGGGACCGAGAAGGTCGAGATATGGGGGGCCCTTCCCATGAGGACGAAGTCGAGCGCCGTGAATGGAAAGGCGGCGCGGTGGACCTGGGGGACGTAGCCGACCTCTCGAGCGACCTCATCGGGCCTCATCCCGGCGATCCGGCGGCCGTTGATCTCCACCTTCCCGCTCTGGAGCGAGAGGATGTTGAGGATGCATTTGATCAGGGTTGACTTTCCCGTACCGTTCTTCCCGAGGAGAGAGAGCACCTCGCCTCTCCGGAGGGAGAAGGAGATATCTTCAAACTGTTTTGTGATGCCGTCGTACGAGAACGACGCATGCTCGACGTTCAGGATCATGACCAGCCAACTCTCTTTCGCGTTAAGAGGTATGCGAAGAATGGTGCGCCGATGAGCGCCGTCAGGACCCCGAGGGGGATCTCGGCTGCGGTCAGGGTCCGTGCGATGTCGTCGACGACGAGAAGGAACGAGGCCCCGAGTACGGCCGATACGGGGATGAGCCTCCGGAAATCGGGGCCGACGAGCATCCTCCCTATGTGGGGGACGACGAGGCCCACCCAGCCGATGATCCCGCTGATGCAGACCGCGGAGGCGGTGACGACGGTCGAGGCGACGATGATCGCCGCGGTCATCTTCTTCGTATCCACCCCGAGTGCCTGAGCCTCCTCTTCGCCGACGGAGAGGAGGTTGATCCGCCACCGGATAAGGAAGAGGCAGAGACCCCCGAGGAGTATCGGCGGAGCGACTGCGAGGAGATCGGCGTTTGAAACTGCCGAGAGGCTCCCCATCAACCAGAAGACGATCGCGGGCAGAGTGTCGTAGGGATCGGCGACGTATTTGGTGAGGGAGAGGAGCGCGGAGAAGACGGACCCGACGACGATCCCCCCGAGGACGAGGATGAGGGTCGAGGAGTTCCGGTAGACACGGCTGATGCCGTAGGTGACGGCGACCGCGACGATCCCGAAGATGAAAGCAGAGACCTGGATGACCCGGGGGTCTCCGGAGATGAGGATCCCGAGTGCAGCCCCGAACCCGGCGCCTGATGCCACGCCGAGGATATCGGGGGAGACGAGGGGGTTCCTGAAGAGGCCCTGGAACGAGGCTCCCGCAAGGGCGAGCCCTCCCCCGACAAGCATTGCAGCTATCACCCGCGGGAGCCTGATCTGGAAGATGACCGTCTGCTCCGATGCCCCCCAGGCCTGTTCGAAGGAGGGGAGGAGAACCTGATGACCGGCAAAGGTCGAGAGCAGGGACGACGCAGTATCGAGGAAGATGGTTGCCGACCCGACGATGAGGATTCGGAGGGTCTCCACCGGGTCCATCATATACCTCCCGAAAAAGAGTGAGAAGACGAAGAGGACGATTGGAAGGATGTAGATCGCCTTCTCGACCGGAAAGATCCGGAGTACGGCCTCGTAGACCGGCATACCGCCACGGGAGGCAACCCACGGGAGTTCGATGACGATAGTCCCCTCAGGCCTCTGCCCGACTTCCACGGTCGGTTCTTCCCCACGGGTCATCCGGCACACCAGTCCATACCCAATATGTATACCTGTTTTATTTAATTTTATGGAAATGTAAATATAATAACATTTACAGGGATGGTAAAAAGGTTTGGGTGAACTGCCCTGCACCTTGTGGGCGGGAAATTCCCGTTCCGCCCCCTTCATCTTCGCGGGTTAAAATCAGTTCCTGGCGTGACGGAACCCCCTCGGCGTTCTGGTGGGCACTCCTATGACTGTTGCCCCGGGTGCCAAACCCGGTCTCTCTCAGGATCACCGGGTTATCCGGACAGCAAGCGTGATGGTGGCCTGTCCGGGCTTATGCGTTCACGAGAACAGAATGGTATGAGCGATGTTTCGGCAGCGGCCGTTGCCATCGTTGTTTTTCTGGCCTGGATCCGGTGTAAATCTTCACCCTTCCGGGCCATAGCGCCGCCGGAAGATTGACGGGGCGCCCGGGGAGGCGCCGGCGGCCGCATCCGCGAGCAACGGAGGACCCTCGGCGATGCGGCCCGGGGAGAAGGGGGAGACCGGGACCGCAGATGCCGTCTGCGCCTCCCGCCACTCCCAGACGGCATCCATCACGTCGCCTGCCGTCGCCATCACGCTTGCGCTCCTGACGTCCACCACGACGGGGTTTGTGATCTTCCAGCGCTCGATGACCGTATCGAGGAGCCGGCGCCGGACGGTCCAGACCATCGGCGGATGCGAAAGCGAGACCAGCCGGTCGATCTGGTCGGCCCAGACCGCGCCCTGGAGCTCGAACCGTCCGACCTCGTCGATGGCCATCAGATCGGTCTCCCGGGGGTTCGGCGGCGCGAGCGCCCGGCGGCCGAATGCAAGCCCTTCGGGGCGGAAGTAGAATCGGCCGTGGACTTCACACCGCGGGTCGGGGTCGACTGAAGAGAGTTCCTCGTGTTCGCCGGTGGCAAGGTCGACCAGGGTGAATCCCGACCTCCGGCCGTCCCGCACGTGCCCGGGAGCGAGCACACCCCGGATCCGGACATTTGCCCCGACAATGAGCCCGAGGACCAGGTGCAAAAACGTCGTCTTGCACTGGCCCTGCTCGCCGGTTATGATGAAGACCGGCGCCCGACCGTTTGTACCGGCGGGCTCTTGCCGCGGCGGGAGGCTGAATGGGGTGATGCGGGTATATCCCGGCCGCGGGTCGGCCGTGATCTTCGCTCCGGGGTACATGCATATACTTCTGCGGCTGCCCATATAAAACATCTTTACATATGCTATTTGTTTAGGTAATACCATTGACGTGATCCGCCGGGAAGGGTGGATGCCCGCCCCCGGGCCGGATGGCGATCTTCCCTGCCGGCGGTGGGGCATACGCCTCCCACCAGTATAAGTAACAACGGCGAACAATACCATACGGAGTTATACCAATGGCAGAGAAGACCGTCGTGCTCCACACGACCATGGGCAAGATCGCGATCCGCCTCTACGGCGACATGCCGGTGACGGCGGGAAATTTTGCAAAACTGGCAGGATCCGGGTTTTATGATGGTACAATCCTCCACCGGGTCATCGCGAATTTCATGATCCAGGGCGGCGACCCGACCGGCACCGGGATGGGCGGCCCGGGCTACACCATCGCCGACGAGTTCGTGAAGGGCCATTCAAACCGCCGGGGCACGATCGCCATGGCAAACACCGGCCGCCCGAACACCGGCGGCAGCCAGTTCTTCATCAACCTGGTGGACAACACCTACCTCGACTGGGACGACCCCCGGACGCCGAGCGCCCACCCGGTCTTTGGCGAGGTGGTCGAGGGGATGGATATCGTCGATAAGATCGGGAAGGTAAGGACGGACTCCGCCGATAAACCGAAGGTCCCCGTCCGGATAGAGAAGGCGGAAGTCCTGGAGTAGCCCCTCTGCCATGAACCGCAGCAGCGCCGTCCGCCGGGACACGGGCGCGATCGAGGCACGGATCGGCTACGTATTCCAGGACCGGGCGCTCCTTGTGCGGGCGCTCACCCGCCTCGCTTACACCCTGGAGACGGGTCTTCCCCCGGGCGCCCACATGGACGCCCTCGCGACCCTCGGCGATGCGGTCATCAACGTCGTGGTCGTGGAAGCGCTGGTCGCGGAGGGGGCGCACGACAAGGGCGCGATCACGAACCGGAAGGTGAACCTCGTGAACATGACCCGCCTCCGCTCTCTTGCAGAAGACCTCGACCTCGAGGGGTACGTCCGCTGGGGGAAGGGCGAGGCCGTCCAGGCGGTCTGGACATCCGGCCGGGTCCTTGCCGAGTGCCTGGAGGCGCTCGTCGGCGCCGTCTACCTGGACGGCGGTATGAGCGCGGCCGCCGGGGTGCTCCGGCGGCTCGGGCTCACGGAGAAGGCGTAACCGCTTTTACTCTTCCCCTGCCGCCACCGGCACGGGCGTGCTCGCCGGAACGCTCGCCGGCGGGCGCATCAGGAGCCAGGCGACGGCAAACCCCACCGCGGCCAGGACCGCAACCAGCGGGAAGACGCCGAGGTAGGTCCCGGTCGCCGTCCGGACGAATCCCGCAAGTTGCGGCCCGGCGATGGCACCCGCGCCGTAGGCAAGGAAGACGACCCCGTAACACCGCGGGTAGTCGCACGTCCCGAAGTAGGAGGCCGTCGCCGCCGGCGCGATCGCAAGCCACCCCCCAAGGCATCCCCAGAGAACGGCAAACGAGACGACGTAGGCGGGAACCCCCGGTGCGAGCCAGATCAGGACCGATGCCGCCGCGATCAGGCCAAACGTCAGCATCGCCGTCTTTTGCGGGGATATCCGGTCGGCAAGGCCGCCGAACGCCGGCCTGCCCGCCCCGTTGAATATGGCGAAGAACCCGACGAGGAGCGTCGCGAGCCCCGCATCCACCCCGGCGACCTCGGTCCCGACCGGCTTTGCTATCGATATCGCGGTGAGCCCCGCGAGGCAGCCGACGAAGTAGCAGGCGAAGAGGCCGTAAAAGGTCCCCGTCCGGAGCATAGCGCGGCGGTCGCACTCGCAGGCCGGGGCCGTGCCCGTGCCGGGCGCAGGCGCCGACCACCCCGCCGGGTGCCAGCCCGCCGGCGGGAACCGGAGCGGCAGGGCCGCAACCACCAGCACGGCGGCGAGGACGACGCCGAATATCGCAAACGTCGTCATCACGCCGTAGGCAGCGATCAGGGCTCCTGCGGCGTTTGCGGTGACGAACGCCGAGACCCCGAACCCGAGCAGGGTGAGCCCGACCGCGAGCCCCCGCCGGTCCGGGAACCACCGGGCCGCGACGGCGACCGGCGCCCCGTAGGCGATGCCGACACCGAGCCCCCCTATCACCCCGTAGACGACGTAGAGGGCCTCGACCGACGTCGCCGTCGAGGCGAGGAGCCACCCGAGGCCGGTGAGGAGCCCGCCGGCGACCGTCACCTTCCGCGGACCGTAGCGTTCGATATACTTCCCGGCGAGCGGCATCGCTATAGCGAAGAAGGCGAGGAAGACCGAGAACGGGAGGAGGACCTCCCCCGCCGTCACCTCCCGGCCGAGGGCTGCAGTGAAGTGCGCCGCAAGCGGCGCGACGAAGACGCTCCAGGAGTATATGCTCCCGAGGCAGAGGTTGATGAGGAGGCCGAGGGCGATGAGCCCCCACCTCCCCCTCTCCGCCGGCAGCCCAAAGATCGTCGGTGTCTCTGTCATGCCCGTCTACTCCTCGAGTGTCGATATGTCGCCCGGGTCCATGCCGAGCTCGCGGGCTTTCAGAACCCGCCGCATGATCTTGCCGCTCCGGGTCTTTGGGAGCCGATCCATGAACTCGATCTCGGCCGGCACTGCAACGGGCCCGAGGCTCTTCTTGACGTGGCGGGCGAGTTCGTCGGTGAGGCCGTCGCCAGGGTTTTTGCCCACGCGGAGGGTGACGAACGCCTTGATGACGTTCCCTTTCAGGGCATCGGGCTTCCCGATGACCGCGGCCTCCGCCACCGCATCGTGGGAGACGAGCGCGCTCTCGACCTCCGCGGTCCCGATGTTGTGCCCGGCGACGACGATCAGGTCGTCGGCCCGGCCGAGGATCATGATGTAGCCGTCCTCGTCCTTCACCGCGAGGTCTCCTGCAGTGTAGCAGCCCGGGATGGTCTCCCAGTAGGTGCGGTAGCGCGCATCGTTCCCGTGGACCGTCCGGAGCATGGCCGGCCAGGGCTCCCTGATGACCAGGAACCCCCCGGTGCCGGGCGGGACCGGCTTACCCGTCCGGTCGACGACATCCACGACGGCGCCCGGTATGGCTCTTCCGGCAAACCCGGGTTTCATCGCCTCGCCGATCATCGTGGTGACGACGTGCATACCGGTCTCGGTCTGCCACCAGGTATCCACGACCGGGCACTCTCCGCCGCCGATCCGGTGGTAGTACCACTCGAAGGCCTCGGGGTTGAGGGGTTCGCCGACGGAGCCGAGCACGCGCAGCGTTGAAAGGTCGTACTTCGCCGGCCACGCATCACCGTGGCGCATGAACATGCGGATTGCGGTCGGGGCGGTATAGAAGATCGTCACCCCGAGATCCTGGACCAGCCGCCAGTAGGCGCCCGGGTCCGGGTAGTCGGGTGTCCCTTCGGCGATGACGACGGTCGTCCCGACGGCAAGCGGGCCGTAGACGATGTAGCTGTGGCCGGTGATCCACCCGGGGTCGGCGGTGCACCAGAGGATATCGCTCTCCTTGATGTCGAAGTCGTGGCGGGAGGTGTAGTAGGTCCCGACCATGTAGCCGCCGCAGGTATGGACGATACCCTTCGGTGCGCCGGTCGAGCCGCTCGTGTAGAGGATGAAGAGCGGGTCTTCCGCATCCATCACCTCCGCCGGGCAGTCCGGTGCGGCCCGGGCCACAAGATCGGCGTAGTCGACCTCCCGCGCGGGGTCGAGGTCGACGGCCGGTGTCCCCCGCCGGAAGACGACGGTCTTTTCGACGCACGGCGCGTGGGTGAGCGCCTCGTTCACGATATCGCGGAGCGGGATGGTCTTTCCCCGCCGGTAGCCGACATCTGCGGTGATGACGACCTTTGCCTCCGCATCGTTGATCCGCATCGCGAGCGCGCCCGCGCCGAACCCGCCGAAGACCACCGAATGGACGGCCCCGAGCCGCGCGCAGGCAAGCATCGCGACGATCTGCTCGGGGACGAGCGGCATGTAGATGCAGACCCGGTCGCCTTTCCCGACGCCGAGGCCCGCAAGGGCGTTTGCACACCGCATCACCTCGCGGTAGAGGCCGTCGTAGGTGAGCCTCCGCTCTTCCCCGCCCTCGCCGCGCCATATGACCGCCGGTTTATCCCTGCGGTCGCTCGTGACGTGGCGGTCGAGGCAGTTGTAGGTGATGTTGAGTTTTCCGTTGACGAACCACTTCGCGTAGGGGTAGTTCCACTCAAGAACCCGATCCCAGGGCTCGAACCAGTCGAGTTCGTGGGCGACCTGGTCCCAGAAGGCCTCCGGGTCGTGCATGAACTCCTGGTACGCCCGGGTGTAGTCCGGCGTCCAGGCGGCCGCCTTGCACCGGGGGTCGGGGAGGTAGCACTTCTCCTCCAGTTTGACAGCAAATGTCTCTGTCATATATCCTCATTCCCATCTTCTGTCATGCCGGGGTGCGCGGCAGGGACCCGCGTGGGCCCCGGTACCGTACAACGCCGGTCGATCTGTTGAGTCAGCCGGTCTCCCGGCACCTGATCCGTGGTCGATACATGCCGGGCGGGCAATGGGTGCCGGCCCCGGCGGGTGATTTCCCATCACGGGCAACCCCCTATTTATCATGATCAATAATGTAGAATTCCGAGATAAACTTTGCGGTCAGGCGGGCGACGGGGTTGAGATCATGCACCTGCCGGTGCTTCTTGCAAGGCCGGGATGAGGATATGCTTGCGCCGGGTGCCGCGGATGGCCGGCACCCGGCGCGGGCCCGGACGATCGGCCTACAACCATCCTTTCCGGTTGATCGCCACCGCAAGGAGGGAGGAGACGATCAGAGAGAGGGCGATGATGATGAGAAATCCGTAGGGCTCGTCCTGCAGGGGGACCGGGACGTTCATGCCGAGGAAACTTGCGATCATCGTCGGGATGGCGAGGATGATGGTTATCGACGTGAGGAGTTTTAGAACGTTATTGAAGTTGTTCGATATGATCGAGGCGAACGCATCCATAGTCTCCGAGAGGATCGTCGAGTAGGTGTTCGCCATCTCAATCGCCTGCTTGTTCTCGATGATGACGTCCTCGAGGAGATCGGTGTCGTCCGCGTACATCCGGAGCGGTTGAAACGTCAGGGTCTTGTCGAGGACGATCTGGTTGCTCTTGAGCGATGTCGAGAAGTAGACCAGACTCTTTTTGAGGTTCATCAGCTGGATGAGCTCCCGGTTCCGCATCGACTGGTTCAGCTCGGCTCCGAGCCGATCCGATATCCGCTCGATCTGGCGCAGGTACTGGAGGAAATAAGATGCATTTCGAAAGAGGATCTGGAGCACGAACCGGGTCTTTTTCGCGGTGTAAAAGAGTTTCACCCGGCCGTTTGCGAAATCCTCGATGATCGCGTTCTCGCGGAGGCAGACGGTGACGATGACGTCGGGGGTGACGATGATCCCAAGGGGCATCGTCGTGTAGAGGATCGTCTGCTCCGGGTAGGGCATCGGGATATCGATGATGATCAGGGTGACGCCGTCTTCGCTCTCGGTTCGCGGGCGTTCCTCCTCGTCGAGCGCCGCCCGGATATAATCGCCCGGGATGGAAAGTTTCTCTGCGGCCTCTCTGATCTCATCCGCGGTGGGGTTGACGAGAGAGACCCAGGCGCCCGGTTCAAACCGCCCGGTCTCGTCCGTCCGCGGCACCGTGGCCCCCTCAACCGTACGGTAGATCCGGAACATGCGGTCTTCACCCCCGCTCCAGGGTATCTGCAGTATCTGGTTATCCGTAGAACGGGATGAAGGTATGTCCTGGCTCCGCTCCCGGCGGACCTTAAAAAAAGGTGAGTTAGACGACCAGGATCAACGGCGCAAAGACCAGCGCGACCATGGCCATCAGTTTTAAGAGAATGTTCAGGGACGGGCCCGACGTATCCTTGAAGGGATCGCCCACGGTGTCGCCGACGACCGCTGCCTTGTGGGCCGGCGATCCCTTCCCGCCGAGGTGGCCCTGTTCGATGTACTTCTTCGCGTTGTCCCAGGCCCCGCCGGAGTTCGCCATCGTGACGGCGAGGAGGAACCCGGATGCAAGCGAACCGACGAGCAGGCCGCCGAGCGCTTCAGGCCCGAGAACGAACCCGACCGCGAGCGGTGCGACGACGGCGAGGATGCCGGGCACGATCATCTCGCGCAGCGCCGAGTGGGTGGATATGGCGATGCAGGAGGTGTAGTCGGGCTCGGCTGTCCCCTCCATGAGGCCGGCGATCTCCTTGAACTGGCGGCGGACCTCGTGGACGATGCTGTACGCGGCCTTCCCCACTGCCATCATCGTGATGGAGCAGAAGAGGAAGGGGAGCATCGCACCGATCAGGAGGCCGATGAAGACGTTCGGAACCGAGACGTCGATGATCGAGAGGTTGACCGCCTGGGTGTAAGCGGCGAAGAGGGCGAGTGCCGTCAGAGCCGCAGAGCCGATGGCGAACCCCTTGCCGATGGCGGCGGTGGTGTTGCCGACGGCATCAAGCGTATCGGTGATCTCGCGGACTTCGGGTTTCTGGTGCGACATCTCGGCGATACCGCCGGCGTTGTCGGCGACCGGGCCGTAGGCGTCGACGGAAAGGGAGATCCCGAGCGTCGAGAGCATGCCGACGGCGGCGATAGCGATACCGTAGAGCCCGGCGACCTGGTAGGATATGTAGATCGCGACGGCGACGATCAGGACCGGCCAGATGGTGCTCTCCATCCCCTTTGCAAACCCGGTGATGATGGTGGTCGCGGCCCCGGTCTCGGTGGACTTCACGATTGAAAGGGTCGGTTTCCGGTCAAACGAGGTGTAGTACTCGGTGATCAGACCGATAGCGAACCCTGCGATGAGACCGGCGACGGTGGCGTAGAAGACGCCGATGTACTCCGCCCCGAGGATCTGGGTCACCAGGAAATAAGTGGCGATGACGACCAGGACAAGCGCGGAGAGCAACCCTTTGTTGAAGGCCATGTGGATGGCGCTGCTCTCAGTCTTGTTCGTCCGGACGAAGAACGAACCGATGATGGATGCGATGATACCGACCGCGGCGATGAGCAGCGGGAGGATGATCACGTTCATGATATTGGCGTTCGGGAACTGCGTGGCCGCGACGGCAACGCCGAGGACCATCGCCGCGATGATCGAGCCGACGTAGGATTCGTAGAGGTCCGCGCCCATGCCGGCGACGTCGCCGACGTTGTCGCCGACGTTGTCGGCGATGACGGCAGGATTGCGGGGGTCATCCTCGGGGATGCCCGCTTCGACCTTGCCGACCAGATCGGCACCGACGTCTGCGGCCTTGGTGAATATACCGCCGCCGACACGGGCGAAGAGGGCGATCGAACTTGCCCCGAGACCGAACCCGGTCACCGAGGTGAGGACTTCGGCCTGGGTAAGGCCTGTGAACGTGCTGATAACCATATACGCGATCGAGAGCCCGAGAAGCCCGAGCCCGACGACAGCCATGCCCATGACCGACCCGCTCGAAAACGAGACCCGGAACGCATCCGCGATCCCTCGCCGCGCGGCGTTCGTGGTCCGGACGTTTGCGGCCGTGGCGGTGAACATGCCGATATAGCCGGCCGTCGCCGAGAGCGCCGCGCCGAGCACGAAACATGCTGCGGTGAGCGGTTCTATCCAGATCGCAAGGACGATGGCAAGCACGATGACGAATAGTGCGATAGCGCGATACTGTTTGTTCAGGTAGACCATTGCTCCTTCATGAATGGCGGCAGCAATCTTCTGCATCAGTTCGGTACCCGTGCCCTCCCGTTTGATACTCATATACGAGTATCCTGCGAACAGGAGAGCGAGAACGGCACCTATCGGTGCCAGATACACCAGATCCATCTCTTTCTCATTCCTCCGACAGAGTACCATATACAGAGGAATTCAACATTTTTAAATATGTGGAAAACATCCGGGGAAAAAGGGTGAATATCAGCTGAAATCCATCACTTCAGGCTGAAGTGTCTGGAGATCGACGGCGAACGCCCGCGCGGGTGTAGGATGGATATTCATCTGTTTCTGAAACGATGTCTGCGACTGCCAGGTGCCGGCGTTCACCCCGAGGACGCCCCGGTAGCGGGTGACGCCGCAGATGTGGACGTGCCCCGTGAGGAGGATCTCGGGGAGCGGGTCGATGACGAGCCGATCGCTCTTCATTGCGGCGATGGGGGTCCGCATGCCGTAGGGGGAGGCAAGCAGCCGGCGTTTGAGCATCTCATCCATGATCTCCCCGGGCCGCTCGTAACTTGCGCCCGGTATGAGCCCGATCATATCGTCAAACGACCGGCCATGATACATGAGGACCCGGATACCCTGGAGGTTCAAGAGGCAGGGGTTCTCGACGAGAGTGCAGTTTGCCGGAAATTTCCCCGAGAACTCCGCCGGTATCGCGGGCTGGGGTTCGGCCATCCTGACGGCGTCGTGGTTCCCGGGAGCGGCAATGATCCGTATCCGCGAAGGGAGGTCGCGGAGCATGCCGGCAAAGACATCGTACTGCTCGTATATGTTCCGGATCGTCAGTTCGTTCTCCTGTCCGGGGTAGATGCCGATACCGTCGACGAGATCGCCCGCTATCAGGAGGTATGCGGCGTCCGAGTCCTGGAGCCAGTCGGCAAACCGGTTCCACCCTTCCTCGAGGAATGTGTCGCTCCCGACGTGCACGTCGGATATCAGGACGGCTTTCCCCGGCCTATCGCTCTTGAACGGGGCGTGGTTGATGGGGATATCCGGGCGAAAGAGGTGTTCGGCAAAGAGAAGCCCCCCGTCGCCCGAGAGTTTCCCCTTCACCCCGATCACCTCGTCGGGGAGGATCCGCTCCGCCTCCAGAAAGGAGTCGTCCCGTCCCTTGTTGAAGAGCACCCGTATGGCCCCGGTGGGGTCCTCCACCTCGACGAGCCGGTGCCCTTTTGCGGTCGTCCGGGCGTCGGCCACCATACCGATGATGCCGCACTCCTCGTCCCGGTAACGGTGGGGGGATTTCACCAGCGCCTCGATGGGTATCGTCGTCATCCTGCCACGGATCATCGAGGAGAGGTTGTTGTAGCGGTCCCGGAAGTAGTGGACGGCGTCCTCGTGGCCGGTGACGCTCCCGGTGGACCCGGCGCTCCCCGTGATCACCTCGAGTTCCGGATCGACGAGGAACCGGATCCCATCCCTGACCTTCCTGAGCCCCGGTATATGCTCCGCGGATATGACCAGGGTGCCGTCGGGAACCCCCGCCGCTATCCGGTCGATGAGCGCCGGATCGTTCTGTTCCCGGATGTAACTCACCACGTCGGGATGGACCTGGTGTTTCAGCGCAAGGAACCGGCGTACGATCTCCGCTTCGGCGAGCATGGACTCATGTTATTCTCCCCGGTATAATATGGGTTTATCTCTTCTCCGCCCGGTCCCCGGGGAACCTATGTATATGAAGGGAGTGCACTCTCTTTACAACAAATGTCGGATGTCACCCTGCTGCAGCGTGTAGCATCGATCCTCGCGGCGTTCCGGGAGAGCGATAACCGGGTCGTCTCCCTCGCCCGCGACCTCCTCTGGGTCGTCGTGGTCGTGGGCGGTATCGCTCTCGCCCTCTACCTCTTTGCCGGCACCTGGCCTGCCGTGGTCACGATCGAGTCGGAGAGCATGGTTCCCCACATGAACGTCGGCGACCTGGTCCT
>ENA-UOUL01001886-UOUL01001886.1-bioreactor-metagenome-genome-assembly--contig:-NODE-1886-length-26887-cov-5.242633_pt1 | contig 26887 bp, 25 predicted proteins | sample MGYA00249838_ERZ747220 | MGnify/ENA primary metagenome ERZ747220 (study PRJEB28778, sample SAMN05720191) | bioreactor metagenome | isolation source: Anaerobic biogas reactor | place: USA:Washington...
TGCGGCCTTTTCTTTCTGCGTGAGTGTCATATAAACTTTTTCATAAAATATCATAACTCAAAAACGCGCGAAAAACAATGAATTAGGATGAAATTGATTGTAAAAAGTCATAAATCCACTTAAAGACAAACACAATCCAAGATTTTTCTTCGAAGCCCTTTCAATTCCTTCGTCAAAACGCCTCTCTCATGTCCAGCGAGTTATGAAAGCAAACGAAAAAACGCTTTCAGGCTGGAGGTGAAGAAGTGTATCAGACACAGGTAAAACCCAAGGGCTGTTCTGCGGACGAGGAACTCGTTGAAGTTCTCACCGCAATCAGCGTTGTATCCAAGCGGCTGGCAAGGAAACTGAGCTTGCTGGCCGGACAGAGCAAATCCACTGAAGGAGAAAAAACAGATGAGCAAAATGAGCGAGATGTCCGCGACCATCGCAGAGCTGCGCAAGTGTGCGGCTGCTATCAGCGACGCAGCTAATTGGCTGGCGAAGCAATTTAGTGGCAACGAGCCGGAGCCGGAAACCGTGCTTGCCGAGCCGGTGTTGACGCTGGAGGCAGTCAGAGCCGTTCTTGCGGACAAGTCTCGTGCGGGCTTCACCGCTCAGATTCGCTCCCTGCTCCAAAAGTACGGTGCCGACAAGCTGTCGGGTGTTGACCCGGCAAACTACAAGGCGCTGCTTGCAGATGTGGAGGGACTGACCGATGTCACCTAAAGGACACGCGCTTCTCTCCGCATCCAGCTCCGACCGCTGGCTGCATTGCCCGCCGTCCGCGCGGCTCTGCGAGAGCTACGACGATAAGGGCAGCGACTACGCCGCCGAAGGCACCGACGCCCATGCGCTTTGTGAGTACAGGCTTCGTCAGGCGCTGGGTATGGAAGCGACCGACCCGACTGAGAACCTCACGTGGTTCAACGAAGAAATGAGCGATTGCGCCACCGGCTACGCTACCTATGTACTCGAACAGGTGGAAGCGGCAAAGCAAACCTGCGCCGATCCTGTTGTTCTCATTGAACAGCGCGTGGACTTTTCCCGCTGGGTAGAGGGTGGCTTCGGCACCGCCGACTGCATCATCATCGCGGATGGCACTTTGCAGATCATCGACTACAAGCACGGTCTGGGCGTTCTGGTGAGCGCCATGGAAAATCCGCAAATGCAGTGCTATGGACTCGGCGCACTGGAGCTGTTTGACGACATCTACGATATCGACTCGGTACGCATGACCATCTATCAGCCCCGCCGGGATAACATCAGCACCTACGAGCTCTCTAAGGACGAACTGTACCGCTGGGCAGACGAGGTGCTGGGGCCTACCGCTGACCTCGCTTTCGCCGGTGACGGCAATTTCCTCTGCGGCGAGTGGTGCGGCTTCTGCAAAGCGAAGCACGACTGTCGCGCCAGAGCCGATGCCAACATGGAGCTTGACACTCATCGTATCAATATTAGCGTTCTTATATGGTGCATCGTGCAGGAGCCGAAGTACAAGAACGCGCGTGAGATCGTCCACCAGCTGTGCGATGTCGTCGCCAAGAACGGCAACCTGCTGCTCAATGTCGGGCCGGACACCGACGGGAGCTTCCATCCGGACGCGCAACGGCAGCTGTTTGCCGTCGGCGACTGGCTGGCGGTCTGCGGCGAGGCCATCTACGCCTCCCGTCCCTGGAAAAAAGCCGGCGAGGGCCCCACGGGCGCCAAGACCGGCGGGTATGACGTCAAGAAAATCGCCCGGCAGCTCGAAGAAGGCCTGGCCAGCGACAACCGCAACGGCCGCTATACCAGCCGGGATTTCCGTTTCACGACCCGCGGCGGCGCTTATTACGCCATCGCCCTGGGCTGGCCGGAAGACGGCAGCTGGACGATCCGCTCCTGGGGCAGCAACGACATGCCAGGCGTGCGTATCGTCACCCTGGTCGGCGGCGGTGAACTGGCCTTCAGCCAGGGTCCGGAAGGCTTGACCATAAAGGCTCCGGAACAAATGCCCTATGCGTACGCCTGGCCGCTCAAAGTGGTCTGCGGGTAACGGCGATGAGTACGACCCGAGCGCGTGAAAACGCCACCCTTTCTTTCGGAAAGCCAGCCGGCCGCGGATCGGTCGAAGAGACCTTCTACCCCTGGACATTGACCGTGGACCGGTTCACCGCCCAGGGCCTGATGCCGGTCTATGGCCAGGCCCCTCCTCCCGATCCGGAATCGGAGCGCTTCTTCCCGACCGCCTTCGGCGATGATACGCTGCGCTACGAAGCCCAGTTTGGTTTCGACCCTGTCCGGCGGATCAGCTTCACCTTGCCGTTCCGCCGCCTGGACGACGTGCTGCTGGCCGAAGATGCCGGCAGTGTCACCCGACGGAACAGCCACGGGCAAGTCGTCAAGATCGACAAGGCCACCGGAAGAACCTTCAAGCTGCTCGAAGCCGTGCGGGATCGGGCGGACTGGCAGCGGATCAAGGCTGCCGGGGAAGCCCTGGCCGAGCGCTATTTCACGAAAGCGCGCATCGCCCAGGCCTACGGTCATTTGAGAGACGCCCACCAGCGCGGCGATTTCCCGGTCCGGCTCAATTTGGAAGGCTTTTTCTGGACGCCCCGCGAGCTGATGGGCATCGAGCCGCACCTGTTCGCGTTTTACGACCAGCCCGACCTGCTGCACGCGATCAACGAGACCATCCTCGATGTCTACACGCAAAAGCTGCCGCTCCTGCTCGAACTGATTCCGGCGGATGTCGTCTACATCATGGAGGACCTGAGCGGCAAGAATGGCCCCATGCTGTCACCGGAGCAGTTTGACGCGTTTGTCGGGTCGTACTACGCGCGTTTGGTGCCCGTCTTGAAGGCGAACGGGGTCAGGCATGTCTTTGTCGATACCGACGGCGACTTTATGCGCCTGATCCCCCATTTCATCAAGGCCGGGATCGAAGGGTTCCTGCCGCTCGACGTCAACGCAGGCATGGACATCACGGCCGTCCGCCGGCTGTATCCTGAACTGAAGCTGATCGGCGGCTACAACAAGCTGCGGATCGCCGAGGGCCAGGACGCGATCGAACGGGAATTCGAGCGCATCCTGCCAGTCATCCGTCAGGGCGGCTATATCCCCGGAGCGGACCACCAGGTCCCGCCGTCGGCCTCGCTCGAAGACTACCGCTTCTACATCCGCCTGCTCAAGGCCGCGATGACGCAATCCGGCCTTGACACCTGATGCAGGGGACGGATCGCATGAACAACCGTGAACGCATCCTGACGCTGCTTAGCGGGCAGCAGCCGGACCGGGTGCCCTGGTTCGGCGATCTGGCCATGGCCGATGTCATCGCCCGGGTGCCCGGTCCCACGATCCTCTGGGGCGGCCTGCCTGGCGTCCTGTTCACGCCGGCGACCAGCGACGGTGATTTCCAGTCGCATGTCATCGCCATGCTCCGCCTGATGCGCCGGGAACCGCGCTTTGTGCTGGGCGTGGCCGACCAGGTACCGCCCGACGGCCTGATCGAACGGGTTCGGTCTGTAGCCGGCCTATGTGACCGGTACGGCCGTTACGAAACATAAATCTGAAGAGCCCGGAACCGGGCGGAGGAGAAATACAGTGAAACGGAAAAAATGGCCCTTCGTGCTCCTGATCGTCATCGTCGTCCTGGGAATCGCCGGGTATGCGGGCGTCAGGGCCTTCATCGGCAAAGCCGATGCCAACCTCAAGCGCCTGACCGAAGCCCAGATCGATGCGCTTGACCTGGCTGTTGTCGCGGACGGCACCTACACCGGCAGCTTCAAGGCCTTCCCGATCGAGGTGGAGGTGGAGGTCGAGGTCAAAGGCCACAAGATCCTCGCCGTCGAGCTCATCCGGCACAGCAACGGCAAGGGTCAGGCAGCCGAAGTGCTGCCTGACCAGGTTGTTGCGGCACAGAGCCTGAAAATCGACACGATCGCCGGCGCCACCTACAGCAGCAAGGCCATCCTGCTGGCAATCCAGGACGCCTTGAACAATTGAAAATAAGTCTTTATTCCAGCAGCGGCAGGTTAAAATAAGCCTGGCTCCGGTTCCATTCTTCCTGGTAGCCATAGGTTCGGATATAACGGTCCCAGGGCAGGAAGTCGTCGTGACGGGCGACCAGCCGGCACAGATCCGCTTCCAGCGGGGCGCGCAGGTCGTCGCGGCCGGCCAGATTGTTTTGCTGCAGCGGATCCTGCTGGTTGTCGAACAGCCAGCAGACCGCGCCATCGGCGCTGCGGGCATAGGTATATCGGCTGGTGCGCAGGCCGCGCCATTCCGTGCCGCCGCGCTGGTAGGCCTGGTGGCAGGGCACAGTGTCCAGGATATAGGCCTGGTCGAGACCCGGTGCCGACGGATCGAGGAAGAGGCGATGCAGGTCCTGGCCATCGACAGCGCCGTCAAACGAGAATCCGGCAAGCGCAAGCAGACTGACCGGCAAGTCAAGCAGCGAGATCTGACCGTCCTGAACACCCTTGAACGTGTGGTTGCCATAACGAACCAGCAGGGGGACGCGAATCGCCTCCTCGTAGGGCAGCTGCTTGTTTCTATAGCCCTGGCTGCCCAGCATGTCCCCGTGGTCTGAGGTGTAGACGACGATGGTCTCATCCAGCTGACCGGACTTTTCCAGAGCGTCAACAATCCGGCCGAACTGCTCGTCCAGCGCCGTGATCTGGGCGTAATAGCCCCGGGTATGTTCCAGGAGAGAAGCGCGGTCGACCGTCTCCGGCACGTTGCCGCGCAAGGTCAGGTCCCGGTCGCAGTACAGGTCGAGAAAGCGCCCGGGCACATCCTGGTACGGGTCATGCGGCGGGCCGAAGCTCAGCACGCAGCACCAGGGATTGGTCTGGTTGCGGCCGATAAAGTCGAGCAGCAGGTCGGTCTGGGCGGCCGGCTCATACCCCTTGATCGCGTGGCGCCGGTTCGCCTCATCGAAATAGAAGCCCTGGTGATAATGGTGGTGGCAGTTGGCCGCCTTCCATTCACGAAAGCCAAGCCGGCCGGCCGCTTCGATCGGCTTGTCGCGCGGTATGCCGCCCAGATGCCATTTGCCAATATAGCCGGTTTGGTAGCCCTGGCGCCCCAGCACCGTCGCGATGCTCGCACAGGTCGGATCGACCGGCAAGTCGTTGCTGATCGCCCGGTGCCGGTGCGGAACCAGGCCGGTCAGCAGCGATCCCCGGGCCGGAACACAAAGCGGCGCGTTGCTGACGCATTGCGTGCAGCGGACCGCCCTGCGGGCGAACGCGTCGAAATGCGGCGTCGACACTTCCGCGTTCCCGGCGCAGCCCAGGTCGCAGAAGCGATGCTGGTCCGAAAGGACGATCAGGAGATTGGGTTGTGCCATGGTTACCCCCCTATATCACAAAAGGTCTTCATGTTCATTATAGGTCAGCGGTCTGCCAAACGCCACGCAGCCGGTTGATTCTACCCTGGCGGCGCCGTATAGTGGTTGTGGAACACATCATCCCGGAGAAAAAAACGGAGGCGATCCCATGAAATGTCACGCGCAGCAATCTGACCCGACAGCGATCCCCAGACCTGAGCATCCACGGCCTCAGTTCGTCCGAACCGAGTGGTTTAATCTGAACGGAACCTGGGACTTTTGCATCGATTCCGGCCGCAGCGGCCGGGCCCGCGGCCTGGTGTCAGGCCAGCCCTTTTCTGATTCCATCCTGGTGCCCTTCTGCCCCGAAAGCGCCCTGTCCGGCATCGGCTGCCTCGATTTCATGCCAGCGGTCTGGTACCGGCGCGTGTTCAGCCTCCCGGAAGATTGGACAGGCGGCCGAATCCTGCTGCATTTCGGCGCGGTCGACTACGAGGCCGAAGTCTGGATCAACGGCCAGGCGGCCGGCAAGCACCGGGGCGGCTATACGCCGTTCACGCTGGACATTACAGAGCGGCTTCAGGCTGGTGCGAACACCGTGACGGTCTGCGCGGAGGACGACAACCGCTCCGGATTGCAGCCGCGCGGCAAGCAAAGCGCCCAGTACCATTCGCATGGCTGCGACTACACGCGTACAACCGGCATCTGGCAGACCGTCTGGCTGGAGCATGTACCCGACCGCTACATCGTGTCCCTCAAGCTGTTCCCGGACCTGGACGCCGGTTCGGTCCACCTTGAAGCCGTCTTCAACACCCATCTGGAAGGCGCCGAGCTGGCCGCCGAAGCCTCTTTTGCCGGCAGGCCGGTCGGTTCCGCCTCGGTTCAGGTCTGCGGCCGGCAAGCCCGCTTAACCGTTCGTCTGTCCGAAACACATCCCTGGCAGGTCGGGGACCCCGCGCTCTACGACCTGACCTGCAGCCTGGCCGGCGGATCTGCCCCCGACCGGCTGACAAGCTATTTCGGGCTGCGCTCTGTCTCCTGGGACGGCAAGGCCATGCTGCTGAATGGCAAACCGCTCTTCCAGCGCCTGATTCTCGACCAGGGCTTCTATCCGGACGGCATCTACACCGCACCATCGGACAACGAACTCAGGCGCGACATCGAGCGCTCCATGGCGCTCGGATTCAACGGGGCACGGTTGCACCAGAAAATCTTTGAGGAACGCTTCCTGTACTGGGCGGACCGGCTGGGCTACCTGGTCTGGGGCGAGCATGCCAGTTGGGGCTTGGATATCAGCAGTCCGGCGGGTCTGGAGCGCTTTTTGCCGGAATGGCTGGAAGCCCTTAACCGAGACGTCAGCCACCCCGCGATCGTCGGCTGGTGCCCGTTCAATGAAACCAACATCCGCCAGGACAGTCAGGTTCTCGCCACGGTTTACGCGGTCACGAAAGCCCTGGACCCCACGCGCCCGGTCATCGACACCAGCGGCTATGTCCATGTTGTGACGGATATCTACGACGTCCACAACTACGACCAGGATGTCGCTGCGTTCACCGCCCGCTTCGCGCCGCTGGCCGAGGGCGGTCCGGCCTGGGTCAACACGCCCGGCCAGGAGCAGTACGGCGGCCAGCCGTATTTCGTCAGCGAGTTTGGCGGCATCTGGTGGAACCCCAGGCAAACAGACGGCAAGGCCTGGGGCTACGGCAACCGACCGGAAAACGAAGCGGCGTTTCTGCGCCGTTTCCGCGGCCTGGTCGACGCCCTGCTCGACAACCCGGCCATCTGCGCCTTCTGCTACACCCAGCTGACCGATGTCGAGCAGGAAGTCAACGGGCTGTACACATACGACCGGCAGGCCAAGTTCCCGCCGGAGCAGATCCGCGCGATCGTCAGCCGCGAAGCGGCCATCGAGCGCCAGGATTAACCAGGCTCACAGAGCCGCAGCCAAGCGAGGTGAAGGGGCTATGGGAACAACACAGATATTTCGCGTCAACCAGGCCAGGGATCTGATCGCGGCCGGATCGGTTGACGAGGTCCTATCCGGGTTGCAGCCGGGCGAATTCCTCTGGCTGCACACGGTCGAACCGACCGCCGATGACCTGGTTCCCCTGATCGGGCAGCTGGGGATCCACCCGCTCTCGGTCGAAGACGCGCTCGATATGAACTCAATCCCCAAGATCGATATCTACCCGGATTCGACGCTGGTTCTGATCAACGCGTTCACGTACCGGAACCAGGAGCTGCATGTGCAGGAAATCGACCTGATCCTGGGCGAGCGTTTCCTGGTCAGTGTCGACCGGATCGGCCCGGACGGGAAACCGCTCCTTGAAGGCATCACCGCCACCGCACTCGCGTCCCGTTCACACGAGGAAGTCGGGCCGGCCTATGTCATGCATGCGATCCTCGACACCGTGGTCGACCGCAAACTGCACTCGATCGAGACGATCGAGGAGGAAGTGGCCGAGGCGGAGAACACTTTGTTCGAACGCCCGTCCGACTTTAGCCCTAAATCGATGCAGCACATCCGGCGGTCGCTGCTCCAGATGCGCAAGTCGCTCTACCACGAGCGCGAGGTGTTTTTGAAGATCAGCCGCCAGGACTGCCCGCTGATCCCCGAAAAGGCCATTTTCCATTACCGGGACATCTACGACCACATCACCCGTTATTTCGAACTGACCGAATCGCTGCGCGACATGGAAACCAGCCTGATGGAGATCGACTTATCGCTGCGCAGCAACGAGATGGCCCGCGCGGCCAACCGCACCAACCGCTCGGTTGGCCGCCTGACCTTCATCTCGACCATTTTCCTGCCCCTGACGCTGCTGGCAAGCATCGGCGGCATGTCCGAATGGTCGATGATGACCGGGCCGGAAAACTGGAGGGTCAGCTACCCCCTGTTTTTGCTGGCTATGGCCGCGATCGGGATCGCCAGCACTTACCTGCTGCGCTACCTGGCTCGCCGCGACGCAAGCCGGGACGATCATGACGACCGTGGCTGAAAAAAATCGGGACTTGCATTTACGAAAACGATGTGCTACGATGCAGAAAATCGAATAGGCTAAACTACTGACTGAGAAGAGTACATGTCACGGTTGTCTTCACAGAGAGTCGCAGAAGGTGGAATTGCGGCAGGTCGCCCGGCATGGAATGGACTCATAAAGGCGGGAGGAAAGGTCATCTGACCGAGTAATGCCCGACGGGAATTCCACCCGTTATCCTGGGAATGCGTATGATTGTACGCAAACGAGCGGGTGCATGTGCACCAATTTAGGTGGTACCGCAGAAGTGTTCAAGCTTTTGTCCTATGAGTATTAGGACAAGAGCTTTTTTTATACCCATTAACCGGCGTCGGCCAAACAAAGGCTGACAGGAAAGAGAGGTTGTGACGATGACAAACGGCAGATTCGGCGAATACGGCGGCCAGTACATTCCTGAAACCTTGATGCGGGCGGTTCAGGAACTGGCGGCGGCCTATGAATATTATCGCCAGGACAAGGATTTCCAGCAAGAACTGGGTCAGTTGCTGACCCGGTATGCCGGCAGACCTTCCCTGCTGTACAAGGCAGAGAAAATGAGCCGGGATCTGGGCGGCGCCCAAATCTACCTGAAACGTGAGGACCTCAACCACACCGGTTCACACAAGATCAACAACGTGCTGGGGCAGGTGCTCCTGGCAAAGAAGATGGGAAAAACGCGGGTTATCGCCGAGACCGGCGCCGGCCAGCACGGGGTTGCCACAGCGACCGCGGCGGCCCTGATGGGCCTTGAGTGCGACATTTACATGGGCAAGGAAGACACCGAACGCCAGGCGCTGAACGTGTTTCGCATGGAGCTGCTGGGCGCACGGGTGCACCCGGTGACGACCGGCACCATGACGCTCAAAGATGCGGTCAACGCGACGATGCGCGAGTGGACCAGCCGGGTCGAGGATACGCACTACGTGCTGGGCTCCGTCATGGGGCCGCACCCATTTCCCACCATCGTGCGTGATTTCCAAAAGGTCATCGGGCTGGAGATCCGACAGCAGCTGCTCCAGGAGACGGGGCGGCTGCCGGACGCCATTCTGGCCTGTGTCGGCGGCGGCAGCAACGCCATCGGATCCTTCTACGCCTTTCTCGACGATCCCGCGGTTCGCCTGATCGGGTGCGAGGCGGCCGGTCACGGCATCGAAACCGATCGGCACGCGGCCACCATCGCCAAGGGCCGCGTCGGGATCTTCCATGGCATGAAGTCTTACTTCTGTCAGGACGCGTACGGGCAGATCGCCCCGGTCTATTCCATATCCGCCGGGCTTGACTACCCCGGCATCGGGCCGGAGCACGCTTTCCTGCATGACGGCAAGCGGGCCGAATATGTGCCCGTCACCGATGACGAAGCCGTCGCGGCATTCGAATACCTTTCCCGGACCGAGGGCATCATCCCGGCGATCGAGAGCGCGCATGCCATCGCGCATGCCAGGAAACTGGCTCCGCTCATGGCAGCAGACCAGATCCTGGTGATCACGCTATCCGGCCGAGGCGACAAAGATGTGGCGGCGATCGCCAGGTACAAGGGGGTTGGTCTTTATGAATGACATCCAGGCAGCGTTTCAAAAGCGGAAGGCGCTGATCGCCTTCATCACCGGCGGCGATCCAGATCTGGAAACAACCGCCCGGCTGATCGAGGCGATGGCGTCATCCGGCGCCGACTTGATCGAGATCGGCATCCCGTTTTCCGACCCGGTCGCGGAAGGGCCGGTGATCCAGGCGGCGGACACGCGCGCCCTGGCGGCCGGCTGTACGGTTGACAGCTTGTTCGATATGGTCAGCCAAATACGCGCCCGCGTACCGGTACCGCTGCTTTTCATGACCTACATCAATCCGATTTTCGCCTACGGAAAGGAACGCTTCATGGCCCGCTGCGCTCAGTCGGGCATCGCGGGGATCATCGTACCCGATCTCCCTTTCGAAGAAAAGGGCGAACTGGCCGATGCCTGCCAGGCCCATGGCGTAAGCTTGATTTCCATGATCGCCCCGACGTCAGATGACCGGATCGCCGCCATCGCCCGTGACGCGGAAGGTTTCGTCTATGGCGTGTCCTCGCTCGGTGTGACCGGGGTGCGCAGCGAAATCAAAACCGATATTCCCGCAATGCTGGCCAAAGTCCGCGCCGTCACATCGGTGCCATGCGCCGTCGGCTTTGGCGTTTCGACGCCGGAACAAGCCGAGGCCATCGCGCGGGTCGCAGACGGCGTCATTGTCGGCAGCGCCATCGTCAGGATCATCGCCGAACACAAACGGGCATCCATAGAACCTGTCCAGAGCTTTATCCGCAGCTTACGCAAAGCCATCGACCGGGCCGCCCAAGGCGCGTCCAACACATGAGGAGGATCTGACCTTGTACAAGAACATTCTGCAAAAAGCCACCACCCACCAGGAACTGACCGAGTCCGAAGTCTTTCAGCTGATCCAATCGATCAACCAGGAAGAGGTTAGCGACGTACAGATCGCCGCCTTCCAGGTCGCGCTCCTGATGAAGGGCGCGTCACTTAAGGAAATATCCTACATCGCCAGGGCCATGCGCGAAAACTGCATTCCGCTCAGGCCCAAAGTCAGCGAGGACCTGATGGACACCTGCGGTACCGGCGGCGGGCTTAGCACCTTCAACATCTCGACCGCCACGGCGATCGTCGCGGCCGCGGCCGGCATCCCGATCGCCAAGCACGGCAGCCGTTCGATTTCCAGCCTGTCCGGATCGGCGGATGTCCTGGAGACGCTGGGCGTGAACATCAACCTGACGCCGGAGCAAGTCGAACGGCTGATCGAGCGGATCGGGATCTCCTTCATCTATGCGCCACTGTTTCATCCCGTCATGTGCAAAGTGCTCCCGGCCGAGGCTGAACTGGGCATCAAGACCATTTTCTACAGCATCATCGGCCCGCTGATCAATCCGGCGTTCGCGCCCAGGCACCTTCTAGGCGTATACAAGCCCGAACTGCTCGACACCGTCACCTACGTCGCCCGCGAACTGGGTTACACCGACGCCATGTTTGTCCACGGTCTGGACGGGTTGGACGAGATTTCGCTGCTGGGCAAAACCCGGATCAACCGGCTGCATGACGGTGCGATCAGCACGTTCGAAATCGAGCCGGAAGATTTCGGCTTCAAGCGGTGCAGCCTGGATGAGATCAAGACCGGCACGCCGCAGGAAAACGCGGTCACGATCCGCGGCGTCTTCTCGGGTGAGATCGACGGCCCCAGGCGCGACTCGATCGTGCTCAATTCGGCCGGAGCCCTGATCGTCGGCGGCAAAGCCGGCGACTTCCCCGAGGGCATCCAGCGGGCAGACCAGCTGATCCGCAGCGGCGCGGCGATGGAAAAGCTGGAGCAGCTGTGCCGGTTGTCACACGCCATGTGACAGGGACAAGACGATGCAGCGCTTTTCAGACAGCTTAAAGCGCCGGCAGGCCGCCGGTCTGGTTCCGGTCATTATGGACATCAAATGCCGCTCGCCCAAGGAGGGCGACCTGCTGCGCGGACGCGACCCGGTTCAAGTCGCCCGGTCGCTGGCCGCGGCCGGCGCGCCGGCCTTGTCCGTCGTAACAGAACCGGATCATTTCGGCGGTTCGCTCGCTTTGCTTAAGGCTATCGCAGAGGCCACCGGCCTGCCGGTGTTGCGAAAAGATTTCATCCGCGATCCAATAGCTGTCGCCGAGACGGCCCAGGCGGGAGCCGCCGCGATTCTGCTGATCGCCTCCATGCTGGACCGGCCCCTGCTAACACAGTTGTACCGCCAGGCGCTCGAACTCGGACTTGAGCCGTTCGTCGAAACACATACGGCCGATGAACTGGTTTTTGCGGCCTCGCTCAAGGCCAGCCTGACCGGGATCAACAACCGGGACATTCGTCAGCTGGAAAAAGACGGCGGTACCGTGCAGGCCACCGCCGAACTGGCCGGGCGAAAGCCGCCCGGCAGCGTCCTGGTCAGCGAAAGCGCGATTGCGACACCGTCCGACGTACGCCGGGCCATCGCCAACGGCGCGGACGCCGTCCTGGTCGGCACCGCCCTTTGGCAAGCAGTAGATATGACGCTGCTCTACCGCCAGCTGAGCCAGGCGCGTCCCGTGCTCAAAATCTGCGGGCTGACCCAGGCTGCCGATGTCGCCCTTTGCCTGGAGTCCGGGGTCGATATCCTGGGGTTTGTCACCGATTACCCTCTGCCGGTCCCCTGGAATTTGGCTCGGGAGCAGGCCGCCCGGCTCGTGGAAACCGTGCGGAAGAGCCACCGGCCCGGCCGCAGCTGCCTGGTCACCGGCGGCAGCCCCGCGGCAGTTGTGTCCCTGGCCAGAGAACTGCATCCGCACCTGGTTCAGCTGCACCACCAGGAAACGCTGGCCGAGACGCGCCAGATTGCCGAAGCGCTCAAACCGCTGGGCATCGGGGTCATTCAGGCGATCCCCGGCGACCCGGCCGCCCGGCAGGCCAGGTACGGGACAGCGGATACTGCGACTGCGGTCGAAGATCTCAACCAGACCGGGGTCTACGCGCTGCTGGCCGACATGCGCTCCCCGGCCAACGCTGACCAGTCAGGCCTGGTTCTCGATCCTGCGTTTTGCCGCTCGGTTGTCGCCCATGCCGCCAAGCCCGTGATGGTCGCCGGCGGACTGACACCCGAACGGATCGAGGCGACGGTAAAAGCAACCGGCACGGCCTTTATGGACATCATGAGCGGCGTTGAAATCCGCCCCGGGATCAAAGATCCCATGCGCATAAGGCAGGCCGCGGAGGCAATGCGCTGCCTGTGACATCCCACTTGTGATCGCGAACCAAGCGATGTAAAATGTTCTTACCGGGTATAACTAAATCGTGTTCAGGGGGGTGATGGTGTGAAAAGAGCCCTGCTTTTGCTCTTGATCGGATGGATGACGGTCATCCTGGTGTTGACGCCGCTTGCGGTTGCTCCGGCAGCCGTCCTCGCGACGGCGTCGGGGCCTGCGCTTTCCCGCCAGGTACTGGACGTCAAGAAACTGCCGGCCGACCTGGCGCTTGCCAGCAGCGCGGATGAAAAAATCAAGCCGCTGAAAAAGCCGGCGCCGCAGCCGCCGCCGCCCGATGCGGCGAACAAGTGGGCGGTCGTCATCGGGATCGCCGATTATTCCGGACGCGAGAACGACCTGTGGCATCCGGATGAAGACGCCAACGAAATGGCCAGTTACCTGGTTAGCCGCGGCTTTGCCAGTGAGCGCATCAAGATCCTGTTGAACAGGAAGGCGACGGCAGCGGCGATCCAATCGGCCATCGAATGGCTGAAGACCAACGAAAACAGCCAGTCGACGGTCGTCTTCTTCTACAGCGGCCATGGCTTCCGGGTTGCGGACGCTGACGGCTGGGATGCCGACGCCGAAGGAGACGGCCAAGACGAGGGGATCGTCAGCTACGATCTGTACGGTTTGCCAGATGGATGGCTTCGTCAAGCCCTGGCCGGTCTCGAAGCGCAGAAAGTGGCGCTCCTGTTCGGCTCCTGCCACTCCGGCGGCCTGTTCGACGATAACGATGATCTGCAGGCCAACGGCCGCGTCATCGCCTCGGCCTGCCAAGCGGACCAGTACGGCTGGGACTATCTCGCCTTGGGCAACACGCTCTGGGCCAAGTATTTTGTCGATCTCGGCCTGCTGAACGGTCAGGCGGACTCGATCGAAGCCGCCCATGCCTTCGCTTATCCGCTGGTTGTCGCGCAGCAGCCGGATTCACAGCCGCAGCTTTACGACAACTATGCCGGCGATTTCATTCCGTAAACCAAAAGGTTTCTGTTCCAAGATGGCGCCGCCGGCATGTCCTGCCGGCGGCGCTTTTCATGTGCGAAAACCTGTTTTTCCGAACAGCTACAAGCTGACCCGGTCGCCGTCGTTGAAGATGATCCAGCGACCCGGGATCAGGCGGTTCAGATCTTCGACAACCTCGTCCGGCTTGTCCAGGATCGTCCGGCCATGGTGGATGAACCCAACTTGGGCCGGCAGACGGTCGCGCGCGATCAGGGCCTCGACCAGCGCGGCCGGCTGGTGATGGCCGGTTTCGACCAGGAGCAGGTCGCAGGAGTCCAGCAAACCGGCAAAATCGTCCACGCCGCCGGTGTCGCCGCTGTAGACGATCTTTTTGCCGGCGCATTGAATGACGAAGCCGAACGCCAACCAGGGTTCGCCTGCCCTGTGCGGCAGGTGGTGTGTATGGCAGGCCTCAACCCGGATATTCCCGTTGTCCAAAAGCAGGCCGTCCGCGATCAGGCGGGGCTCGATCGTGAAGTCGCAGGCAAACTGCCCTTCGGTTAGGGTGAGCAAATCCCGGAGCGCCTGCCAGGCCCTGAGGTCCGGCAAATAGAGATCCAGGTGATGGCCCTTAAACCGTCCGGTCATCACGTCCAGCTTGCGAATGTTCCAGAGCAGGTTGCCCAGCCCCCCGATGTGATCCATGTGCGTGTGCGAGATGAAGATCGCCCGGCATTGCAGCAGGTCGACCCCCATGGTATGTGCCGTATAGGAACAGCCTTCTCCGGCATCGAACCAGTAGAGCTGGTCTGCGGCCCGGATCGCGAACGAGACATGTTTTCGTCCCGGCATCGGCTCCGTTCCCGAGCAAGACCCGAAAACGATCAGTTCCGCTTGTTTTTGCTGATGACTCGGTTTTGGCATCGTAACCTCCTGGCAGACCGCATTTTTAAAAGTTCCTGCTTGTATTATCCCGTTTGGCGCAGCTTGAAGCAACCTCACCCCGCCTCTACCCAGCTCAGAACAACAAAAAAGGCTGTCGTTGCCGACAGCCTCGCGTTTTTGCCTGTTGGTGTCATGCGATGATGCAATTGGCCGGATCGCCCTGCTGTCCGATCCCGTTCGCCCCGCGGTTGCCCCGGGAACGGTTGCCACCGAAACGATTGCCAGCCCCGTCACGTGCGGCCCCGCGCTCAAAAGCGGCCAGGTGGTTGGCGGACGCATCGCGTAAGTTCTCGAAGACCACGCGGACATCATCGGGCAGGTCCTGCTCCAGGAAAGCATCGTACATGGCGATGTTTTTCTGTTCCGCTTCGACCCCGATCGCAAACGTCTCTTCCAGTGTGTCCGGGATCACAGCCTGGCCGGCCATGGGACTCGCGTCTGGAACCGTGACACCATGGGCTGCGAAGAGCGGCAGCAGCGCTTCGACGTGGTTGCCCTCAGCACGCAGGATGTTGGTGTAGGGCCGTGTCACATCGAAGACCTCGATGATCACGGCATACTCCGCCTGGGCCAGGTATTCATCCTGAATCGCGTACGTCAGCATTTCTTCGATGGTATAGCTCGAATCCTTGGCAGCTGCCTGCGCGCCAAGCGCGTTTTCTTCTGCCATGACCACCCCTGCCGTACCGACGACCGCGACGGCAAGAAGGCTAGCCGCCCATGTCTTAATCTGCTTGTTCATCTCGTTCAACTCCTTTTTTTATGGCCGGGGTTTTGCCCTCGTGCCTCGTTGGTCGATCCATGCTTTCATTCTGAACCGGAGATGTCAGGAGATGATGTTGGACTTGTCAGGATTTTTTACAAACTTGCTGACGCGAACATACGCTCAAGATTAGCGTTCTCAACCGTTCCGACGCAAAAAGATAGTCTAAAGGAACCTTACCGCACGATGAGTTTCTTGCCAAGCACCTCCCGGCGGTTTGGCAAGAACTCATCGGCAGATCCAATCATGAAGTCATTTAATAGCAATTATTATTGATTGCTATTTTGTTTTGCAATTTTTATTGATTGCGTTTTTCAAATCATTCCTCTATAATGGCTGTAAGGGGGTATTGGTGTGTTCCATACCGCGCTTTTGTTGGATATCATGGACTCGCGCAAGCTGGATCGCCAGGACCGGGCGTCTGTACAGCATTTTGCCCGCCGGTGCCTGCAGGACCTCAACGCGCTGTTTCGGCCCTCCCTGGCCTTTGACGTCATGTTCAGCGCCGGTGACGAGATGCAGGGCCTGTTTCGCGACACCGGAGCCGCCTACCTGTACTATCGCCTGCTTAAGCTGCTGCTGGCGCCGCTGACGCTGCGCTGCGGCGTCGGGGTCGGCGACTGGGATGTCCGGGTGCCGGACGGGACGTCGGCGGAACAGGACGGCCCTGCCTACCACCGCGCGCGCCTGGCGCTCGAACAAGCGCACGAAACGGCCGGAAATGCCGTCTTGCTCCATACTGGCGGCCCATTTGACCCGCCGCTCAACGCCATGCTGCAGACAGCCGCCTGCCTGGCTGGCAAGCAGAGCCTGGTTCAGACCGACACGCATCTGCTTGTCGAATTGCTCGTGCCTTTGCTGGACGGCCAGGCCATGGACGCGGCCGCCTTTGTGTCTGTCGGTGCCAGGCTGTCCGATCGGGACCAGATCCCCTATTTCGCCGCTGCCCGTTCCGGCAGACAGCTGCTGCCCGACAAGCTGGCCGCCCAGCTCGCGCGCCAGGAGCCCCTCCGGATCTATGAGCCGGCAGTTCGCCGCAGCGAGCTGCAGTTCGCCACCACGCTGCGTAAAGGCATCGCCGCCCGCCTGGCGGACATAACCGGCACAACCCGGCAAAACAGCGACAACATCCTGCGCAAGGCCGATATCCAGACCTTGCGCACCATCGACCTGGCCATCCTGCATGTGATCCGGCATAACCATAGAGGTGATTCAGATGAGCCTGATTCTGCTGATCGCCCATTTCGCCGCTGACCCGCTGCTGCCCTTGACGCGGCCCGTTGACCGGATCGCGTTCCCGTGGCTGCGCTGGGCGCTGCGAACGCTACTGTACGCGGCGCTGCCGCTGGCCGTCCTGCTGGGAACCGCCCCGCTGGCCACCGGCCTTGGCCTCTGGCTCATCCTGGTGCTGGGCCACGCGGCGTCAGATATCCTGCTCTGGCTGCTTGCGCGCAGGCCGCCGGCCAACCGGTCGGACCGGTTTGTGGCCTGGGCCGGCCTGAAGCTCTGGTCCGTTTTGCTGGTCCTGGCCTGTTCTGCCCTGGCCGGTCCGCCCAGCCTGTTCGGCCTGGCAGTCAAGGCGTTCGCGCACAGGCAAATCGACCCGGACGCGCTGCATAACAGCCTGGTCTATGCCCTGATGCTGCTCATTTGCCTGGCGCCGGCCGCGGAACTGGTCGGGAAGGCGCTCGGTGCCATCCGGCTGCCGGACGAGGGCACGTCCGGCCAGAACGGCGCCCTGGTCGGCATGCTGGAACGGGCGGTCATCCTGATCCTCGGGTTCAGCGGCCAGCTGGGTGCGATCGGTTTCGTCCTGGCTGCCAAAAGCATCGCCAGGTACAAGCAGCTTGAGGACAAGGCCTTCGCCGAAAAATACCTGATCGGTACGCTGCTCAGCGCCGTGATCTCCCTGGTTTGCCTGGTCGCCGGCAAGGCGCTGCTGCGCACCGAGTAGCTTAGGCGATTACGCGTCCAGCGCCTCGGACTTGGCGTACAGTTCGTCGATGGCTGGCTTGCCCAGCATTTTTTCAACCACGAAAGCGATCAGGAAGATGGCGGTCAGGCTGACGGCCAACCGGGTCATGGCGAATTTAAGGCCCATCGAGGAGATCTCGAACAGCAGCATCGGGATCTTGGTCGTCGACCAGGCGCCGATAAACAGCAAGATGTTTGAAAACTTGGCGCCTTTTTTCATCAGGACGACCGCGACGGGGAAAGCGCCGTACAAGGGGCCTGCGGCCGCAGAACCCAGCGTAATCGCGATCAGGACGCCTTTGAGTCCAGAACCCTCGCCGAGAAAACGGATCATCGTTTCCCGAGGTACCCAGACATCAAGCAAACCGAGCAGCACGAAGATCGGCGGCAGGATCAGGATCATTTCCTTGAGGCTGAACAACGTCGTGTTCACCGCGCGAAGCCCCAGCTCACGGTTGACAAGGATCAAAAAGCCGGTAACGGCCAGCATGAGCAGGGCAAACAGGTATCGTTTCAGCTTTTTCATAGCTCTCCCATCACCTTCCCGATCACCAGCGCCGCCACAAAAGCGAAAGCATAAGCCAGGCTATTGCGCCAGACGGCCGCCCGTTTGCCAAAGTACTTGATCTCCAGCGGCAGCGTCACGATGCCGACCATCATCAGGGACGAGATGAACGCGCCGATCTGCATATATCCTGCGCCGGTCTGCAGCAGCATGGCCGCGGTCGGGAATGCGATAAAGCCGGGAATCAACGTGATGGCCCCGACGACCGAGGCCAACAGCACGCCCAGCCAACCCGACGAGCTTCCGATGATCCGCCCGATCACATCCGCGTTCAGGAAGGCCAGCAGGATGCCGACCATCAGGATGATGCCCAGGAACTGGGGCAGGATATTCTCAAAGGACTTCCAGGCCTTCAGCAACGCCTTTTTCGTTTTGCCGCGATCCTTGAACCACGATAGGAGAACCAGCAGGGCCGTTACGCTGTATAAGACGATGTTTTCCATGCGCGATCCCTCTCATCTGTCCGGCTGGCATGCCGATTCGACGGGAAATGCCGTGCTCCGGTATGCCGCGATCATCTTGCCGATGCGGGCCTGGCGCGCTTCGAGCAGATCGATCCACTGCGCCAGGTAAATCTCCCCTTGTTCAGTCAGCTGGTAAACGCGCCGGTTCGGACCGGGTCCGCCCGCTTCCCAGCTGGAGCAAACGATCCCGCCCTGCTCCAGTTTGCGAAGGCTCCGGTACAACGTGCCGGCGTTTAAGGGATCCGCACAGAAGTCCGATCTGCTGAGCTGCTCCAGCATGGCGTACCCGTGCCGGATGCCCTGATGCAGCAAGATAAGCAAGGACACCTCGGTCAGGTGCTGCAGGTGGTGCGGGTTCTTGCAGCATGGCTGTTTGCTATTTGGTACCATGTTCCTGCCATCTTCTTTCTAAATGCTTTTTGAATAGATGCGTTTTGCATATATTAGCAAAAGCACATCCGGATGTAAAGGCGGTCCTTCACAGCCGTCTTCGATTTATGCGATAATGGACCGGAAACATGATCTTCGCGAGGTACATGATGAACAGCAAAGAAATCGTGCAAAGAACGTTGTCATACGACAACCCGGAGCGGGTCGCGCATACGTTCGGCGACTCCGACCTGGTCTTCTGCGGCCATACCGTCAAGACGCATCAGACCGACTGGCAGCAGATCGGTCCGAAGCGCTGGGAGCGGCTCGACGAATGGGGCAACCGCTGGGCGCGCATCGATCCGACCTCGAAGGGCGAAGTCGTTGCCGGTGTCCTGCAGGATGTTTCGGATGCCGAGCGCTACATGTTCCCCGATTTTTCCAATCCGGCCGACTACCAGAAAGCCGCGGCCACCCGTGCCGCCCACCCCGGCAAGTGGACCGTCGGCGGCCTGCCGGGCTTTGCCTTCAATATCGCGCGCAAGCTGTTCAAGCTGGAGCACTACCTGTGTGACCTGATGCTCGAGCCGGAAGCGGTCCACCGCCTGCATGACCGGATCGACGAGCAGCTCGCGCACATGATCCGCGGCTATGCGGCAGCCGGGCTGGACAGCGTGATGCTGGTCGAGGACTGGGGCACCCAGACACAAACCCTGATCAGCCCCGAGATCTGGCGTGAGGAGTTCTTCCCGCGCTTTGTCAGCTTGTGCCGGCTGGCCCACGACGCCGGACTCAAGGTCTTCATGCACTCCTGCGGCGCGATCGGCGCGATCGTCCCCGGCCTGATCGAAGCCGGTATCGACGTTTTGCAGTTCGACCAGCCCGCCCTGCACGGCATCGAGAACCTGGCGGACCACCAGGAACGGGGCAAAATCACGTTCTGGTGCCCGGTGGATATCCAGCGTACGCTGCAGACCCGCGACGAACAGACCATTCGCGCCGAAGCCCGCCAGATGCTCAAAAGACTCTGGCGCGGACGCGGCGGGTTCATCGCAGGCTACTATTCGGACAATGCCTCGATCGGGCTGGACCCGAAATGGCAGGCCATCGCCAGCGACGAGTTTTTACGCTGCGGCACACAGCAGGGCCTGGAAAACCTGCTCCGGGAGGAAACCATATGACACAGATCACACTGGGCAAAACCGGCCTTCGAGTCGAACAGAACGGCTTTGGCGCACTGCCGCTGCAGCGGATCAGCCATGCGGAAGCCGTGCGTCTCCTGCAGGCCGCCCACGACGGCGGCATGACCTTTTTCGACACCGCACGCGGCTACACCGACAGCGAAGAAAAGCTGGGTCTGGCCTTTCGCGACCGGCGCAGCCAGCTTGTGATCGCGACCAAGACCCCGGCCAAGACGGCGCGTGCGTTCTGGGCGGACCTGGAAAACAGCCTGCGCCTTCTTAAGACCGACACCATCGATATCTACCAGTTCCATAATCCGGCTGTCATGCCGGTTCCCGGCGCGGCAAGCGGCCTCTACGAGGCGATGCTCCAGGCGAAGGAACAAGGCAAAATCCGCTATATCGGCATCACCAACCACCGCCTGGACGTCGCCCGCCAGGCGGCTTTGTCCGGCCTTTACGACACGCTGCAGTTCCCGTTCAGCTACCTGAGCGAAGACCGGGAGATCGAGCTTGTCCAGACCTGCCGGGCTCAAAATGTCGGGTTCATCGCCATGAAAGCTTTGTCCGGAGGCCTGATCACCCATGCCGCCGCGGCCTGCGCCTGGCTGACGCGATTCGAGCAGGTCGTCCCCATCTGGGGCATCCAGCGCATGCGTGAACTGGACGAATTCCTATCGTTAATCGCCAATCCGCCCAAGCTGACCGATGCGCTGCAAGCGGTCATCGACGCAGACCGCCGGGAACTGGGCGGCGACTTCTGCCGCGGCTGCGGTTATTGCATGCCCTGCCCGCAGGGGATCGAGATCAACACCTGCGCCCGGATGTCGCTCCTGATCCGCCGGGCCCCGTCTGAAGCGTTGCTCGGCCCGGCCGGCCAGGAAAAAATGCGGCGGGTGGCCGATTGCGTCGATTGCGGCCAATGCTCCGCTAAGTGCCCGTACAACCTGGACACGCCGGCCCTGCTGCGCAAGAACGCCCGGGACTATCAGGAGGTGCTTGCCGGCAAGCCGCTCTAAGGCGCCGTTCAGGTGATTTTCTCAAAAACAAGCAGCGAAAGCGCGTTTTGCGTCATGACGATGCTTTCCTCGTACCGCTCGCCTTCGATGATCTCCTCCGGCACATACAGGTCGAGCCGGCCGGCCTTACGGATGATCTCGCGCTGCATCTGGTCCGGGTTTTCGGGCTTGCCCAACGCTGCCCATTTGGCATGGCTGTTGCAGGTAGCCTGGTCCAGACGAAGGTGCTTGAGCCGATAGCGGCCTTCCAACCCGCTAAGCTGCAGCGTGACCTTGGTGTTCGGCAGCGTCTTTCTAAAATCCTCATCCATGTAGTAGACCAGGATGCTGCATGTGCCGTTTTCGTCCGCGGTCGGTATGACCCCCACACGCGGATCGGGCGCTTCCAACGAAACGTCCAGCAGATGGTTGCCCAGGCGGGACAGCATCACATACCCGTTGTAGATCGGCTTCGGGAAGCGGTTCAGCGTGAAGAAGCTGCGGAAGCCGTCAAAATCCTTTTTCAGGTCGTGCTGGCCGCTCAGGCAGATCATCGTCCGGCTGACGTTGATCCCACGCTTAGCCAGCTCCGCGAGATAGACATCGACCATCCTCGCATAGAAGGCCGGCAGATAGGCCGTATCCCGGAAAGCCATCTCCGGGAAGCGGTCGCTGCCGATAAATCCCCCTGAACTGGCGCCCCATTCGTCGATCAAGATCTCCTTGTCGCCGTAGCCGTACTTTTTCATGACCTCGTGATAGGCGATGATCCGGTCCAGGTTGCGGCGCACCTCGGGGTGTTCGCCAGCAGCGATTTTCGCCGGGTTGTTCGCATAGGTGTGGATGGATACGAAATCAAGCCGTGACCCCTGCTCGCCTGTCGCCTGGTTGATCCCGGACCGGGTGTGTTCCAGGAAGGCTTCGAAAAAAGGCATGTGGAAGGCGGCGGAAGGACCGCCGAATCTCGCCTTGCCGGTCGCCCGCAAAATCCCCTGGGCAAAGTGGTCGTAAAGCTTGATGTACGATACGATTTTCTCCGGGTCGTATTCCACCTTGTCATTGAGCCAATAGAGGATGTCCGGTTCGTTCCAGCAGTGCAGGTACCAGCGGGAGACCGTCGCTTCACCGTAACGGTCGACCAGGTGCTGCGTGTACTGGTAGACCACCTCCTGCCACTCGGCGTAGTCATTCGGTTCAGAATAATTGACGCGTTTACCCTTGTAACGCTCCAGCTTGGAGAGCTGCGCGGGATTTTTTGCCAAGCAGCGCGGCATGAAATTATAGCAGATCAGCAGCTGGAAGCCCTGGCTTAACATGTAGTCGATGCGGATGTCGTTCAGGGTAAAGTCGAAACACAGCTTGCCCTTTTCGTCTCGCGTGACGATATCTTCGAGCATGGCATAGATACGGACGGTCCGGGCAGCCTTGTCACGGCTGACCTGGTCCAGGATTTCCCGTCCCCAGTTGTCTTCGATGGCGTCGGTCGGATGGAAATGGATGTGCGACCAGAAATTATCAATCTCGCGCACCGTTTTTTGGCTGTTCACATGGATGATCATGGTCAGATTCCTCCTGATTTTGCTCCGGCGCAGGCAGACGTGTTTATATCTTGATTTTACAGCGGTCAAGCCCAAATGCAAAGGACAGCTCCTGTTCGCCGCGCTTGGCTGTAATTAGCGCCGGGAACCAGTATAATGGTGAAAACAACCTGCACACCACCACCCGATCGGGCAAAATGGGGGGACCGGCATGCTGATCGATTACGCAGATCCTTTTTTGGGCAATGACGCGTCACAATTGCCGCCGCCGCAGGGACTGGCGGCCAACTGGTTCTTTCTCAAGGCCCAAACCGGCAACACCCACCCCGGCGCCGCCTGGCCTCTGGGCCTGATGACCGCGGCCCCGTACACCGGCGGCTACCCCAACGGTACAGGTCCCTACGCCGCCAATTCCTGCGGCCGGCCGCGGGAAATCATGGACCCGGAGCACAAGACCGTTTTAGGCGTATCGCACCTGCATCACAGCGGCACCGGGGCGATCCGCCAGTACGAGAATTACGTGATCGTCACACCAGTCCATGGCCCGGCGACACCCCGCTACGCCAGGCAGCCCCTGACCGATCAGGAGGCCGTGCCGGGCTATTATGCCGCCCGTATCGGCCCGACGCAGGTCGCCTTGACAGTCACACCGCGGGCAGCCCTGCACCGGTACCGCTTTGCTGATGATTCGGACAACCGCCTGATCGTCGATCTGCGTCTGAACGGCCTGGTTGGCGCCGGCGTGCCGGAAGAACCCCTGGCCGGCATAGACGAGATCAGCCTGCTGCCCGACGGTCTTCAGGCCCGGATTTCCTGCCAGCTGCCGATGGAAGTCGCACTGGTCTGCCCGCAGGCCGATTCCGTGCAGCCGCTGGACGACGGACGCTTTGCCATGTCCATCCGGGGCCGAGACGCGACGCTTGCCGTTGGCCTTTCGTTCTCCTTCCGGAACCGGGCGCTCGGGCACGCGCGCAGCGCCCTGGCAGACGGGTTTGCGGCCTGCCGGGAATCGGCCGGCCTGGCCTGGGAAGCGATGCTGTCCCGCCTGGAGCTCGACGCCCCGCAGCAGGACAAGGTCAAGCTCTACTCGGCGCTTTACCACAGCCTGCTTAAACCCATGGACTGCACCGGCGACGCCCCTTTCTGGAACGACCGCCCCTGCCTGATCGACTACGCCACCTTGTGGGACCAGCAAAAAACGCAGCTGCCCCTGCTGCTGACCCTCTTTCCGGACCTGGGCCGGCGTGTGGTCGCCTCCTTCACGGCATCATTTGAGACGTTCGGCTTTTTCCCCAACGCTTTTTTGCTGCAACAGCCCGACAGCGCCCACGACATGCAGGCCCGGGCTCTGACCGTCTGCACGCTGCTCGACGCGTACGTGCGCGGCGTCGACGCCGACTGGCCCCATGTGCTGGACTGCATCGCCGGAGAACTGGATCGTGGCGACAACCGCGCCTTCTTTGACGGCGGCCGGGTCAGCGCATACCCGTCGCACACGATCGATCTGGCCGTCGCATGCCACGCCGCCCGGCTGCTGGCCGAGGGACTGGGCCAGGGCAAACTGGCCGGCCGGCTGCGCCAGGCTGAAGAGCGGTGGTTGAATGAATACGATCCTCAAACCGGCCTGCTGCGCGCCGACGGGCAGTACTACGAAGGCACCCACTGGAACTACAGTTTCCGGCTGCTGCCCGACATGGTGCAGCGTATGCGGCTCAGTCCCAATTTCGTCGGGCAGCTCGACGCCTTTTTCGGTTATCGGCGCGGTCCGGTCAGCCAGCTGTCCGCCGATGTGACCGCAGACGATGTCCGGCGCGGCGAACAGCTCTATTCTTTCGAGGGTCTGAACAACGAGACCGACATGGAGACGCCGTACGCCTACCTTTACGCGGGCAGGCGCGACCGGACCGCGGAGATCGTGCGCGACGCGAACCGAAGTTGCTTCGGACTCGGTCGGGGCGGCCTGTGCGGCAACGACGACTCCGGCGGGCTGAGCAGCTGCCTGATCTGGAACATGCTCGGGCTTTTCCCGGTCTCCGGACAAAACCGGATCCTTCTGGGCAACCCGTCCGTGGCCGGCGCCCGGCTGCACCTGGCCAGCGGCAAGACGCTCGAGCTAAAATCGGACGGGCTTTCCGACGTGGCTGTATTCGCCCGCCAGGTCAGCTGGAACAACAAACCCGCCGGCGACTGGGTCGGGGCAGACGAACTCATGGCAGGCGGGCACATCCGTTTCACCATGGGCCCGCTGCCTGATCCCTATCGCCCCGGCAGGTGACGGCTATGCTATGGGTCGCGATCATCGGCGTCAGTTCTTTGTCCACACTCTATTCCCTATGTCTTAAAATCCTGCAGAAGGACCATATCCGGGCCCGGCACGATTTTTTCCTGTTCAGCTTTTTGATGAATCTGGTGCAGGCTGTAGCCCTGTTGTTGCTGCCGCCCTTTGCCAAGCTGTCCTTTTCCCGGGAAAGCCTGATCCTCGGCACGGTGGCCGGCCTGCTCATCCTGGCCAACTACCTGTTCATGGTCCTGGCCCTGGCCCACGGGCCGCTGGCCCTGACCAACAGCCTGTTTAGCATCAACATGCTGATCCCGATCGTCTACGGCTTGTTTTTCTGGGATGAAACCTTGTCGGTGCGCGCCGTCGGCGGGCTGGTCTTGTTTATCGTCAGCATCCTGTTCGTGTCCAATGCGACCTATTACGAGCAAAACACGGCCAAGAAGACCAGCATCCAATGGCTCATCTACGTGCTGCTGTCCTTTCTGTGCGGCGGAACAACCATGATTTTATCCAAGCAGCTGGCCCTGATCCGTCCCGACCAGAACCGCTCCTACCTGCTGGTCTACATCGCGACCAACATGGTGCTGTCCGTTCTGGCTTTCCTGTTCCTGAAGCGCCGCGCGCCCGGAGCCAGCCCGCTGAAGGACAGCCTGGGCGCCAAATACCTGCTCCTTTGCCTGGTCGCAGGCACAGCGATGGCGGGCGCCAACACCTTTTTCATGCGGGCGATCGGCGTCTCCTCATCGGCTTTTTTCTTTCCGGCCACGCGCGGGCTGGGGATCATCCTGATGCTGGTCTTGTCCAGCCTAATCTTCAGGGAACGGCTGAGCCGCCGTGCCTTGTCCGGTTTCATCCTCAACGCCCTGGCCATTTTGCTGCTTAGCTTGGGCTAGGGCGGCCATCCGGAGATTTAAATCAAGACGCCTGAAGCAGCGCGAGGACTGGATCCAGGTTCTCCGGGCGCACACAGTCGCCGCCGTTCTTCAGCAGCTCGAGCGATTGCAGTTCGTCCGGCGTCTTGTCCGGTTTACTCTCCAACTGCGGCACGGTGGCTTTGGCCATCATCTTCATCATGAGCTTGTTGATGCCGCGCAGGCGGTTCATGTCAAAGCCGCCCTGCAAATAAAAGGCGCGATCCGCGTCAAGCCCGTGCTTCTTGATGAGGCCCGGCAGCTGGTCGGAGGCGGGACCGCCCATACCGACCGCGCAGACCGCGACGATCCGGCCCAACCGGGCCGCCTTGTTGTACCCCTTGACGGAACCCGCAAAGACCCAGCCCAGGTAGACGATCTCGGCATCCCCGGCCAGGTTCTTGCGCGCATCCTGGAGGGCGTAAATCGGGTAACCCATCTTTTGCGCCAGCAGCTCGGCGTATTTTTTCGTGAAACCCGTGTTGGAAAGATAGACGATGACTCTCATGCAAATACCGCCCTTCTCATGTCCGGCAAGCTGTTCACAAGCCAGGCCGGATTTCCGGTTCCATCTGCTAGTGTAGCATAAGACGTTCTTTCGCAACAGCAGCAGGATATTGTGTGCGAACGAACGATCCTGTAACGCCTGCAAGTCAACGGTTCCCGGTTGACGAGTCAGGGATAGGAAGACAAAAATAAGTGGACAGATTTTTGATAGAATGACGATGGGTTTTTCAAGGGTCTGTCTGCTTTTATTCGGCAAAAACACCCTGATCCCGGCCGTTTTTGTATCGACTGAGTAAATAAGGAAACAATGAAGCAAACCGTGGTTCAGATGCATTTCCTTGCACAGTACCTTGATGTAATG